>Ga0187878_1000010_pt1 | contig 290224 bp, 264 predicted proteins | sample June2016WEW_17_1_FD_132979 | JGI IMG/M metagenome (GOLD analysis project Ga0187878, IMG submission 132979) | Peatland microbial communities from SPRUCE experiment site at the Marcell Experimental Forest, Minnesota, USA - June2016WEW_17_150 | ecosystem: Environmental > Terrestrial > Soil >... | reverse complement strand
GTCTGGACCGCCGGCTCGGCGACTATGGGTTCGCGGGTCGTACGTACCCCCGTTGTCGCCTGCGGTCCTTGCTCACGCACGTTTGAGTGCGATCGCTCCGGTCCTCGGCTCTGCCTCGGTCTGAACCGCCGGCTCGGAGACGAGTGGATCGGGCGGTCGAGGGCGGCTGACGACCGACCCCGGATTCGGTGCCGCGTCGGGGCGACGGCTTGGCGGTCGAATCAGACATCTGGCGTAGGACCAAGCGCGGATCCCCGCCAACGCAGGTACCTTGGACGCCGGAGCGCGCGGAAGTCATGATGTGCGCCATGACGGACGACCTCTACGAGCGCTACAAGGAAGCGCTTCGGACCGGCCATGTAGCGGTGCTGAGGGGTTCTCTAGAGGAGGCCCTGGCGGCTTATCGGCTCGCGGCCGACGTCGCCCCGTCTCGCGCCCTTCCGCACACAAGCCTGGGCGGTGTCTACATGCGGCTGGGGCATCTGGAGGACGCCCTGACCGAGTTCGCCGCGGCCGTGGCGCGCTCACCTCATGACGAGGGAGCTCTGCTCGGGCAGGCCGAAGCCCTGACCGCTGCCGGCATGCGCAGCGACGCGGCCGCGGCCCTGGATCGCGTGGCCGAGATTCAGGAAGCGGGCGGACGACTGCCCGAGGCCGCGGACACTCTCCGGCGGGCGGTCGAGCTCGAGGAGGCGGCCGAAAGGATCCGACGCCAGCGGGCACTGCTGCGTGAGATCCGCTTCTCCGCCGGAGATCATGCCGCTGAGCAACTGCTGGCCCGGGCGCTGCGCCTGCGGGATGAGCCCGAGGCCGACGCTCTTCGGCCTGCGACCCCCGCGGCTTTCCTGGCCGCCCAGGGGGCCGCCGCTGAGCCGACCAGATGGGCGCCGCCGGAGCGCGTCCATCGAGACCTCGAGCCCGAGCCGGTGGCCGCCGCCCTCACTGTCTCCGAGGGGGCCGTCCTGCCTGAGCCCGAGCCACACCCGGTGGCGGCCGAGGCGTTCTCAGTGGAGCCCCAACCGCCTGCTGCGGAGCCCGAGCCGGTGGCGGCGGAGCCAGAGCCGGTGGCGGCGGAGCCCGAGCCGGCGGCTGTCGCCGCATCCGTCCAGTTGGCCGCCGTCCCCTTCGGAGAACGTGCCGTGGTTGGCGTCATGGAGGGCGTGGACCATCCTCCGATCCTGGCAGGGCTGATCGGCGAGAGCGAGCATCAACCCACGGGCGACGAGCTGCTGGCCGCGGCCGAAGCCGCCGACCTGGCGGGCGACAACGCCGCCCTTCGGTCGCTGCTGCTGTGGACGGCCCGCGCGTATGCTCGCGAGGGTCGGTTCGAGGCCGGTCTGGACGCCACCCACCGCCTGCTGCAGCGCAGCCCCAGCGACGTGGACGCCCATCTCGTTCTGGTGGAGCTCTACGTCGCCCGGAGTTGGAACGGCCTCGCCGCGGAGAAGCTCCGGCTGCTCGGCCGGCTCGCGGAACTCAACGGCGACGAGGAAACGCGGCAGCGGCTTTGCGCCGCTGCGGCCCGCGCCTTCCCAGAGGACCCCGCCCTGCAGCACCTCTGCGCGTAACCGGATTCAGCAGATCGCCGCTGGAGCGGCGGATCCCGGCCGGGGTCGCGACAGCCCGCCAGCAGGCTGAATCGGCGGCCGGGCGCGCCTGGATGCGGCCGCCGGGGTCATCCGCCAGGGCGGTGCTGGGGGCTCGGCGGTATACACTAACCGTCCGATGCCACTGTTGCAGTCGGCCCTCGACAAGATCAGCCCCAACGTGGTTGCTGACATCGCGATCACGGCTCTCCTGATCTACTGGCTCTTCAGCTTGATCAGGGGTACTCGGGCTGTGCGGCTCGTCGTCGGCGTGTGCCTGCTTTTCCTGGTCTATGGAGCCGCGCTCGCCTTCGATCTGCGCCTTCTGATCCTCATCCTGCAGACCGGGGCGTACGTCGGCCTCTTCGCGCTGGTGGTCGTCTTCCAGCCGGAGCTGCGGCGGGCGCTTGATCGGATCGGCCGGCTCGGCTCGCTGGGCTGGCTCATCTCGCCCGCGGAGCAGTCTCGGGCGACTCATATCGCGGCCGAGGTCGCGAGCGCCGCAGCGCGCCTGTCTCATGAAGGCCAGGGCGCGCTGATCGTGATCGAGCGCGAATCCGGACTGCAGGAGATCGCCGAAACGGGCGTGATGCTGCACGCGGACATTTCGGCCGACCTGCTCGTCACCGTCTTCTCGCCCAAGACTCCTCTCCACGACGGCGCGGTCGTGATCCGGGGTGACACCGTCCTCGCGGCCGGGGCGCTGCTGCCGTCGGCCGAGACCACGATCCCGCTGGAGCGCTTCGGGACGCGCCACAAAGCCGCCCTGGGCATGACGGAGCAGACCGACGCCCTCGTCGTCGTCGTGTCCGAGGAGAGCGGCCAGATCAGCCTGGTCGAACGCGCCAGGATCGTGCGCAACCTCGACGAGGCCAAGCTGGCTCGGGCGCTGATGGCACATCTCCACCCGCAGGTGGGAGGCGGCCGGCTGCTCCGCGAGACCGGGCGGTCGACGCGCGTCGCGCCGTCATTCCGGGCGCTGGCCCGGAAGGCCCGGTTGGGCGGTCGCCGTCGGGTTTCAGAGGCCCCTCGAAAGGACCGCTCGGATCGACGCCCGCCGCGGATCGAACCGCCCCGCGCGGATCAGCCTCGGGCCGATGACGAGTCGGGCCAGGCGAGGGCCGCTCCATGAGGGTCGTTCGATTCATCTTTCGCAACTGGACGCTGAAGGTCGGCGCGCTGCTCCTCGCCATCATCCTGTACGTCGGGATGGTCGCCCTCCAAAGCACCCAGCAGTGGCCCGGGACAATCCCGATCACGCCGGTCAACCAGCCTGAGACCGCGTTCCTGATCAAGCCCGAGATCATGCCCACGGTCGGGAGCATTCGCTACATCGCCCCGGCCGACGTGCCGGTCTCCAAGGACAGCTTCACCGCCACGATCGACCTCAAGGAGGCGAAGGTCGACGCGAGCGCAAGCACGCTGGTCAAGGTTCAGCTCGTCGCCGACGACCAGCGTATCCAGATCATCGACTACCAGCCTCAGCAGGTCTCCGTCACCCTCGACAAGATCGTGACCAGGTCGATCCCGGTCAAGGTCGAGACCGGCACTCCGCCGGCCGGGCTCAGCCTTGGTCCTCAGGCCCAGAGCCTCAGCACGGTCGCGGCCACCGGAGCTTCCTCGAGAGTGGCGCTCGTCGTCCAGGCTACGGCCCAGGTTCCCATAGACGCCTCCGGCCTCGACGTCAACAAGGAAGTCCCGCTCGTGCCCGTGGATGCCAACGGCAACAAGGTGCAGGACATCACGCTCGATCACACGACGGTTCAGGTCTCGATCCAGATAGGCAGCCAGCTACGAACCCAGACGGTAGCCGTCGAGCCGGTTGTTCGGGGCTCGCCGGCCGCCGGGTACTACGTCACCTCCATCGACGTGAGCCCCCTCGTCGTCTCCGTCAGCGGTGAGGCCGACGCGCTTGCGGCCCTCAACGGCGCGGCCAGCACGCAGCCCATCTCCATCGCCGGCGCGACGGGCGACGTGTCGATCAAGGTTGCCCTCAACCTTCCGTCCGGCGTCGAGGCTCCGGACGTGACGACCGTCACCGTCGTCGTTCACATGTCGTCTCCGGCCACCACCCGGACGGTGACGATCGGAATAGTGCCCGACGGCGCCAGGCCGGACCGCACATACGCTCTCTCCACCCCGAGCGTCACGGTTACCCTTGGGGGCGCCGCGGCTGCGCTGAATGCCTTCGACACGTCAAGTCTCGTCGGCATCGTCTCGGTCGGCTCTCTCGATCCCGGCGCGCATAGCGTCCAGATCAAGATCACCGTCCCGTCGGGGATCAAGCTCGTTTCTGTGAACCCGGACCAGATCACCGTCACGGTTTCGATCCCGCCGTCGCCGCCACCGTCGGTCTCACCTCAGCCTTCCTAGGAGCTCGCTCGTGCCCCGACTATTCGGCACGGATGGTATCCGTGGCATCGCCAACGTCGACCTGAAGCCGACTCTTGCGTATTCACTCGGCCGTGCCACGGCCCATCGTCTGGCCGGGCGAGGGGGCCGCATCGTCGTAGGCCAGGACACGCGCCGCTCTGGCGACATGTTCGTGGCCGCCATCGTGGCCGGCGCCACCAGCCTCGGAGTGGACGTCCACAGCGTGGGCGTGGTGCCGACGCCGGCCCTGGCCTACATCACCGGAGCCGGCCACTTCGCCGCGGGGATCATGGTCTCGGCCTCCCACAACGCGGCCCGTGACAACGGTCTCAAGGTGCTCGACGAGCGGGGCCTCAAGCTCGACGACGACGTCGAGGACGAGCTGGAGCAGTTCATCTGGCAGGCGGAGGAGCTCCCGGCGGCGCCTCCCGAGGCCCTGGGGCGCGCGGTGGACGCCCACGATCTGATCGAGCTCTATTTCGATCATCGTCTGGGGCTGGCGCGCAAGATGAAGAGCGACCTGCACCTGGTCGTGGATTGCGCGAACGGCTCGGGCTCCATGGCCGCGGAACGCATCGTCTCGGCGACCGGCGCCCGCGTCGATATCATCTTCGACGACCCGGACGGCGTGAACATCAACTGCGACTGCGGAGCCACGGCCCCGACGGCCCTGGCTGCGGAAGTCGTGAAGCGCGGAGCGGACGTCGGCTTCGCCCTGGACGGCGACGCGGACCGCCTCATCGCCGTGGACGCCAACGGTCGTGTGGTCGACGGCGACGCCGTGCTCGGCATTCTCGCCCTCGATCGGATCGCCCGCGACAAGCTGCCGAACGGCGCCCTCGTGGTCTCGGTCCTATCCAACGGCGGGCTGCAGCAGGCCGTGGAGGCAGCCGGCGGGCAGATCATTCGGACGCCGGTGGGGGACAAAAACATCCTCGAGGCGATGCTCGTGAACGGCGCCGGGCTGGGGGGCGAGAAGAGCGGCCACGTCATCATCCTGGAGCACACCACCAGCGGCGACGGCATCGTCACCGCGCTCGAGGTGATAGCGGTGATGACCAGAACGGGCCGTTCGCTCGCCGATCTCGCCACGCAGGTCCCGATGCTGCCCCAGCAGCAGCGCACGATCCCGGCCCGCCACAGGGATCAGTGGGAGGGCGACCCGGTCCTCCAGCGGGCCATCGCCGGAGCGGAATCCCGCCTCGGGTCGGCCGGCCGCGTCCTCGTCCGACCCTCCGGCACGGAGACCGCGATTCGGGTCATGGTGGAGGGCTCGGATGAAGCCCTCGTGGCCGAGCTGGCCGACCAACTCGCGGTCCTGGCTGAAGAGCGACTAAACTAGCCCCCCACGCAGGCGTCCCGTGACCGGCGTCGGGGAACGCCGGGGGTCAGGGTCCACGAGACCGGGAGAGAAGTCATTCATGTGCGGAATCGTCGGATACACCGGGCCCCGAGAAGCAGGCCCCATCCTGATGGATGGGCTTCGGCGTCTTGAGTACCGCGGCTACGACTCCGCCGGCATCGCCCTGGTCACCGAGAACGGCGATCTGTTCGTGGAGAAGAGGGCCGGTAAGGTCGCGGTGCTCCAGGAGGCTCTCGGCGGCGAGCCTCCCCGGGCCGGAGTCGGACTGGGCCACACCCGCTGGGCCACCCACGGGCGTCCCAGCGATCTCAACGCCCATCCCCACAGCGACTGCACGGGTCGCATCACTGTCGTCCACAACGGCATCGTCGAGAACTTTCGCGAGCTGCGTGACGAGCTGATGGCCGGCGGCCATGTGCTGGCCTCGGAGACCGACACCGAGGTCGTGGCTCACCTGGTCGAGGACGCTTATCGAGGCGATCTGGCCGACGCCGTGAGGGCGGCGCTGGGACGGCTCGAGGGCGCTTACGCCCTGGTCGTGATGCACCGCGACGAGCCCGACCGACTCGTTGGGGCACGCCTGAACGCCCCTCTGATCGTCGGGTTGGCCGAAGGGGAGAGCTTCCTGGCCTCCGACGCCTCCGCCCTGGTCGCGTACACCAAGAAGGTGATCTTCCTGGCCGACGGCGACGTCGCCGACCTGCGGCCGGGCACGGCCGTCATCACGAACGTCGACGGAACGCCGGTGGATCGGCCGGTTGACGTGATTCCCTGGTCGGCCGAGGCGGCCGAGAAGGGCGGCTACGCCCACTTCATGCTCAAGGAGATCCACGAGCAGCCGGCCGCGCTGCGATCGGCGATGGCCGGTCGTGTGCGCGGCGACACCCTCTGCCTCGAGGAGATCGATGCGATCCGCGAGCGGCTCGTCAACATCGGGCGCGTCGAGTTGATCGCCTGCGGAACCGCGTACTACGCCTCCCTCGTCGGGGCGCAGCTCTTCCAGGAGTGGCTGGGCGTTCCGGCCCGGGCCAACGTCGCGTCCGAGTTTCGCTACAGCCCGCCGCCGCTCGACGCCCGAACCCTCGTCGTCGCCGTGACCCAGTCGGGCGAGACCGCCGACACGATCGCCGCCGCGCGCCTGGCCCGCGAGCGCGGGTCCACGGTCATCGCCGTCACGAACACCGTCGGCTCCGCGATCACGCGAGAGTCTCACGCCCAGGTCTTCCTCCAGGCCGGGCCCGAGGTGGCGGTGGCCGCCACGAAGACATTCGTGACCCAGGTCGTGACCCTGGTGATGCTCGCCGCCGACATCGCCCAGCAGCTGGGCCGGCGCACCAAAGCCGAGGAGGACGAGCTCGTCGGCGCATTGCGGGCGCTGCCCGAGGCGGCACAGCGGGCGATCGAGCTTGCGGCCGTGACGGAGGAGATGGCCGCGCGGTACGCGGAGGCTGCCGGCTTCATGTACATAGGCCGGGCCTTCGGCTATCCGGCGGCCCTCGAAGGCGCGCTCAAGATCAAGGAGATCAGCTACCTCCACGCCGAGGGCTACGCCGCAGGCGAGCTCAAGCACGGCCCGATCTCCCTGCTGGACGCGGATGTGCCACTCGTTGCCGTAGCGACCCGGTCGGCGGTCTACGAGAAGCTGATCAGCAACCTGATGGAGGGGCGGGCGCGCGACGCCCGTGTCATCGCCGTGGCCACCGAGGGCGACGAGCAGATCGAGCGAATGGCCACGGACGTGTGCTTCGTGCCCGACACGCTCGAGCCGCTCAGCACGATCCTGGCGGTCATCCCGCTGCAGCTCTTCGCCTATTACGTTGCCGTGGCTCGCGGCCGCGACGTCGACCAGCCGCGGAACCTGGCCAAGTCGGTGACGGTGGAGTAGATGGCAGGCCCGCGGCAGCGACCGGAACCGGGTGACGGGCGCGGGGCCCGGCCCGAGGGCGTTGCCGAAGGCGCGGGCAACGAAGCCGCCGGAGCGGCCGGCGCGCCAATCGAGACCACCGAGCTGGGCATCGACATCATCCGCGTGCAACGCATCGCCGACGCCCTGAAGCGGTTCGGGGACCGGTTCGCGAACCGTGTGCTCACGCCGACCGAAGCCGCCTACGTCCGCAATCGACCCGAGACGCTGGCCGGCAGATGGGCGGCCAAGGAGGCGGTCTCGAAGGTGCTCGGGCTGGGCGTTCGTGGAATCGGCTGGCGCGACATCGAGATCGAGCGATTGCCCACCGGGCAGCCGGCCGTTCGGCTGCACGGTCGGGCAGCTCGGCGGGCGACTCAGCTCGGGATGGGCCGCATCGCCGTCTCCATCAGCCACGAGTCGGAGTTCGCCGTCGCCACCGCGTACGGCGTGAGGACCGCCGGCGGCCGGTTCCTCTTCCCGCCCGACATCGACGAACGACTCGACGAGCGCGAACGGCAACTGCTCGGGCGCCTGGAGCGACTGCGAGCGATGCACCGCGAGGCCGCCGGGCTGGAGGAGGGTCGCGATGCCCACTAAGACCGTCCACGAGACGATCCTGCTCGACGACGCGATCGCCGCCGCTCTCGTTCCGGCGCGGCCCGCCCGGGGCCACAAGGGCACCTTCGGCAAGCTGCTGGTCATCGCCGGTTCGGTCGACTACGCCGGCGCGGCGCTGCTCGTGTGCAACGCGGCCGGTCGGGCCGGGGCCGGGCTCGTGACCCTGGCCTCTGTCGAATCGCTGCAGCCGCTCTTCGCGGCCAAGGTAGTCGAGGCGACCACGCTCTCGCTGCCCGAGGACGACGTCGAGGAAGTCGATCCGGAAGAGGCGCTGGCGCGCATCCTCGACCACGACCACGACGCACTGGTGGTTGGCCCGGGCCTCAAGCCGAGCCTCTCGATGACCGACCTGATCCGCGGTCTCCTCGGCGGGGACGAGGACGGCGAGCCCGTGCCGGCGGTCCTGGACGCGGAGGCGCTGCGATCGCTGGCCACGGTGGACGGCTGGGCCTCGGAGGTCGCCGCCCGCTGCGTCCTGACGCCGCACGTCGGCGAGTTCCTGCGGCTGCGGGCTGCCGACGGACACGACCCCGAGAAGATGGGCAATCTCGTCTTCGACGATGCCAGGCGGGCCACGGCGGCTCGCGAGGCGGCCAGGGAGTGGGGCCAGGTGGTGGTCCTCAAGGGCGCGCGCACGGTGATCGCCGAGCCCGGCGGCCGAACGGCGGTATCTCCCTTCGAGAACCCGGCCCTTGCCAGCGGCGGGACGGGCGACGTCCTTGCGGGCACGATCGGAGCGCTTCTGGCACAGGGCCTCGGCACGTTCGAGGCGGCGCAGCTGGGCGTGTACCTGCACGGCATGGCCGGCGAAGCGGTCCGTGCCCGCCTCGGCGACGCGGGTCTGCTGGCCTCGGACCTGTGCCCGGAGCTGCCCCTCGCCCGGAAGCGGCTCGCCGCGCTCGTGCCGGCCGCGGGATCGGTCCGCTGAGCGCGCGCGAGGCGGCGCCGGCCGCGGACGGGACCGCGCCCCGAGCAGCCGCCAGGATCGTCGCCACGCGGCTCCCGCTCATCGAGGCTGCGCCCGGTCGGCCACTCCCGCCGTTGCCGCGCAGCGCCTGGATCGAGATCGACCTGGACGCGGTCGTCTCGAACGCCCGCCTGCTCCAGGGCTCGCTGCCGTCCGGAATCCGTTTAGAAGCGGTCGTCAAGGGCGATGCCTACGGTCACGGGGCAGTGCCGGTGGCCCTCGCCCTGGTCGCCGCGGGAGTGGAGAGCCTCAGCGTCGCCACCTTCGACGAGGGGCTGGAGTTGCGCCAGGCCGGCATCGCGGTTCCGATCCTCGTCCTTTTCCCGATCCCGCCCGAGCTCGTGGCCCACGCGATGCACCTCTGCCTGTCGCTCACGGCCGGCGATCAGACGCTCCTGGAGCGGACGCTGGCGGTGCTGGATCGCCTGGACGACGCGGCCGTCCCGGCCAATTCCGTGCTGCCGATCCATCTCGAGGTCGAGACCGGCCTGGGTCGCGGCGGCCTCCACTCGACCGATGTCCCGGCCGCGGCCGTCGCCATCGAGGCCTCGCCGCGGGCTCGTCTCGCGGGTCTCTGGTCGCACCTCCAGGCTGCCGGCGACCTCGATCGGACCGCCGATCAGGCGGCCCGCCTGGGCGTCGCGTCGAGCCTGCTCGAGGAAGTGGGCATGACCATCCCCGATCGCCATCTCGCCGCCAGCGGCGGCATGCTCGCCGCTAGCGCGCCCAGCTACGACGTCGTCCGCATCGGGCTGGCTATGTACGGCATCGTGCCCGACGGGCTGACGGTGGACGAGCGCCACGCCGCCGCGGCCGCCGGCCTCAAGCCCGTGCTGTCGTTGCGCGCCCGCCCCGTTCGAGTGACGGAGCTTGCCGCCGGCACCGGCGTCAGCTACGGCCCATCGTTCGTCACGTCGCGCCCAAGTCGCATCGCCACGTTGCCCCTAGGCTACGCCGATGGGCTGCCGCGGAGCCTGTCCAACAAGGCCCAGGTCCTGGTACGAGGGGGGCGCGTCCCGGCCGTCGGCACCGTGGCCATGGACGCCGTGATGGTCGACGTCACGGACGTTCCGGGGCCTCCCGTGAGCGTGGATGACGAGTTCACGCTCATCGGAACGCAAGGCAACGAGACCATCGACGCGGTCGAGGTGGCGCGGTGGGGCAACACGATCTCGTACGAGATCGTTACGGCGATGTCCGGGCGGTTACCCCGGGTGTACTATGCGGCAGCCAAGGCCGTCCAAATGCGCACCGTCGCCTGCGATCTGGGTTGGGGGACTGGAGAGATCGGCAGGCCAGGTGCCCTGGCGAGTGAGGAAGTACCCGGTCCTCTCGGTTGCGAGTAGAAGGTTCGAGGCTGCCGCGATAGCGCAGCCGCGGGTCAAGAGCCGGCATTGCGGCCAGCAGGAGTGAGCAGGTTACCGACTTGATGGAGTTGACGGGCCGATCGGAAGAGCAGCGCGACGATCTCGTCGAGCAGGCTGCGCGCGAGATCCAGCTGCGCGGTCTGGCCGTGCCCGCCGTCCTGTTCCTCCAGGCGAGCCGCCCGTACCGCCAGCTCGGCAGCGGAGCGATGGTCTTCTTCGACCCCACTCTGCGGCGCGTCTTCGGCGGCGAGCTGCCGGTGGCCAGCAAGATACTCGCCGACGACCTCGGCATCGAGCAGCTCATCGAGCGTCTCCAGGACCCGGACGAAGAGATGACCTGGGACGCCTGAGGCGATCCCCGGCCCGGCCCATCACCGACCCGACTTCCGCTTCGCCATGCCAGCGACATGGGCCGGCGAGTTAGGATAGCCATGTGAGCCGTCAGCCTCGAGCCTTCTTCGCCCTCGACTTTGGAGCGGCCACGACCTCGGCCGCTCTCGTCGGCCATGCCGGCGGTCGCTGGCGTCTGCTCACCCATGTCGCCGCGCCGTCGACCACGGATCTCGATGCGCTGCTGTTCGGCATCCTGGAGCGCGTCGAGCAGGCGGACCGGGAGCTGCTCGAGTTCGTCAGCGCTCAGGAGCGGCCCAAGACCGCCGCGCTGGTCGCCGACCTGGCGCGCCTGGAAAGTCGAAGCGCGCCCCCTCGCCGTATCGCGGTTCTGGCGGGCTCCCGGCGCCAGCGGCGACGGCTGGAGGAGGTCGCGGCTCGAGCGGGCTGGCTCGTCGTCGGCGGCAGCGCCGACGCGGACGATCCTGTGGCGCTGAGCCGCCTGGTGCTCGCCTCGGATACTCACGCGGTTCTGGTTGGGGCGGATCCGATCCCCGGTGGAGACGAGAAGCGCCACCTGCCGATGCTCGGGGCGCTCGCGGCCGCCGCCGCGCGCCGCCGGCCGGAGCTCGTCGTCGTTCTGGCGGGCGGGGCCGCCGTGCAGGAGTCGGACTTCCTTGGGGCGGGTGAGCACGACCGCATCCCGGAGGCAGCGAAGGCAGCCCCGGCGGCCAGGCCCCTGGAGGGAACCGGGGTTGCGCCTGCCGCAGGAGCCGGCGCCGAGGCGACCGTGGAAGCCGGAGACACGCGGGCGCCCGTCGCTCCCACCCGTGGTGCAGCCGAGGAGGCGTCCACGGAGGCACCGGCCGAAGAGCGGGCGGTGGACGCCCTTGCCGGGAGCCCAGCCGGAACCGCCACCGCAGCCGCCGCTCTCCCCCCTGCGGCGCCCGTCGCTGTGGAAGCCGCCGAGACCCACGCGCCTGCGGCCGACCGTCACGACAGCGTCGTGCTCGCGCCCGATGCCGAATCCGGAGTGCCCCCCGGCTCGGCGCTGCAGCAGGTGCTCGAAGGCCTGCGCACCAGTTCGGACGAGAGCAGGCTCGGCATCGCCCGGTCGGTTCGATCGCTGGCCCTGCTGCTCGACAAGTCGATCGAAGTGCTCGAGGTCGGCATCGATGGCGGACTCCGGTGTCGATCCGAACCGGTCGGACCCGGACATCGAACCGTCGTCTCCTTGCACGTGGGGATGGCGAGCGGGTCGTTCGCGCCGGAGGATCAGTCCGACGAGATCATCGACGCGGTGCTGTCCTGGTCCACGATCGCCTTCGACCGCTATCGCCTCGCCGATCGATTGCGCGACCTGCGCTCCTCGCCCTGGGGCGAAGCCGACGGCGAAGGGGCGCTGCTCCGGCTTGCGGCCGCCAAGGCCGCCGTGCAGAGGCTGGTCGCCGCCACGCCGGAGATCTCCGCGAGGGAGATGCCCGACATCCTGATCGCCGCCGGCGGAGTCTGGGCCTCGACGCCGCCTTCGGTCGTGGCCCTGGCCATGGCGGACCTGGTTCGCCGGCCCGGCGTCGGCCGTCTGGCCTGCGATCAGGCCCGGCTCCTCGGACCGCTGGGAGCGATCGTCGACGAAGAGGAGCGGCGCAAGATGCTCAAGGACCTGGTGGAGGATGTGCTCCTGCCACTGGGCAGTCTGGTCCTGCCGGCGGGCATCCGCCAGGGCCGAAGCGCCGGCCGGATGCGCGTCATGGGCGAAACGGCCAACTCCGACATCGACCTCCAGCCCGGTGGCATCTGGGCGGTCGAGCTGCCGCCCGGCCAGACCGCCACGGCCGACATGGAGTTCAAGGATGCCGTCAGGCTGGGGGCGCGCGGGCGCCACTTCACCGTCGAAGTCTCGGGCGGGCTCGGCGGACTGTTCGTCGACCTGCGCGACATTCCGCTGCGCCTGCCGGACCGGGCCGATCAGAAGCGCGCCACGTGGGAATCGTGGCAGCGGGCGATGTGGTCGGAGATCGACGAATGAGTCCCCGGAAGGGCGCCCAGGCGCCCGTCGTGAAGCGAGGCCTGCCGCCCGAGTTCAGTCGCATCCCGGGGCGTCGGATCCTGATCGTGTCGCCGACGGTCCAGATCCGCCTTGGGCCCGGCGATCGAGCGCTGGTGAGCCCGGGCAACAGGGTGGTCGCGGGGTCGCCGATCGCGGAGCGGACGTGCGATCCGGAGTTCATCGACGTGGGCCGGCTGAACGGGCCGGCGAACGGGAGCGGCGACGGCAACGGCAGAGGAAGCTCGAACGATGCGCAACAGGAACGCCGCCGCGCGCCGGCGCCGGGCAAGTGGTGGGTCGGCGGAGACGAGCGCCGCGGCAAGGCCACGCGCCGCGAAGGACCCCGGCGTTTGGCCGGGACGCTTCTCTACGAGATCGGTGGGCGCTGGAGCGCCGCGGCGGGCGAGCGCCACGAGAGGATCGAATCGCCCACGACGGGTGACATCACGGGCGCGGCCAACTGCATCGGCATAACCATGAAAGTGGCCGGAGTCGGGATCCCCGCTGCCGTCGCCGGCGGACAGCCGTCGCGCGGCTACCTCGACGTCCCGCGCCTCGTCGACGGGGAGCTGCGGGACACCGCCCTGGACATGGGCCGCTCCGGGGCGGTCGTCGTGGCCGGGGGCCGCGTCTCGGCCGAGGCGCTGACACGGGCGCGAGCGATGTCCATCCGGGGCATGGTCGCGGGCTCGCTCGGCCAGGCGGAGCTGCGGGACCTGGCGGCTTCGGAGGCCCGCCAGCGCGCCGGGCTGCATCTGGCGCCGCCGTTCGGAGTCCTGGGGCTCGACGGCCACCAGCGCCGCCCGATCGCGTCGCCGATCATGGCGTTGCTGGCCGCGTTGGCCGGCCGCGAGGTCGCGATCATCACCGAGCCGCCGATGCTCGTCCTGGATGTCATCGACGTGCCGCTGCCCGAGCTGCCGCCCGATTGGGTGCGAGTCCGAAGCGGCAAGCACGCCGGCCGCGAGGGTCGCTGGCTGAGCTCCGCGGGTCTGCACCGCTTCCGCGCGGGCATTCACCTCGAGGCCGCCAACATCCGCCTCGGGGACGACCTGCAGCCCACAGTCATTGCTCTTGCGGACCTGGAGAGGTTCATACTCTGACGCGGAAGGGAGGGGTGGCAGCTTGGCCGATCACCTCTTCGCGGCATCGAACTGGTGGAGCAGCCCGCTGATGATGGGCGGGTTTCTGTACTCCATCCAGGGCTACATACGCGCACTGCGCGAGGTGGCGCCGGAGTTTGGCGACCTGAGGCTCGTCACGCCGACGACCGGTCCGGTGCGCGTCGAGGTCGATCACCCCGACTTCCTGCTCCAGATGCTCCAGCTGACCTTCGACCCGAGGAACCGGTATTCGTCGACCGACAGCAGAGGGCGGCCTTCCATGGCCAGCACGGCCCCAGAGGGCTTCACGGCTTCGTTCCTGTGCGGCCCGGAAGGCGACGAGCGCTTCAGCGTCCGGGTGTGCGACGGCAGCAGGTCCGCGGCCGCACCGATCGCCAGCGCGACGGTCAAGTCGCTCCGGGACGGCGACTGGCCCGCGGAGGAGGTCATCGAAGACGCGCTCTGCGCCTCGATCGCCTTCTGGAGACCGGGCACGGCCTGGATGACCACCAATTCCTTCAAGGCCGCCGTGCGGATCGATCCGCGGGACCACCTCGTCGTGGGCTGGCGAACGTACCTGGGGCGACGCGGCCGGTCGCTGCCGACACTGCAGCTCGTGACCCGCTCCGCCCTTCCGCGAGGCACGCTGGCGAGGATCATCCCGCCCGGTGGCGTTCTGGTCGGGCTCCGCAGCGACTTCTTCGAGCCTTCCGACCCCGACCAGCGCAGTGAGGCCATCGCCATCCGCGACGGCCTGCGGCCCCACGGCTTGCTCGACCTCCCGAAGGACGCCGACACGATCGGCCGGGGTGAGCTGGTCGAGGTCGAGACCGCCAACTCCTGGGACCTCGGCGACCGACCAGCGCCGGACGAGAGACGGCCGTAGCCGTTTCGTTGTCGCCGCGGAACCACGATTGGGCGGTGAGCGGCGTACGCGCCCGGCTTACTGGGCGGGTCGGGAGCGCCGCCGGCGCGCTTTCGGGTAACCTCCCTGCGTGATCGAACGCCGGACTCTGGAACGGATGGTTGAGACGCGTGATCCCGCGGGCACGCGCGCCCTGGCGGGGGCGCTGGCCGTGGCCGCGCGTCCGGGCGACCTGATCAGCCTGGTCGGTGAGCTGGGGGCGGGCAAGACGCAGTTCGCCAAGGGCTTTGGGGCGGGGCTGGGCGTGACCGACACGATCGTCTCGCCGAGCTTCGTGCTCATGGCCGAGTATCGCGGCAGGTTGCCGCTCTTCCACATCGACCTGTACCGGCTGGCCGGCACGGCCGAGGCACTGGCAGGCGGGCTGATCGACGAGCGCCAGGGCGAGGGCGTCACGCTGATCGAATGGGCCGAACGGCTCGAGGACGCAATGCCTGCCGGCCGTCTCGACGTCCTGATCGAAGGCACGGGCGACGACCCGCGCCGGATCGCGCTGCGCGCCGGAGACCCGGGCTATGCGCGCTACATCGAAGCCCTGCCGGCGGATTGGTCGGAGGCGGCCTACGGTTCGAAGGCGGCCGAACTGACGCCCGAGCCGGCGGCGAAAGGTTCGAGCCGATGACCGGCCGACCTCTGCTGGCGATCGACACCTCAGGCACCCGGGCGCTGGTGGCCCTGGGTTCGCCCGAGGGCGTCCTCATCGACGAGCGGCGCTGGCAGGCCGGCTATCGCCACGGCGAGGAGCTGCTCACCCGAACCGACGAGCTGCTGGCGGCCAACAAGGTCGTGCTGGCGGAGCTGGGCGGGATCGTCGTCGGGACCGGGCCCGGGGCGTTCACCGGCATGCGGGTGGGGCTCGCCACCGCCAAGGCGCTCGCTCGCGGCCTCGACGTTCCGATCGCCGGCGTCGCCACTTCCGAGGCGCTTCTGGCGGCCGCGCGCGAAGTGGCGGGCATCTCGGCGCCGGCGTCGGGGCCGGCGGCCCTGCTGCTCCCCGCCGGGCCCTCGGACCGCGTGCTGGTTCTCGGGGGAGTGGCAACGCTGCTCCGTGGCGGCGAGGACCCGGAGCTGGACGCCGCGGTGCTGCTCGTGGCCGTGGATCTCCCGGACCGCGCCCCGGCGGAGGCAATGGCCCTGGGCGTCCGGGCCGAGGAGCGGCTTTCGGCTGCGCTGCTGCGGCTCGGCGCCGTCCGCATCGCGGCCGGCGGCGACGACGTCGCGCGCCTCGTGCCGGAGTACGTGACCCTGCCGCGCGGCATCGGGGCGGTGAAGGGAGAGGTGCGATGGTCGCACGACCGCCGGTAGTGGTCGTCGTCGATCGCATGACGGTCGACGATCTGGCCGCGGTCCAGGAGATCGAGCAGGAGAGCTTCACCACGCCCTGGCCGCCGCACGCCTACCGCTCCGAGATCGAGAACAACCGCCTGGCCCACTACCTCGTGGCCCGCCACGGCGACCGGATCGTCGGCTTCGCCGGGATCTGGCTGATGGTGGACGAGGCCCACATTACGACTTTCGCCGTGCGCCGGACGTGGCGCCGCCAGGGAGTGGGGGAGCGGCTGCTCATCGCCCTGCTGGACCTGGCGGAGGCGCGCGGGGCTCGCGAGGCGACGCTGGAGGCTCGGCCGTCGAATCACCCCGCCAGGCGACTGTACGAGAAGTACGGGTTCGCGCTGGTCGGCGTCCGGCCGCACTACTACAGCGACGACAACGAAGACGCCCTGATCATGACCACCGACCGGCTCGATGGCCGGCAGATGCGCGACCGACTGGCCCACCTGCGCGCCGAAGTGGGGAGGCGACCGGATATCGAATTGGGGGCCGACGGGTTGCCGATCGGCCGGTTGGCGGAGGCCGCCGAGGGTGGTGCGGCCGAAGACGAGGCGGCCGAGGGCGGGGGCGAGGGCGGCCGGGCCATCGCCCCCGACGTGCTCCGGCCGAGCAGCGTGAGGAAGTCGTCGTGACGCGCGGCGGCCTGATCCTGGCGGTCGAATCGAGCTGTGACGAGACCGGCATCGCCCTGGTGGAGGACGGCCGGCGGATCCATTCGAACGTCGTAGCGAGCCAGGTGGCGATGCACGCGGCGGCGGGCGGGATCGTACCGGAGGTCGCGGCGCGGGCCCACCTGCGTTGGATAGTGCCCGTCCTGGACGAGGCGTGGGCCGCGGCCGGCGCGACCTGGGACGACGTCTGCGCTGTGGCCGTCACCGAGGGGCCCGGACTGGCCGGCTCCCTGCTCGTCGGCATCAACTTCGCCAAGACGCTCGCCTACGTCCACGGCAAGCCGCTGGTCCCGGTCAACCACCTCGAGGGCCACCTCTACGCGGCCTGGCTGGCGGACGAAGCGCGAGAGGTTACGGAGCCGGTCTTCCCGCTGGTGGCGCTGATCGTGTCGGGCGGCCACACGTTCATCGTCGAGATGCGCGATCACCTGCAGTACAGGCTGCTGGGCGAGACCGTCGACGACGCGGCCGGCGAGGCGTTCGACAAGGTGGGCCGCCTGCTGGGCCTGCCGTATCCGGGCGGCCCGGCGATCATGGAGGCGGCTGCCGGTGCGGTGCGCCACGACGTGGCCTTCCCGCGGGCGTGGCTGGGCGATTCCTTCGACTTCAGCTTCAGCGGGCTCAAGACGGCGGCCCGGCGAACGATCGCCACCGAGACGGGCGGGGAGGGGACTTCGGCGGGCGAGTCGCCGCTGTCCGAGGATCGGGTTGCCGAGCTGGCGGACGGCTTCCAGGAGTCGGTGGTGGACGTGCTCGTGACCAAGACTATCCGGGCGGCTCGGATCGCCGGAGCGCGATCGGTGGTGCTGGGCGGAGGCGTGGCCGCCAACCGCGTGCTTCGCGATCGGCTGGCCGCCGCGGCACAGGCGGCCGGGATGCCGCTCGTCGTGCCGCGGCTGGCGCTTTGCACTGACAACGGGGCGATGATCGGGGCCGCCGCCGCGTGGCGGTTCGAGGCGGGGACGCGGGCCGGGCTCGACCTGGACGCGAAGCCGTCACTGCCGCTGGCTCGACGGTGAGCGGGCCGCCCGACCCTGGGACGAGGCGGCCGCGGCTCGACCCGCTGGCGGTTCGACGGCAGCTGCGCGGGGAGGGCATCACCGCCCGTCACTCGCTGTCCCAGAACTTCCTGGCCGATCCGGACGTGCTGGAGTCGATCCTGGACCTGGCCGCGCCCGAACCCGGACGGCGAATCCTCGAGGTCGGGCCGGGACTCGGGATCCTGACCGGGGGCCTGCTGGCCGGCGGAGCTTCGGTCACGGCGGTCGAGCTCGACCGAAGGCTGGCCGGCCGGCTGGGTCGAGTTCAAGCCCAAGCGATCGAGTCGGGCGCGCTGAAGCTGATCGAGGGCGACATCCTCGGCCAGAGGATCGCCGAGCTGATGGCGCCGCCCTTCGAGGTCGTGGCCAATGTCCCGTACCACATCACCAGCCCCATCCTTCACCGCTTCCTGGGGACTGCGCCGCGGCCGGCGCGTTTGGTGCTGATGGTGCAGCGGGAAGTGGCGGAGCGGATATCGGCCCCGCCCGGCGAGATGAGCTATCTCTCGGTCTTCGTCCAGTTCCACGCCGCCGTCCGCATCGCCTTCACGGTGCCGCGAGAGGCGTTCGAGCCGGCGCCCGAGGTCGGGTCGGCCGTGGTCGTGATCGAGCCGGCCGACCCGCTCGGCGAGCATCCGCGCCTCTCGGCCGAGGACGAGGAGGGCCTGTGGCGGGTGGTCCAGGCCGGCTTCCGCGAGCGGCGCAAGATGCTGCGAAACGTGCTGGTGCGCCAGCTGGCGATGCCGGGCCCGGCGATCGACCGGGCCCTGGATGCGTGCTCGATCGTCGGGGAGCGGCGACCGCAGACCCTCTCGGTGGAGGAGTGGCTGGCGCTGCGGGAGGCGCTGGGCCCGCTGCCCGAGGCGATGTCACCCGCGGAGGCCGCCGCGAAGGCCCAGTCGGCACGGAGCCGCGCTGCCTCTGTCGAAGCGAAGAAGGGCCGGCGATGAGCGCCGCGGCGCAATCCGCTCCCGCCCGTGTTCGCGTCCTGCGTTTCGCGCCGGCCAAGCTGAACCTGACCCTGGCCGTCGTGGGCCGTCGCGAGGACGGCTTCCACGCCCTGCACTCGGTCATGGTGGCACTGGCGCTCAGCGACGCCGTGGCCCTGTCGCCGGCGGCGGCCCGTGGCGCCGCCCCTGGCGACACGTTGCGAATCGCCGGCCTGCCGCTTCCGGCCACGCCCGACAACCTCGTCCTGCTGGCCATCGCGGCGACCCGCGATGCCGTCGGCGCCACGTGGCCCGGCGTCCCGGCCGACCCGCCGCCTCTCGCGGCGCGGCTGACCAAGCGCATCCCCGTCGCGGCGGGCCTCGGCGGCGGCAGCAGCGACGCGGCCGCGACGATGGCAGCGGCGCTGGAAGCGTGGGGCGCCGCGCTCCCGGCGGAAACGATCCGCGACGTCGCCGCCTCACTGGGCTCGGACGTGCCGTTCTTCATCGCCGGGGGAGCGGCGCTCGTCACCGGCCGGGGCGAGCTCGTCGAGCCGTTGCCGGATCTCCAGGGAGAGGCTCCGGCCGTGCTGATCGTCACGCCGCGTCTGGCCGTCTCGACGCCAGCCGTTTTTGCCGCGTATGCCAGCGGCACGCGCCCCGCGACCGCTCTCGCGGCCTCCGAGCGCCTCGCCGCCGATCTCCGGGCCGGGCTGCCCGCGGCCGCGCTCCTTGCGCGAGCGGAGGAACTGGCAGCCGCCAACGATCTTCTTCCGGCAGCTCTCGAGGTCGCCCCGGCCCTGGTGGCTTTCCGCCGGGCGCTCCACGGCATCCTCGGCCGGCCCGTCGGCCAGTCGGGCTCCGGGCCGTCTGCCTGGGCGCTTTACCCCTCGCTGCCAACCGCGCGCAAGGCGGCCCGGTTCCTGCGCCTGGCGATCCGCGAGGGCAGCCTGCCGCCGATCGGCGACGGCGAGCCCTTCGTCGCGGTCAGCACGATGCTCGCGTCCGGGCGCCACACGACCCGCACCGACGCTCACAATGGTGGCCGCACCAGATCGAAAGGAAGGTAAGCCACGATGCCTCGTCGGGAGATCTCCGCGCCGGGAGCGCCGGCCGCCATCGGCCCGTACAGCCAGGCCATCGCCATCGACGGCTTCGTCTTCTGCTCGGGTCAGCTAGGCATGGACCCGGTTACCGGCCAGCTGCTCGACGGCATCGCCAACCAGGCCGAGCGGGCGATGGTGAACCTGGAGGCCGTTCTCGCGGAAGCCGGCGTGTCGCTGGCCGACGTCGTCAAGACCACCATCTTCCTGACCGATCTGGCCAACTTCTCGACCGTCAACGACATCTACTCCAAACACGTCATCGAGCCCGCGCCGGCGCGAAGCACCGTCGGGGTGGCCGCCCTGCCGCGCGGCGCCCTGGTCGAGATCGAGGCGATCGCACGACGCGCCAGTTGACCCACCGCCGCTGCCGGCCCCGCGCCGCCTCGCGCGGTGGCGCGGTTCCGTGCTACCGTCCGATGTGATGAGCGTATCTCCTCAAAGCGTTCTTCCGGTGGTGCTCGCCGCCGGCCTCGGGACGCGCATGAAGTCGAGCAAACCCAAGGTCCTGCACGAGCTGTGCGGCCGCCCGATGCTGTCGTACGTGCTGGACGCGGCGGCAGACGCGGGCCTTCGCCGGCCGCTGGTCGTCTACTCCGCGGCGACGGCGGCGATCACCGAGGTTCTCGCCGGTCGCGCCGATTTCGCGCTGCAGGAGACGCCGCTGGGCACTGGGGACGCGGTCAAGGCAGCGCTCGCGGTCGCGCCGGCGGACGTGGCCGAGGTGATGGTCCTCTCCGGCGACGTGCCCCTGGTGGACCCGGACCTGCTGGCGGAGCTGGTCGACCTGCGGCGCGCCCGAGACGCGGTCATGGCCATAGTCAGCGTCCACGCCCTCGATCCCGAGGGCCTCGGCCGCGTGATCCGCAGCGATGACGGCGGGCAGGTGCTGCGCATCGTCGAGCAGAAGGACGGCACGCCCGAAGAGCTCGAGATCGACGAGATCAGCGCCGGCATCTACGCCTTCGACGCCGCGTGGCTGCGCGGGCGGATCGGAGACGTGCCGCCGTCGCCGGTATCGGGCGAGTTCTACCTGCCGGCCCTGGTCGAGCTGGCGCGCGCCGATCGCCGGCCGGTCGTCTCGCTCGTGGTCGAGGACGACGGCACGCTCAACGGCATCAACGACCGGACGCAGCTTGCCGAGGCCGAGTTCGAGCTTCGGATGGCCATCAACGAGGCCCACATGCTGTCCGGCGTGACGATGGTCGACCCGAGCAGCGTCTACATCGACGCCTCGGTCGAGCTGGCGACCGACGTGACGATCGAGCCGAACGTCATCCTGCGCGGCAGCACCCGCATCGGCTCGGGGACGCGTGTCGGAACCGGCAGCCAGATCATCGACACCGTCGTCGGCCGCGATTGCGTCATCTGGGCCAGCGTCCTCGAATGCTCGGAGGTGGAGGACGAGGTCCAGATCGGGCCTTTCTCGCACCTTCGGGCCAGGTCGTCGATCGGGCGCAAGGTGAGGCTTGGCAACTTCGCCGAGGTCAAGGCGAGTCGCCTGGAGCCGGGCGTCCAGCAGCACCACTTCAGCTACATCGGGGACGCGGTCCTGGGCGAGAAGACGAACGTCGGCGCGGGCACGATCACCTGCAACTACGACGGCGTCCGCAAGCACAGGACCACGGTCGGCAAGCGGGTCTTCCTTGGCTCGGACACGATGCTCGTCGCGCCGGTGGAGCTGGGCGACGACGCCCGCACCGGCGCCGGCTCCGTTGTAACCAGAGACGTGCCCCCCGGGATGCTGGCCCTGGGGGTGCCGGCCCGGCTCCGAAAACCTCGCCCATCGGGCGGTGAGACGCCGCCAGACAAGGCCGAATGAGCGACGTCGTCCTGCAGCTGCTGGTGGTCCTCTTACTCGTCCTCATCGAGGCCGTTCTCGTGGCGGCCGAGATCGCCCTGATCAGCCTGCGCCACAGCCGCATCGAGCAGATGATCGACGAGGGCCACCGCGGCGCCCGTCGCGTCCGGCGGCTGGTTCAGGACCCGGCCCGATTCCTGGCCGTGGTCCAGATCGGGGTGACGTTCACCGGCTTTCTGGCCTCGGCCTACGCGGCCGTCAATCTGGCCGACCGCCTGGACGGCGCCCTGGCCGATATCCCGGTCGTCCAGAACTACTCGGCCGGCATCGCCCTCCTGATCGTCACGATCCTGATGTCCCTGCTCTTCGTCGTCTTCGGCGAACTGGTGCCAAAGTCGCTGGCCCTCGCGCGGCCGGATCGGTTCGCCCTGGCTCTGGCCGGTCCGATCGACATGCTCGGTCGGATCCTTGCTCCGCTGGTGAGCCTGCTCACCTGGCTGACTCGCAAGATCGCGGGCGGCTTCGGCGCGGACCCCCGGCAGGCCCAGATCAGCACGCAGGAGTTGAAGCTGATCGTAGAGCGCGGGGGCGAGCAGGGGATCCTCGAGGCAGAAGAGGAGCAGATGATCAGCGCCGTGATCGGGCTCGGCGAGCGCCGTGTCCACGAGGTCATGGTCCCTCGCACGGACATGACCGCTCTGGCCGTCACGGCCACCATGGACGAGGTCATCGACACATTCGTTCGCGAGGGCCACAGCCGGATCCCGGTCTACAAGGAGACGATCGACGAGATCGTCGGCATCCTCCTCGCCAAGGACCTGCTGCCATACCTCAAGGGTGTCGATCAGAAGCCCAATCTGCGCAAGCTGCTGCGGCCTCCGCTATTCGTCCCGGAGTCGATGTCGATCGACGACCTGCTCCACAAGCTCCAGGGTCGGCGGATCCACCTGGCGATCGTGCTCGACGAATACGGCGGCACGGCGGGCATGGTCACGATCGAAGACCTGATCGAGGAGATCGTCGGCGAGATCCAGGACGAGTTCGACGAAGAAGAGCCGCTGACGGTCCGACTCTCGGACGACAAGGCTCGGGTCGACGGGCGGGCTTCGGTCGACGACCTGGGCGAGCTGTTCGACCTGGACTTGGCAGGGCTTGAGGATTCGGAGGAGTACGACACGGTCGGCGGGCTGATCTACCACCGCATCGGCGGCGTGCCGCGACCGGGCGACCAGGTCCGCCTCGAGGAGCAGGGGCTGACGCTCACTGTCGAGTCGACCGACGGCCGCCGCGTCGGCAAGATCCTCGCCGTACGCGAGCCGGCGGGCGAGAATGACCGGGCGCCCTCCGACGAAGAGACGGACGAGCGGTAGGGGCCGGGGGCCGGGGGACGGGGAGCTGGGGGCCGGCGGCCTAAGCTCTTATCACGCCCAGGATGATGCCCCGGAGCGAGTCCAGCGCCTCGGCGTCGATCACGCCGGCGGCATCCAGCTCGGCCAGTGCCCGGTCGCGGTGCTGGTGGGCCTGGTCGCGGGTGTAGTCCCGACCGCCCAGCCGCTCGATCAGCGCGACCGCCTCGGCGACCTGGCCGTCATGCGGGGCGTCGGTCCGCCAGACCGCCTCCAGCCGTGCCCGATCCTCGGGGCCGGCGTGCTCGAAGGCGTAGATCACCGGCAGCGTCATCTTGTGCCTGGCCACATCGGATGGCTCCTTGCCGGTCTTCGCCTGGTCGCCCCAGATCCCGAGCAGGTCGTCGTTGAGCTGGAAGGCGACGCCGAGCGCCCAGCCGAAGGCGCGGTACCGGGCGATGACATCTTCGTCGTCGGTCGCGAGCACTGCGCCCGCCTCGACCGACGCGGCGATGAGAGCGGCGGTCTTGCGGCCGATCATGTCGAAGTAGAGCTCGACCGACATCGGCTCGGTGCGCTCGCTGGCCCAGATGTCGAGGTACTGGCCCTCGCACAGCGCCAGGCAGGTCATGTCGTAGAGGCGCATCAGCCGCAGCACCTTGGCGTCGGAGAAGCCGAGGTCCGAGAGGCGGTGAAGGGCCACGCGGCTGAGGGTGAAGAGCATGTCGCCGGCGTTGATCGCCTGCGGGATCCCGTGGAGCGCCCACAGCGTCGCGCGGTGGCGGCGCTCGCGATCGGCGTCCTCGATATCGTCGTGGACCAGGCTGAAGTTGTGGCCCAGCTCGACGGCCGCCGCTCCCGGGAGCGCGGCGTGGTAGTCGCCCTTAATCGAGGAGTAGGCGAGCAGGCCGAGCAGCGGGCGCATCCGCTTCCCGGACGAGCCGCTGTCGTCCAGGCCGAGGTGGTAGCGCATCATCTCGTACAGGCCGGCGGTGGGGCCGTCGCGCACGGACAGCAGGCGCAGGATCTCCTGCTCGGTCTCGGATATCAGTTCGGGTAGGGCGGCGTGGGTCTGCACGGGCGGATCATAGCAACCCGCTTTCAGCAACCGAGCCGTTGCGGGCGGCGCAACGCTTCGAGCCCGTCAGGCGGGCCCGTCGGGGCGCCGGCGCCGACTTGGGGCGGCGCGTCGCCAGATCTCAGGCCGGCCGGACGAAGGCCGTTCCGGGCGCGTTCGGGTCGTCGTCGGTCGGGCCCATGGGGCCGCCGGTTCGGGCCTTCGCCTGGGCCTCCTCGATCTCGATCGCGATCAGCTCCATCCGCGTCAGATCGTCTTCGGTGGCCGGTACGTAGTCAGCCGTGGCATGCCGTCCCGGGAAGTAGCGCTCGGTCGTCGCCTCGAGGATGCGCCGCTTCCTGGCCACATCCGACACGCGGTGGCTTCGGCCGTAGACGACCACGCTGCGGTAGTTGGCCGAGTGGTCGGACGCCGTCTTGGAGGCGACCAGGTCGTCGAGCACGGCGATCGAGACCGCGACCGGCCGGCCGTCTTCGAGCAGCCGCAGCGTGCCGCTACCGGCGGAACCGTGGACGTAGATGTGGCCGGCCTCGTAGTGGTAGAAGAACGGGACCGTGCGCGGCTCGCCGCCGTCGACGTATGCGACGTGGGCAATAAGCCCGGCCCGCAGGAACTCCTCGATCCGGTCCGGAACTGCGCGATCGGCGTGCCGCCGAATGCGCGTCCGATCGGTGCGAGGCTGGGGGACGGGGTAGTCGTGGCGGGCTGTTTTGTCGTCCATGGCGCCAGCTTAGACCGTGGGAATCAATCCCATCAGGCGAAGGGCGCGATCCGACGCGCGAGCCGGGCGACTCGCATGCCCTAGAATCCGCTCAGTCAGCGCCGACCGTCGCCGGCCGCGCCACGAAGCGATCTCGGGAGTGGTGTGAAGCCTGTCATCGTTGCGGGGCATGTGTGCGTGGATCTCACGCCCGCCCTCGACGCGCCCCCTGCCATGGAGCCCGGCCGGCTGATACAGGTCGGTCCCCTGGCACTGTCGGCCGGCGGCTGCGTCGGCAACACCGGGCTCGCGCTCGCGTCTCTCGGCATTCCGACGGAGCTCGTCGCGAGCGCAGGCGACGACCAGCTCGGGCGCGTCCTCGTCGCTTTGCTCGCGACATCGACGGCCGACACCACCGGCATAACCTGCCTCGACGGTCAAGGCACGTCCTACTCCATCGTTCTGGACGTCCCGGGTCGCGACCGGACCTTCTGGCACCACATCGGCGCGAACGCGGCCTTCGACGGCAGCGGCGTGATCGATCGGATGGAGGCCGCGGCGCGATTGCCGGGGGCGGACGTCGCAGGCCCACAGGACACGATCCTTCACCTGGGCTATCCGACGCATCTGCCCGCCCTCTACGCCGATGGCGGCGCAGCTCTCATCCGCCTCGTTGGTGCGGCGCGCTCCGCCGGCGCAACGATCTCGATCGACGTGGCGGAGGTCGACCCGGCGTCGGAGGCGAGGGCCGTCGATTGGGACGGCCTCCTGGCGCGCACGCTGCCCTGCGTCGACGTGGTGAAGGCGAGCGTCGACGACCTCGAGGCGATGCTGCCGCATCGCGCCCGCCTCGAGCCCATCGCCTGGGCGGACGCGCTCGTCGAGCTCGGTGCCGCCGTCGCGATCGTCACCGCCGGAGCGGACGGGCTGTACGTTCGAACCGCGGCGGCGGCCAGGATCCGTGCCGCGGCCCGGCCGCTGCGAGATGTGCTCCCGGACTGGGCCAACCGCGAGCTCTGGGCGCCGTCCCTGGCCACGCGCGTGCTCGCGACCACCGGCGCCGGCGATGCCGCGGCGGCCGGGTTCCTCGCCGGGCTCGCGCACGGCCGCGGCTCGGCCGAGTCGGCGTCGCTTTCCGCCGCCGCGGCCGCCGCCCGCATATCGGGCCGCCCGATCGGCGAGGCGTACGAGCTGGCGGCATCGACCGAACCCGCAAGGGCGCAGCGATCCGGCTGGTCGATCGGCCCCGATCGCGTCTATCACGGACCACGTGACAAGGAGGCCTGAAAACGCCATGTTGACCGCATTGCAGGTTCAGCAGGCGCGCGATCGCGCCGCCGGGATGCTCGCCGCAGCCGGGATCGTGATCACGCCGGACGAGAGAGCGGCGATCGAGGTGGTGGACTTCGGCCTGGACGACCTCGAGCGTCTCGGCCTCCAGCTCGTCGTCTACGTCAACACCGAGCGCGTCTGTGCCAAGGAGCTGGTGCTGTTTCCGCACCAGACCTGTGCGGAACACCGCCATCCGCCGTTCGACGGCACTCCGGGCAAGGAGGAAACCTTCCGCGTCCGGATGGGGGTCGTGTACCTGCACGTCGAGGGTGGCCAGCCTGCCCCCGAGCCCAGGGCGCACCCGGTGCGCGCCGAGCGCGGCGTCTACACCGCGAAGCGCGAGATCGTGCTCCATCCCGGCGAGCAGTTCACCGTCCCCCCGAACACGAAGCACTGGTTCCAGGGCGGACCCGATGGCGCCGTTGTCTCTGAGTTCTCGACGCAGAGTCGCGACGACCTCGACGTCTTCACCGACCCCGACATCGTCCGGACTCCCGTGTACGCCGATTGACGTTCGCGCCCGTGCGGAGCGGCTCCGGACCGGCGCCTGTCTGCGGAGCGGCGCCACCGGGCGTGGTAGCGTGGTCCCGTGCCCAGCCCGCGCCTGTATGTGACCGACGCCATCGTCCTGACCCGCTTCGACTACGGCGAGGCGGATCGGATCATGACCCTGTTCACGCCCTCCTACGGCAAGCTCAAGGCGATCGCCAAGGGTGTCCGGCGGACGAAGAGCCGGCTCGGAGGCAGCCTCGAGCCTCTGGCCGAACTGCGAGTGGCGCTGGCCCGGGGCCGAACCTTCGACGTCGTGACGCAGGTGCAGGTCAGCCACGCCTGGCTACGCCTGCGCGACTCCCTCGAGTCGACGGCCACGGCCTGGTACCTGGCCGAGCTGGCCGACCGCTCCCTCGAGGAACGCCACGAGGCGGAGGGGCTGTATGCGCTGCTGCGCCACGCCTACGAGCTGCTGGACGCGGGCATGGACGCCGGGCGCGTGGCTCGCTGGTACGAGATGCATCTGGCCGACGAGATGGGCGTCCGGCCGGAGGTCGACCGCTGCGTCGAATGCGACCGAATGCTCGAGGCGGACGAGAGCTTCCGCTGGGTCCCGCCGCTTGGCGGCGTGCTCTGCTCGCGCTGCCCGGGGCCGCCGGCGGAGCGAGCCGGCCTGTCCGTCGAAGCGCTCAAGCTGCTGAAGGCCTACCAGCGGCTCGACGTGGAGGCGCTGGCGGCGCTGCGACTCCCGCCCGCCGTGGAAAGCGAGGTCGAAGCCGCGATGCGCGACTTCCTGCGCGTCTCCCTGGAGCGCGACGCCCGCTCGCTCGAGTTCCTCGACGAGATCAGGCGGGGCTAGGCGCCCCGCGGCGACGGCCTATCGCTTGCCCGATGGGCGGCGGCCCCTCGGCGCCGTGGCGGAACGGCGGAACTCGGCCAGCTGCCTCCGCATCAGGCCTTCGACCTTCGCGATCGGCATAGCCATGCCGCTGCCGAGGACCAGGTCGCCCCGATTGACCCTGAGCATGACGCGAGCGAGCGGCCCGAGGGCCTGCCGCTCGGCGAAGCCCCGTGGATCGTCCAGCTGGAGTCTGAGAGCCCTAGGTTGCTCGGGATACTTCGGGTCGCCGATGGTCGCGACCTCGTCCCACGATATCGGGCGCTGACTCGGGAACAGCTCGAGCCAGGGGATCCGGCGCCGACCCGGGAACAGCTCGAACCCATCCCTGGCAATCAGCAGGCGTACCGGGTTCGCCAGACGCTGGGCGTCGACAACGATGCCTCTGATCCCGTACAGGCTCAGGACGACTCCGCCCAGGGCCTGCGCTACTCCGAACCCCAGGTTCCCAGAGGAGATATCGCCCTGCCCGAGGAAGATGCCGAAAAGGCCGAGCGGGACCATCGCAATCTCGAAGAAGAGCGTCCGCCAGATCCTCGCCCGGTCGTCGCGGATGGCGACCGCCGGCCCAAGAACGGCGTGGCTCGTCCTGGACTCGTTTGGCCGGTCGGAGGCCACAGGTCCTTCTCCCCTTTTCATGGATCGCGGCGCACTCGCGCGGTCCACCCATGATGACCGCTCCGGGCCGTCCGCGTGCCCGGCGGCCCGACCTGACCCGGGAGAGCTGACGATTCCCACCCTTGCGCCGTGGAACGAACTGAGAACAGCTACGGGTGAAAGAAGGTCCCATGTGCGCCTTCTCTCACTGTTTGGCCAAGCGCGACGCCCTCTCCTTCGGGTTCCTCGCCCCGGTCACGCGGGGGGAGCCGTGGCCGGAACGAGATCGAGGTGGTCCACCCAGAACCTGAAGGGAGGATCTTGCTCGACACCGTTCAGCTCCAGCTGGATCTTGTAAGCACCAGCGCGCGGAATCGGTATCGGCCCCTTTATCGCCATGAGCGTCCTGAAATCCTGACCGGGCTTAGCTCCAGGCGGCCGTCCGGCCTCAAATTCGGCCTCGATCGTGGCGATGGGTTTGCCATCCTCATCCGCGATGCGGATCTTGAGCGCCTGACGCTGGTTCGTCTCAGACCAATCGACGAGGATGCCCACCGCGATGTCGGCGCGCAGCGCCGCGGGAAACGCCGGCGCGAGGTGTCTCTCGACGCCTCCCCCGATGATGTAGATCTTCCCGTTGACGGCTTCCGCGCCGTCGGCGAGCATGAGGAACTCTTGCTTCATGAGTTGCGTCTCGTGGTACTGTTTGGCGTGCGTATAACGTACTGTATGACAGAGGCGCGGTCAACGGTATCATGCAGAGGCGGGCGTGATCGACGCGGATGAACTGCTATTCGATGACGAGAACGAGCGTAAGTTCAGGCTGCACGGCATCAGCGTTGCCGAGGTCGCGGACGTCCACGACAACGAGCCGAGGTTCTACATCAACCGCGAACCTAGACGCGCGACGCACGTAATGCTTGGACCGACCTTCGGGGGCAGGATGCAGGTAGTGCCGATTGAGCGGATCGGGCCCGGGCTCTGGCGACCAGTGACCGCGTTCGAGCCTACGCCGCAACAGACCAAGGCATACAGGAGCAGACGATAGTGAATGACGAGAAGTCTGAAGAGGAGGCAGTCGAACTGGGCGATGAGGTCGCGACGCGACGAAAGCCGACAGGCGCCGCCGTCGTTGCGGTCCGCGTTCCGCGTGATCTGCTGACTGGTATCTCAACATACGCCCAAGCGCACGGCATGACGGTTTCGGACGTGCTGCGGGAGGGTGCTCAGCGGGTTGTCTATGGGGCCTCTGAACTGCACTTCGTAACGGGAACTTCGGTAGTTGGCACCGGGGTTCATCAGGGGTCGTCGTCTCAAGGCACCATGGTCCGCAGCTTCTCGCAGAGCCCAGACTGGTCCGAGCTCGCCTAGCCGGGGCTTCGGCGCCCACGGGGCGGCCGTGGAAGCACTAGCCGCGCTGTGACACGGTTAGTGCGCCCGCCCGGCCGCTCGCGCTCGTGCGAGAATTGCGGCCCGAGCGATCGAGCCGTTCGACCGTTCGACCGCCCGCCGTCCGACAAGCTGTTCGCAGGAGGCTTCGACCGCCTGTGCCCGAGGAGACAACCGTGACCGCCGCCAAGCCGCCGACGCCGGTCGACGATCCAGGACCGTCCGTCGCCAATCTCGAAACGATCGTCTCGCTGTCCAAGCGGCGCGGCTTCATCTTCCCGAGCTCGGAGATCTACGGCGGCATCAACGCCGTGTGGGACTACGGGCCACTCGGCGTCGAGCTCAAGAACAACGTCAAGCGGGCGTGGTGGCGGGCGATGGTCCAGGAGCGCGACGACATCGTCGGCCTGGACGCGGGCATCATCATGGCGCCCCAGGTGTGGGTCACCTCCGGCCACGTCGCCAGCTTCAGCGACCCACTCGTCGAATGCGCTACGTGCCGGCGGCGCTTCCGTCTCGACGAGCTGCCCGGGGCCGAGAACCTGACCAACACCGAGATGGCCGACCCGACCGTCGTCGACCGCCTCGGCCTAAAGTGCCCGGTGGACGGCGGCCCGCTCTCCGCTCCGCGCCGCTTCAACCTGATGTTCAAGACCCACATGGGCCCGGTCGAGGAAGACGGCAACGAGGTCTACCTGCGCCCGGAGACGGCCCAGGGCATCTACGTGAACTTCCGCAACGTCCGCGAGACGAGCCGCAAGAAGCTCCCGTTCGGCATCGCCCAGATCGGCAAGGCCTTCCGCAACGAGATCAGCCCCGGCAACTTCGTCTTCCGGATGCGCGAGTTCGAGCAGATGGAGATGCAGTACTTCGTCAAGCCGGAGACGGCCGCCCAGACCTTCGAGGACTGGATGCCGAAGCGGCTGGCGTGGTACGTGCGCTACGGCGTCATGCCCGAGCGGCTGCGCTTCCGCGAGCATCGGCCGGACGAGCTGGCCCACTACGCCAAGAAGGCGGTCGATATCGAGTATCGCTTCCCGTTCGGCTGGAAGGAGCTCGAGGGCATCCACAACCGCGGCGACTGGGATCTGGGCCGCCACCAGGAGGCGACCGGCGAGAACCTCGAGTACTTCGACCCGGCGACTGAAGAGAAGTACGTGCCCTGGATCGTCGAGACCTCGGCCGGCGGCGACCGCGCGGCCTTCACGTTCCTGATCGACGCCTATCGCGAGGAAGAGGTCCGAGGCGAGAAGCGGGTGGTGCTCGGTTTCAACCCGGAGCTGGCGCCGTACAAGGTGGCGGTCCTGCCGCTGCTCAAGAAGCGCGACGAGATCGTGGAGATCTGCCACAACCTGCGCGACGACCTGGCGAAGGACATCTTGGCCGTCTACGACGACACGGCCGCGATCGGCAAGCTCTACCGGCGCCAGGACGAGATCGGGACGCCATGGTGCGTCACGATCGACGTCGACTCGCTCGAGGACGGCAAGGCCACGGTCCGCGACCGCGACTCCATGGAGCAGGTCCGGGTCGATATCTCGCAGGTGAAGCCGCTGATCCTCGAGCGGCTGGCGAGGGCGCGGGGGTAGGGAGCGGGGGCCGAGTGGCGAGGCAGGCTGGAGGCCCAGCGGAGATGGCCGGACCGACCGCTGCGGCAGGCGGATCCCCCGCAGCAGCGATCGGTGTCGCCGACGCGCTCCGAGTGAACGCCAGGCTGACACGCGTGGCGGCCGTCTTCCTGACCCTGCTGGGCACGGTGCTGATCGGCGCCGGCCCCTGGTACCACTGGCAGGACTGGGGCGTGATCTGGTCGGGCGGCGCAACCGTCGGTGGCCCCGATCTCGTGGATGCCACTCGCCACGCCGAGTGGCAGGTGGCGCACGGCATCCTGGCATCGTTCTGGAAATACCCTCCTGCGACCGCCTGGCTCCTCTGGCCGTTCGCCCGGCTTCCGGTGGACGTGAGCTACTGGCTGCAGGCCGTGCTGATGCTCGGTTGCATAGTCGCCGCGGGGCGGCTGGCGGCGAGGATCTACGGCCTCACCCCGGAACTGGGGATCCTCGCGGCCCTGGCCTGGGGGCCCTGCACGGCCTCGGTCGCCACGGGCCAGAACGCTCCCTTCGCCCTGCTCCTGGCTCTGCTGGCGATCTGGGCTCTGCAGTCCGAGAGGCCCTGGCTCGCTGGCGCCGCGGTGGCCGTACTGCTCTACAAACCGACGTATGCCCTGGGGTTCATCTTCCTGTTCCTGGTCCGCGGCCGCTGGCGTGAGCTGAGCGTAGTCGCGGTCGCCGGTGGAGTGGTGTTCCTGCTGTCGGTGGCCGCGGCCGGGGGTGACTGGAACTGGCTCGCGACCTGGATCGAGGGCGCGAAGGTGTGGCTCCCTCCCGACGCGATCTGGAACGCCGACAAGGCGATCACCCTGCCGGGCCTGCTGTCGCGGTTGCCCGTGCCGTGGTTCGTGCCGGTTCTCGGCGGAGCGGCGATCGCGCTGGCCGCCCTGCCCGGGTTGCGCCGGGCGGGGATCGTCGAGGCGGCCTCGGCCGCCTGCCTGCTGGGCCTGGCCGCGGGACCGCGCGCCTGGGGCTACGAAGCCGCCCTCGCCTTCCCGTTCGTCTGCTGGGTCCTGGCCGGTGGGATTGCGGAGCCGTGGCGGACTCGGCTCATCGTTGTCGCCTACCTGATTTGCCCGGGCTGGATGATCTCGCTGTACATTGGGCTGAATGCGGTGGCGGTGGTCGTTCTCACGGCAAGCCTGCTCTGGATCTGGCGCTGGCGCCCATGGAGGGCGCGCGATCCGATGCCTGTAGCGCGAGCCGAGGGCTCGCGATGACGGCGGCAGGCTCGCCCGAAACGGCAGGGCGACCGAACGGGCAGCCGGAGGGGCGACCCGCGGGGTGGCCAACCGTTCACCCAGCGGTCGGCGTCGACACCGCCCTGAGGCTCGGCGCCGGGCGCGTTCGGCTGTGGGCTCTCGGGCTCTTCGCCATGGGAGTCGTGGCGGTCGTCGGCGCGCCCGTGAACAACTGGCACGACTGGGGAGCGATCTGGTCGGCGGGCGCGACGGCCGGTGGCCCGGATCTCGTCGATGCGGCACGGCACGTCGCCTGGCAGGCTTCGCACGGCGTCGCCCAGGCCTTCTGGGCCTATCCGCCCGCGTCCGCCTGGCTCTTCTGGCCGTTCGCCCAGCTGCCCGTCGGCGTGGCGTTCTGGGCCGAGGAGGCGGTCATGCTGGCCTGCCTCGCCGCGGCCGGCTGGGTCGCGGCGCGCGTCTACGGCCTGACGCCGGAGCTGGCGGTTCTGGCGGCGCTGGCGTGGGCGCCGAGCACGGCCTCGCTTGTCATCGGCCAGAACGCGCCCTTTGCGCTGCTCGTCGCGATGGTGGCGATCTGGGGGCTGACGAGCGGTCGGTGGTGGGTCGCGGGCGCGGCCGTGGGCGTGCTGTGGTACAAGCCGACGCTGGCGCTGGGGTTCGTGGTCCTGTTCCTCGTTCGTGGCCGGTGGCGCGAGCTGGCGGTGGCCATCGCCGCCGGGGGAGTGGCATTCTTGCTGTCCGTGGCCGCGGCCGGCGGGGACTGGGGCTGGCTGGCGGTGTGGCTTGAGGGGGCGCGCACGTGGCTACCCGCCGACGCGGCGAAGAACGCGGACAAGGCGATCAGCCTGCCCGGGTTGCTCGGGCGATTGCCCGTGCCGTGGCTCGTGCCGGTCATTGGGGGAGTGGCGCTGGCCGTGGCCGCGATCCCTGGCCTGCGGCGAGCCGGGATCGTGGAGGCGGCCTCGGGGGCGTGTCTCGTGGGGCTGGCCGCGGGGCCGCGCGCCTGGGGCTACGAGGCAGCGCTGGCCTTCCCGTTCGTCTGCTGGGTCCTGGCCGGCGGAGTGGGGGAGCCGTGGCGAACGCGGGTGGTGGTCGCGGCCTACCTGGGCGGCCTGCTATGGATGTTCTCGTTTGCCACTCAGGTCAGCTCGGTGGCTGTGATCGTGCTGGCGGCGGCCGCCTGGTGGATCTGGCGGTGGCGGCCGCGGTCCTGGCGCGCGGCCCGCGCGGACGGCTTCGCGCCCGGGACGAAGTCGCAGCTGCGGGCACGGCCAGATCCCAGGGTCGAATAGGAGTCTTGACTCCCCGCACAGTGACCGGCCTGCCGACCGAGCGTGGGCAAGCGTGGGCTCTTCTGCTCAATTCCACCCCGGGTAGCACGACTGGGGCGGAGCAGCTCACGCCCGGACTACGCGCCGCGAGACTGAGCGGAGAGCGCCCGATCCACGCTCGCCGCTGGCCCCGTCCAGAGGTGGCGCGTCGCTCAGGGCTGGATCCCGGGGCCTGGCGCTCGCTTGGTGCTACCCCCGGTGGCGTTGAGCAAGAATCTGAGCCGAAACGCGCATAACGATACCCCCGGTGGCGTTGAGCAAGAATGGAACCGCAAGACCGGGCGCCAACCGCAGACCGGCCGCCAACCGCAAGACCGGGTGCCGCCCGCTCGCGCCGGGCCGGCCTTGGGTGGGCAGCCCTGGCGGCCGCCTCTTCCTCAGTGCGCGGCCGCGCCTTCTGCCGCCGCCTCCACCGGCTCCGGAAGCGCCCCGCGCAGGTAGGCGTCGATGTTCTGGGCGGCCTTCTTGCCGTCGCCCATGGCCAGGATGACCGTGGCCGCGCCGCGGACGATGTCGCCGCCGGCGAAGACGCCGTCCATCGAGGTCTGGAGGTTGTCGTCGATCTCGATGTAGCCCCACTTGTTGACGCGCAGGTCCGGCGACGTGGCGGTGAGCAGCGGGTTCGCCTTCGTCCCGATCGCCACCACGACCATCTCGCAGGGGAAGATGAACTCCGAGCCGGGGATCTCGATCGGGCGGCGGCGGCCGGACGAGTCGGGCTCGCCCAGCTCCATCCGGATGCACTTCAGCCCCGAAACCCAGCCCTTCTCGTCGCCCAGGACTTCCACCGGGGCGGTCAGGAACTCGAAGCGGACGCCTTCCTGCTCGGCGTGATGGACTTCCTCGATGCGGGCCGGTAGCTCCGTTCGAGAGCGGCGGTAGACGCAGACCGATTCGGCCGCGCCCAGCCGGCGGGCGGTCCGGACGGAGTCCATGGCCACGTTGCCGCCGCCCACGACCGCCACGCGGTGGCCGTGCAGGACCGGAGTGTCCGAGTCGGGGTTGTAGGCGCCCATCAGGTTGACGCGGGTCAGGTACTCGTTGGCCGAGTAGACGCCCTTGAGGTTCTCGCCCGGAACGTTCATGAAGACCGGCAGGCCCGCGCCTACCGCGACGAAGACCGCGTCGAACTTCTCGCGCAGCTCGGGCAGGGTGTAAGTCTTGCCGATGATCGAGTTCGGCTGGATCTCGATGCCGTCCGCCACCAGCCGGTCTACTTCCTTCTGGACGATGTCCTTCGGCAGGCGGAACTCCGGGATGCCGTAGATCAGGACGCCACCGGCCGCGTGGAAGGCTTCGAAGATCGTGACCTTGTGGCCGCGCTTGGCGAGCTCGCCGGCGGCGGTGAGCCCGGCCGGGCCGGAGCCGACGATCGCGACCTTCTTGCCCGATGGGGCCGGATTGGCGCGCGCGAAGACGTCGGTGTGGGTGATAGCCCAGTCGGCGACGAAGCGCTCGAGGTGGCCGATGGCGACCGGGGTGCCGGTCTTGGCGCGCAGGCAGACCTGCTCGCACTGCGTCTCCTGCGGGCAGACGCGTCCGGTGATGCAGGGGAGGGCGTTGTCTCCCAGCAGCGATTCGGCCGCGGCCTTGACGTTGCCCTCGCCCAGGAGGCGGATGAAATTGGGGATGTTGATCGCGACCGGGCAGCCGTCGATGCAGTACGGCTTGGGGCACTGCAGGCAGCGGTCGGCTTCCATGATGGCCAGCTGTTCGGTATAGCCGAGGTTCACCTCGGCGAAGTTGCGCGCCCGGGCCAGGGCGTCCTGCTCGGGCATCGAGCCGCGCGCGATCTTCATCCGCTCCTTCTTGGGAAGCGGCTCCGCGTGCGCGGCGGCCCGTCCGGAGAGCGTCAGGTCGTCCATCAGTGGGCCTCCGCGTGCGCGGCCTGCCAGCGCTCCAGGGCGGCCTGCTCGAACTCTCGGTAAGTGTTCAGGCGATCGGCCAGCAGCCGGAAGTCGACCTTGTGGCCGTCGAACTCGGGGCCGTCGCAGCAGGCGTACTGGCTCTTGCCATCGATCGACACCCGGCAACCGCCGCACATGCCCGTCCCGTCGATCATGATCGAGTTGAGCGAGACGGTGGTCTTGATGCCGTACGGGCGCGTCAGCTCGGAGCAGGCCCGCATCATCGGCACCGGGCCGATGGCGAAGACCTCGTCGATCCCGCCGGCCTCGCACAGCTCTTTGAGGGCCTCGGTCACGAAGCCGGGGCGGCCGTAGCTGCCGTCGTCGGTGCAGACGATCACCTCGCCCGCGGCGCGCAGCTCGTCCTCGTAGATGACCCACTCCCGCGATCGCCCGCCGATGACGCTCGTAACCTTGACGCCATTCCCGGCGAGGGCCTGGGCGATCGGGTAGACCACGGCCGTCCCGACGCCGCCGCCGACGCACACCGCGTGCCCGCTCTCGAGCAGCGTCGTCGGGTTGCCCAGCGGCCCGGCGATATCCGTGATGGCGTCGCCGACCGCCAGGGCGGTCAGGTCGTGGGTGCTCTTGCCGATCGCCTGGATCACGAGCGTGATCGTCCCGGCCGCCCTGTCGACGTCGGCGATCGTCAGCGGAATGCGCTCCGCGCCCGGCCCGCGCCGAACGATGACGAACTGCCCGGGCTGGCGGATCTCGGCGATCCTGGGAGCCTCGACGACGAGGCGGGTGACGTTGGGCGACAGCTGCGCCCTGGCGACGATCGGGTGCATCTCACTCCGAATGGGTGGTTTCGCGGGAATGTTGCGTGATCCAGTATGAGTTATATCAATGGTGCCCGGGAGAGACCACCGTCCAAACGCCCAGTCTGCCCCAACGCGCTGGGCCGAAGGTCATATCGTGCGGGTCCGGACGGGTAGCGGCCCGGCGCCGACTACCAGCGCAGCGAAGGTTGGGAGGTGCGGCGGAGCGGGCCCAGTACGGCCTGACCGTCTCCGGCGGGGTCGAGCAGATTCGGTTGCCCGGCGATGATGAGGGTCGGGTGGAGATCGATCTGGACGAGGCGGTTGCCGACGTAGGTCAGGTCGGCCACGACGCCCTCCTGGGTCCGCTCGTCATGGGTCCAGTCGAAGACCAGATCGCCCAGCGAGTAGAAGGCGAAACGGCCCGGGGCGATCTGCTCGAAGGGTCCGACCCAATGGGAGTGGCTGCCGAGGATCAGATCGGCTCCGGCCGCGATCATTCGGCGGGCATCGGTGCGCTGCACCCGCAGCACCGCGTCGGTGTATTCGATGCCCCAATGCGGCATGACGATGACGATGTCCGCCCCCGCCTTCTTCGCCGCCTTGATGTCCCGGACGATGGCGGGCAACGAGTACGCCGCCGATCCGGGACGGCCCGGCGCAGTCCAGTACGTGAACGGGTCGATCTGGCAGTAGGCGAGCACGGCGACGCGCAGACCGCCCGCCTGGAGCCACGCCGCCTTGCGGGCATTCGCCTGGCTGGTGCCCGCGCCGGCGTGGGAGATGCCCAGCTGATCGAGGTGGCGAATCGTGTCGAGCACACCCCTGGTCCCCCCGTTGCCGAGGTGGTTGTTAGCCAACCCAGCCAGGTCGATACCGGCGTCTTGGAGCCCGACGAGGAGTTCCGGATCGCCCGTGAACGTGAAGCCGCTGGCGTGGTACCTGTACCTGTTGGGCTCGGGCGACTCGAGGTTGACGATGGCGAGATCCGCCTGGCGGAAGAGATCTCCGACCGCGCCCGCGTTCCCGGTCCGGCGACCGAGAGCCAGGGGCTTGTGCCCCCAGCCGCAGCAGTAGCGCCTGTCGATCACGGCCGTGCCGCCGACCCAGGCGTAGTCGACCCCCTGGCGCCTGCGAATCGACTGGTTGTAGACGGCCTTGTCGAGCATGACGTCGCCGCCCGCGGCGATCGTCCACTCCTGGGCCGTCATGAAGGCCGAGGCGACGCCCGGCTCATCGACCAGCAGCGGCCAGGCCCGCGGATCGCGGACGCGGGCCGCCCCGAAGAGCTGACGGCCGTCGACCGCCAGGGCCCGGACGTCGACCGTAACGTCGTCCGCCCGGATGATGCCGAGCACATTCGCGTAGGTCTTGACGAGGTCCTTCACCTGCGCCGCGGGAATCTGTATGACCCGGCGCGGCTCCACTCCCAGGAAGTCGGCGAGAGGCCGAAGGTCGGCGGCGCTCACGGCCACGATCCGCGAAGGGGGCATCGGCCCTTCGCCCGCCGGAGCCCCACCACCGCCGATGAGCGCCGCGAGCTGGGCGCGCAAGATCGACCGCTCGGTCGACCAGTAGCCCACGATCGGGACCAGCGGAACCGGGGACGGCGCGGTCTGTGCCGCCGCCGGGGCCGGAGTGACGAGCTGGGGCAGGGGAGTGGCGCTCGGCGAGGCCCACGACGTGGGGGCGGCGAGAGTGGCGTCGAGCGATGGATCGCCGCCTTCCACCGCTGCTGCGCCGAAGGCGGCCAGGCCGCCCAGCGCCGCGCCGCCGATGACCGCCACGGCCGCCAGGCCGACGAGCAAACGAGGCGCGGCGAGGCGGCGTCGTGTCATTGGCCAAGACTACCGCACCCCCGCGGGCCGAGAGTCCCGGCATTTCGGGCCAAAGGGCCGCCATCGGGGGTCCCCTCGTCCCGGCCTCCGGTGCCTCTCGGACGCGAGGCGCCGTCTCGCGCGAAGGTACAATCTCACGGACAGTGCGCTATCCCGTCGCTCGGGCGCTTCCCCGCCGCCCGCGGCGCGACCAGCTCCCCGCATCAAGGAGATGAGACACCCCATGGCCGACTCTGGCACCAGGACCCACAAGGCCGCCAAGCGCTACATCTACGCCTGGGGCGATGGCAAGGCCGAGGGCAACGGCGGGATGAAGGACCTGCTGGGCGGCAAGGGAGCCGGCCTGCACGAGATGACCAGCGCCGATATTCCTACTCCCCCCGGATTCACCATCACCACCGAGGCGTGTAACGACTACTTCGCCGCGGGCAAGAAGCTTCCGCCCGGACTCTGGGAGGACGTCCTGGCCGCCGTGAAGGTCGTCGAGCAGGAGACGGGCAAGGGCTTCGGTGACGCCACCAACCCGCTCCTGGTCTCCGTCCGCTCCGGTGCCAAGTTCTCGATGCCGGGCATGATGGACACCGTCCTCAACCTCGGCCTCAACGAGACCACCCTCCAGGGCCTCGTCGCCTTCACCGGCAACGAACGCTTCGGCTGGGATGCCTACCGCCGCTTCATCTCGATGTTCGGCCGGATCGTCCTCAACGTCGCGCCGCGCCTGTCGAAGGACAAGGACGGCAGGGAAGTCGAGTACAACCGCTTCGACGAGGCCCTCGAGGCCGTCAAGGCGACGCACGGCAAGGACGCCAAGGACACCGACCTCTACGTCGACGACCTCAAGAAGCTCGTCGCGACCTACAAGAAGATCGTCAAGGACCAGACCGGTCGCTCCTTCCCCGACGACCCGAACGAGCAGCTGGACCTGGCCATCAAGGCGGTCTTCGCCTCGTGGTTCGGCAAGCGCGCCAACGACTACCGCAACAGCCAGAAAATCGCCCACGACCTCGGCACCGCGGTGAACGTCGTGACGATGGTCTTCGGGAACATGGGCAACGACTCCGGCACCGGCGTCGCCTTCACCCGCAACCCCAACACCGGCGAGAAGGTCCTATACGGCGAGTACCTGGTCAACGCCCAGGGCGAGGACGTCGTCGCCGGCATCCGCACGCCGTCGCCGATCTCGTCGCTGGCCCAGGACATGCCCAAGGCCTACGCCGAGTTCAAGAAGATCGCCGAGAAGCTCGAGAAGCACTACCGCGACGTCCAGGACCTCGAGTTCACGATCGAGCGCGGCAAGCTCTACATGCTCCAGACCCGCAGCGCCAAGCGGACGGCCGACGCCGCCGTGCGGATCGCGATCGACATGGTCAACGAGAAGCTCATCACCAGGGATGAGGCGGTCGCCCGCATCGAGCCCGCCCAGGTGGACCAGCTCCTCCGCGCCCAGTTCGACCCGGCCGCCCGCAAGACTGCCAAGCGGGTCGCCAAGGGCCTCAACGCCTCTCCCGGCGCCGCGGTCGGCAAGGTCGTCTTCAACGCCGACACCGCCGTGGCGTGGGTCGAGAAGGGCCAGAAGGTCGTCCTCGTTCGCGAAGAGACGTCGCCCGACGACTTCCACGGCATGGCCGTCGCCCAGGGCATCCTGACTGCCAAGGGCGGCGCGACCTCCCACGCCGCGGTCGTGGCCCGCCAGATCGGCAAGCCCTGCGTCGCCGGGTGCGCCGAGCTGGAAGTCAACTACTCGACCAAGTCCGCGACCGCGGGCGGCGTCAAGATCAAGGAAGGCGATCTCATCAGCCTCGACGGCTCGACCGGCGAGGTCTTCCTCGGCGCTCTGCCGACCAGCCCCGCCCGGTTCGAGGACCAGAAGGACCTGCAGAAGATCCTCGAGTGGGCCGACAAGGCTCGCCGCCTGCAGATCTGGACCAACGCCGACAAGCCCGAAGAGGCAGCTCAGGCTCGCTCCTACGGCGCCCAGGGCATCGGCCTATGCCGAACCGAGCACATGTTCCGCGAGGGCCCCCGTCTCGAGATCGTCCGAAGCGCGATCCTGGTCGCCAACGCCGCCACACGCGCCAAGGCGAAGCTAGCCGCCGGCGAGAAGCTCACGGCGGCGGAGAAGGCCGACGTCAGGCAGTTCGACGCCGCGATGGCCAAGCTCGAAGTCCTCCAGCAGGGCGACTTCGAGGGCATCCTCGCCGCGATGTCCGGCCTGCCGGTTGTCATCCGCCTGATCGACCCGCCGCTCCACGAGTTCCTGCCGAACCTCGAGGATCAGCTCGTCAAGGTCACCAAGGCGGGCCCGAAGGCCACGGCCAAGGACCTCGATCTGCTCGCGACCATCAAGTCGATGCACGAGCAGAACCCGATGCTCGGCCTGCGCGGTTGCCGCCTGGGCCTCATGATCCCCGACTTCGTGAAGATTCAGACCCGGGCCATCCTCAACGCGGCAGTCGCCGTGAAGCAGGCCAAGAAGGACCCGCGGCCGGAGATCATGATCCCGCTCGTCGGCCACGTGAACGAGCTCAAGGCCACCCAGGCGCTCCTCGAGGCCGAGGCCGCCGCCGTGGTCAAGGCAGCCGGCGTCAAGATCGACTACAAGTTCGGCACCATGATCGAGATCCCGCGGGCCTGCTGGGTCGCGGACGAGATCGCCGAGCTTGCCCAGTTCTTCAGCTTCGGCACCAACGACCTGACCCAGATGACGTTCGGCTACAGCCGCGACGACGCCGAGGGCGGGTTCCTCCTCAAGTACGTCGAGGAGAAAATCCTCCCCTACAACCCGTTCCAGTCGCTCGATCCGGTCGTCGTCCAGGAGATGGACATGGCCGTGAAGCTCGGCCGCAAGACCCGCCCCAATCTGAAGGTGGGCATCTGTGGCGAGCATGGCGGCGACCCGATGTCGATCGCTGCCTGCGACCGGATCGGCCTCAACTACGTCTCGTGCTCGCCGTTCCGGGTCCCGGTGGCGCGCCTCGCGGCGGCCCAGGCGGCCCTCCTCGGCGCAGCGGAGCGCGACAAGTAACCACTTCCTGATCCGTAACTGGAACGCCCGGCGGGTTCCGCCGGGCGTTCTGATTCGAGCGCGGGGCAAGGGCGGGCCCAGTCCCGAGTTCCCCGCGCCGGCCCCCGGAATCGGTCAACAACATCCCGCTGGCGTGCTAGTCCCGGGCCGAGGGGCCGGCGGACAATGCCGGCGCGTCCAGGCGCGGATGCCCAAGGGCAGACGCGCTCCCGGTTGTCCGCCCACCCGGCCGGGCGCCTCGCCGGGCGCCTCGCCGGCCGCCACCTCGTGTCGTCACGTCAAGCCGGGACTGGATTGCGGAGCCCAGAGCATGTGCCGGTCCGTCCGGAGGGCCGAACGGGGTTGGGAACAGGGAGGATAGGCGGACATGAAGGGCAGGAAGGGGGCGCTCGCGGTAGCCGTCATCGGCATCATCGCGGTCATCGCCTCGCTGGCCGCATTCGAGGTAGTCATGCAGAAACCGTCACCCACGCAGGAACCCACGGAACAGCCGACACAAGCGCCCATACCTGCTGATCTCGCCATTCATGTGAACCCGGTCAGCGGTCTCGGCCCCGACTTCATGATGGGCGCGGATGTCTCCATGCTCGAACAGCTGGAGGAAAACGGCGCGCTGTTTCGGGTCAACGATGCACCCAAGGATTGCCTCGCGATTCTCAAGGACCACGGCGTCAACTGGATCAGGCTGCGCATCTGGAACGATCCGACGGACGCCAATGGGGTCTATCTGGGTGGCGGCAACAGCGACTTGAAGACCACGGCGGCCATCGCCGCCAGAGCGAAGCGGCTCGGCCTCAAGTTCTTCCTCGATTTCCACTACAGCGATTGGTGGGCCGATCCAGGCAAGCAGAACATGCCCAAGGCATGGGTAGGCCTGAGCTCGCAGGAGCTGAACACGGCGGTGTACGACTACACGGCCGGAGTGATGCGGGACCTCGCGAAGGCGGGCGCCATGCCCGACATGGTCCAGGTCGGCAACGAACTCAATGGCGGCATGATGTGGCCGGCTGGACAGACCGCCGCCCAGGGGTCCGAGACGATCGGCGGTTATGACGGGCTCGCGGCTCTCCTGAAGGCGGGGATCAAGGCGGTCCGCGACACGGATCCGAACGGAGCGGATCCCCTGACCAGGACCCGGATCGTGATCCATCTGGCGAACGGGGGAGACAACGCCCTCTATCGCACCGTGTTCGACGAACTGACGGCACGGGGCGTCGACTTCGACGTGATCGGCCTGTCCCACTACAGCTACTGGCACGGACCGCTGGCGGATCTCAAGGCCAACATGAACGACATCAGCCAGCGGTATCACAAGCCCGTCGTCGTCGCGGAGACCGCCTATGCCTACACCATGGCCGATTCGGACCTCTTCCCCAATCTCTTTGGCCCGAATGAAGAGAGATTGGGAGGCTACAAAGCCACCGTGCAGGGACAGGCCACGGCGGTCAGAGACGTCATCGAGGCCGTGGCCCAGGTTCCCGACGGCAAGGGGTTGGGAGTCTTCTACTGGGAACCCGATTGGATCGCCCTCAATGGCGCCGGCTGGAAAGCGGGCCAGGGCGATGAGTGGGACAACCAGGCCATGTTCAACCCCCATGGCGAGGCACTGCAGTCGATGTACGTGTTCAGGCTCGTCAGGCCAACGAGCGGCAGCCTCTTCGTGCCCGCGACTGTCACGGAGATACCCCCCATCGCGCTGGAGGTCCCGTTGGGCACGGCCCCGCAGCTTCCGGCGGCGGTCAAAGCCGCGTATAGCGACGACTCCGTCAGGGATACTCAAGTCACCTGGGAAGCGCTGGACGCTGCGGCCTTCGGCAAGGAAGGCCAGGTGACTGCGACCGGCACCGTGAACGGCACGGATCGTAAGGTGACGGCCAATCTGACGGTGACCAGGAACACCAACGTCTTGAAGAACCCAGGGTTCGAGTCGGGCGCCTTAGGTCCTTGGACGGTTGACGGCGATACCGGCGCCGTGGACGTCAGCAAGGAAGCCGCCAATGTCCACGCCGGCACTTACGCGGCCCATTACTGGCTGGACAAGCCGTTCGCCTTCACTCTCTCCCAGAACATCAGCGGTCTGTCGAGCGGCACCTATCGCCTTAGCGCGTGGATTCAGGGTGGCGGAGGAGAGAAGACCCTGCAGCTGTTCGTGACTTGCGGCGGCGAAACCCTGACGGTGGACGTGGTGAACACCGGGTGGCAGAACTGGACGCAACCGGCAATCGACAAGATCGCCGTATCCGGTGGGACGTGCACGGTGGGGCTGAAGGCCGCCTCCGATGGTGGAAGCTGGGCCTTCCTCGACGACATCGAGCTCAGCAAGGTTGAATAGGCGGCAGTCCAGGCTGGGCGGGGGGTCCTGGACCTGGATTGCGGCCGTCGCTCGTGCGTCTAGCTCTGGTCGAGCGGCTCCAGGAGCAGGATCATCGTGTGCGTGCTGCCGCTCGCACGGAGCGTGACCTTGTACTCACCCAGCGGCCACGTCCAGGGGAGAGTCTTCCACAGTGAGGCGGAGGAGCACAGGCAGGGCGTGCGGGACTCGTCCCGGGGGGCAATCCAGAACTGCCCGGATTCGGGTGCGGCCGAGCCGTCAGGCGCGGTCGAAGGCGTGGCGGCAACCTCGACGGCCGGTGTCGGGGTAAGCGTGGTCAGGGGCGGGAAGCTGCGATTGTCCCCACCGGAGAAGGGCGACGATGAGCCATCGTAGGTGAACGCGACGTCCTGCACGGCGACCCCGCCGGGCCACGTTATCGCGACGGCGAACAACTGCACATTCGGTTCCAGCTGGATCGTGGCGGTCGAAGTGTCGGAGTCGGTGGCATGCCAGCGGATCACGGGTGCCGGCCTCCGGACGTCTTGCGGCCCGTGGACGCGTTCTGGCATCGTGGCCGTGGCTGCGCCCCAGCTCGAATGGGGGTCGGCAACGGCCAGCGCACTCCAGTCGACCAGGCTCCAGTAGACCGGCTCGTCGGGGCCGTCCGTTGGGGCGGCGCCGGCAGGTGGTGTCGTCGCGCCGGGCTCCGCTCCGGAAGCGCCGGGTTGCACGACAGCCGCGCCAGACGCGGTTGGCGAGAGCGACGGGCCGGGTGGGCTCGCCCACGGCTTGAGCACGGCGCCGGTCAGAAAGGCCAGTCCCACAACCACCAGGACGATCTCCGCGCGGACGCGACGCCGACCTCCCACGCGCTCGACTTCGGTGCCCCACGCCTCGCCTGGAGTTGGGAGGGCGTGGCTCCTCGGGCCCGAGCCACTCCGATCCGCCCCCACCCTGGCGAGCTCGACGTCGTCTGTCTCGAGGGCTTTCTCGAGCGGATGCGGTCTGGGATCGAAGGCGGCGCGGAGAGGCCGGGGACGATGCTGCATTCTCGTGAGGTCACATCCTGTGGGCGGGGTTGCGGGCAGGCATCGTACTCCGACGAACCCGAGAAGAGGCCCTTGACCCGAGGACCGAGCCGGTTCTGGGACGCGCCGTGAGACGGGCCTGTGCCTCTATGATCCACACGATGGGACGCGGTCGTGCCGTGGCCGCCGGCCGCGTTGGAAAGCCTACGCTTCGGGCCAAATCCCACGGGCGCGAGTGACGGCGCGCTCTCTAGCAAACGGCTCGGGCACCCCCTCCCCGGGCCGTTTGCCGTGTCTGGGGTGGCGCGCCTCAGCCGGCCAGGTTCGGATTCTCGGTCGCCCCTGGGGAGCTCCCCGCCAGCTCGGCCTCGAGCATCGAGGCGAGCTCGCGAGCGTTCGTCGAGCCATAGTTCGCGTAGCAGTTGTTCATCAGGACATGCATCTCGCGCGCTTCTTCGGCCGCTTCGCGAAGGCGTGGTACCCACTCCGCCAGCTCCTCCTCGCTGTAGAGGTAGCGGAACCGCTCCACGACCGGGATGCCGCTGGCTTCCCACGTCTCCGCCCGCCGGCCGTGGAACCGGACGAGGGCAAGCTCTGGCGACGTCACGGCCACGATCGGCGGCACGCTGCTGCGCAAGCCCTGGGGCCCGTCCACCATCACGAACGGGATCGCGTTGTCGGAGAGGAAGCGGAGCGTCCGCTCTCGGTTCTTCTCGTTGAACCAGGTTTCGCTGCGCAGTTCCACCGCCGACCGAACCTCGCCCAGCCGCTGCCGCGCCTCGAGGATCAGATCGCGGCCCTCGCTCGTGGGGAAGAACCAGCGCGGATACTGCAGCAACACCGAGCCCAGCTGGCCGCTGGCAAGCAGGGGCTGCAACCCTGCCAGGTACATGTCCCAAACCGCGTCGCGCAGCTCGGTTGGAAGGTCGCGAGCGTAGAGGCGCGGCTTGGCCGCCAGCTCGGCCGGCAGCGCGTTTCGGATGTCTTTCGGCAGCCTCTTCGGTTCGGTCGGCTGGCCGGTCATCAGCGCATGGGCCTTGGCGTCGAAGACGAAGTCGGGCGGCGTGCGCGCGACCCAGGCTTCGGCCACGCGCGGGCTCGGCAGGGCGTAGTAGGTGGCGTCGATCTCCACGATCGGGAAGGTCTCGGCGTAGTAGGTAAGACGCTCCTCGGCCGAATCGGCGCCGCGAGGGTAGAAGACGCCCGGCGCCGTCATCGTCGGATCGGTCCACGAAGCCGTCCCGATCCGGATCGTGGTTCCTGTGGGGGTCACCAGCGGCACGGCCGCGGCCCGGGCCACGGGGATGGCCCGCTCTCCCGCTACATCCGCGCCGGGATCGTGCGGGTTCGCCTCGGGCGAAGGTTCGAGCGGCGGAGTCGGCATGCGCTCAGCGTGCCGCATCGGCGCGGTTCGTGCCAGGGGCGCGGGCCTAGCAGCCCCAGTCGGGGCGACGAGCGGTCACGACCGCACGACGGGTGCCGGCGTCGGCCGGGAGCAACCGCCGCCCAAGCTCGATGAGGGCGTGGCCGACGTTCTTGCGCACGCGCTTGAGCGTGAGTGCAGACGACGCGCCCACCCGCCGCCCAGGCGCGGACGAGTTGGCCATCCGCCATTCCTCCCGGAGCATCTCGGCTCGGGACCTGGCGTATCGAAGCTGCTCGACCTCATCGAATCCAAAGGGACGCATGGTTGGTTGTTCCTCCGTTGTGCCTGGATCGCAAGCTAGCTCGTCGGCTGCCCGGTTTCCTCCGGCCTTCTGCTTTGTGACGACAGAGTAGCTCGCCAATATGACGATTCCTGTCATGTATTCGGTCGAACAATCGGCTACGCTGCCGGGATGCGCGCCAGTCGACTGATCTCTATCCTGCTTCTCCTCCAGACGCGCGGTCGAATCACCGCCCAGGAACTGGCCGGCGAGCTCGAGGTGTCGGTTCGGACGGTCTACCGCGACGTCGAGGAGCTGAGCGCCTCCGGGATACCGATCTACGCCGAGCGCGGAAGTCACGGTGGGTTCCAACTCGTGGAGGGATACAGGACGAGACTGACCGGCTTGACTCCCGAAGAAGCCGAGGCTCTCTTCCTCTCCGGCTACCCGGGCCCCGCGGCCCAGCTCGGCCTGGGCACGGTCCTGGCCGCGGCCCAGCTCAAAGTGCTCGCGGCTCTGCCGCCCGAGCTGCGCAGCCGCGCCTCCCGCATTCGGCAGCGGTTCCACCTCGACGCCCCGGGCTGGTTCCAGGAATCGGAATCGGCAGCCCACCTGCAGCCGATCGCGGAGGCGGTGTGGTCGGACCGGCGGCTGCACATGCACTACCGCCGCGTCGCCGACGACGGGGAGGTGGTGGAGCGCGTCGTCGACCCGCTCGGCCTGGTCCTCAAGGGCGGTATCTGGTACCTCGTGGCCAGGGCGGACACGACCCTCCGGACGTACCGCGTGTCACGGATCCTAGACCTCGACCTGCTCGACGGCAGGTTCCTGCGCCCCGACGACTTCGAGCTGGCCGACTACTGGCAGCGCTCGGTGGCCGCCTACGAGGAGAGCATGCCCTCGTTCGAGGCCGTTCTCCGGGTTCGCCCCGAGAGGCTCTGGAGGCTGGAGGAAGCGCTTGGCGTCGAGACGGCGAAAGCCGCGATCGCGGCTGCCGGCGACGCCGACGAATCGGGCTGGCTCACGCTCCGGCTGACGCTCGAAGACGTGGCGCACGCCGAGCCGAAGATCCTGATGCTCGGAGCGGACGCCGAGGTTGTGGAGCCGGCCGAGCTGCGCCATCGGATCGCGGCAGTGGCCGGAGAGATGGCCGCCAGATACGGCTGAGGTCGTCGGGCCGAGGCTCTCCCCCCAACGAGGCATCGGCCCGACGACGCGTCAACGGCCGGCGGCGATCTCCACCAGAACCACTCCACCTTCCGCGGCGCTGCGCTCCAGGTGGGCGACGTAGCCGAGCGGCCAGAGCTCTCGGTTGATGGCCCGGTCCAGGGTGGCGAGCCGTTCGCACGACGTGACGCCGCGAAGGAGGGCGCCGCGGATCATCGAATCGTCGAAGGACGGCACGTCGGCCCGCGCCCGCACCGCCAGCCCGCTGCACCCGTCGTGGAACCAGGGCACGGGCCCCAGTTTGCGAAGAGCACGGACCGCGATCGTCTGCGATGGAATGGCCATTACCCCCTGCCGGGCTGCAAGTCAAACTGCACTATACCACCGCCGGTCCGTGGTACACATAAGTCACACCGATGCTGAGGCGTGACTGCACGCGGCCAGGCCTTTCGTGTGGAGCAAGTGGTGCAGGCCGGCACCGATACCGGGCTGGGCAACCAGTTCGACCGCGCCGTCGGATAGTGCCCTGGTTCAGGACGCCGCCAGAGCCTCCCGCATCAGCGCAAAGGCGCGTTCGTGATCGCCCGAGTCCGCCAGCGAGTCGGCCAGATCGCGCAGCGCCTTCCGGACTAGGGATGGGCTGCCCACCGATCGGGCCAGCTCGGCGGCCTGCTCGTTCGCCGCCAGCCCACCGGCCTTGTCGCCCAGGGCGGTCCGGGCACGGGCGAGAGTCAGCAGGGCATCGACCGAGGCCTTGGCGTTGCCGGTCAGTCGCGCAAGCCCCAGCGCCTGTTCCGCGTCACGGGCAGCCTCGTCGGCGGCGCTGCGAGCGAGGGCGACGCGGGCCTGACTGTCGAGCACGAAGGCAAGCCACCACTGGTCGTCCAGTCTCTCGAACCGAGCGCGAGCCGAGGCAGCCATGTCGGCTGCTCTGGATGTGTTGCCGAGGGCCAGATACGACATCGACAGGTCGTTCTCGAGCGCCCCGGTTTCGCGCTCGGCTTCCGCCCGCCGGAAGAGCTCCAGGCTGGCGATACCCGCTCGAACCGCTGCCTCGTAGTCGCCGGTCTCGCGGTAGCTGTAGGCCAGATCGAACAGATAGGAAGCGCGCCTGCGGTCGTCCAGATCGGCGTCCAGGCCGCGGACCTCCTCGAGGTACGACAGAGCCGCCGCATGGTGACCCTCCAGCGATTCGTTGGATGAGAGCGACATCAGGATGCGGGCCTTGAAGTCGGGCTCGACCCGAAGGCCGGCTCTCACGCGAGCCAGGATCGCATGCAGGATGGCCTTGGCCTCGGTCGTGTTCTCGCGCAGGTAATGCGCGGCGGCCACCCAGTATTCGGCCAGGGCGGCGTCGGCATCCCGATGTGCGAGACGGAACAGCTCCGCGGATTCCGTCGCGTACGCGACCGCGTCTCCGACCTGACCCTTGCGGATCATCGCCTCGCACAGGCCCCGCAACAGCTCCGCGCGCGCGCCAGAAGCCCGGGAAGCTTCCAGGAGGTCGCGATAGGCGGCGATGGCCTCGGTCCAGTGACCGCATGCGAGCAGCAGGTCCGCCTCCAGGCGGGCCCACGCCGCCGGCTCGTCGTTGATCAGCTGACTGGCCGGAATCCCGAGTCGCCCGGCGAAATGGTTGAGGGCCGCCATCGACGGCCGGCTCAAGCCGTTCTCGAGGGCGCTCACGTAGGCCTTCGTGTACCGTGGCTCGGCCAGCTGGGTCTGGGTCAATCGCGCGGCGAGCCGTGCCTTCCGCAGGCGCTCGCCGATCTCTCTAGCAAGTGGGGAATCGTCGACTCTGGGACGGTTAGCGCTGACTCTGGGCATGCGCGCAGTTTACGCCCTATGTCAGCCGGTTTGAACAGCAAGTGTTGCTCCGACGCCCCCAGGTTCAGTAACACTTGACCGCGTTCGCCACCCTACCTACGATTCAAGCGCCGACCGAGCCGTTCCGGCCGGGTTTTCAGGCGGGCGACCACCTCCTGAAAGGAGTCGCCCAATGTCTCACCGTTCTTTCAGCGTTCGCGCCTTCGTTCTGGCCTGGATCCTGGCAGTGGCTCTGGCATTGCTTCCGCTTGCAACGGTGCTGGCGGATGGTGGATCCACGATCATCCCCCGCTAAGGCAGTGCTTCTCATTCGCTAGTACGAGCTCCACGGGCCTCGTACCCTTTCCGCCCTTGCCCGCTCGAGAGCTCGAGCCGGGGCGGCTGTCGGCGGACCCGATGCCAGCCTCTCTGGCACGTTGGGATCCCCTGACGACGCCCCGTATCTTGCGTTGCCGTGCCCCCAGGACGCGGAGGCCGGATCCCAGCCCGATCGAGCGGCATGGAACTCCTCCTGTGTGCCGGCTGGTGCGCCAATCGGGTGGCACCGCCGTTTCCTCAACGGAGCTGTGGCAGCCAGATCCTTGGCTGGTTGGGTAGGGCCGGCCGGTCCAATCTCGACCACCACTGGTGGAACGCCCGAGGCGGTTTCCGTTCTCGTTTGGCCGTCGTCCCAACGCCAGCGGCAGGAGCAGACACGTGTTTTGGAATCGAGCCGCGCGCGAGGCGCGGCGTGGCAAGGTCCTCGATGATCTGATCGAGCTGACTCCGGAGGAACGCCGCCTTCGGATGGATCTGGCCGTGGCGGAGGGCGACGTCCGGGCCGGCGAGGTGGAGCAGGCGCTTCGACTCATCAGCCGGCTCGACGCTCTGCGGGTCATGACCATCCCCGGGACGCGCGAGGCGGCGCCGTCGATCGGCGCGAAGGCGGACGAGCCGACGGGATTGGCCCCGCTCGAGGCAGTCAACGAGCCACCGAAGAGAGCACGTCGTCGGGTTGCCATAGACGTGACGCCGGAACCGTTGGGGGCGCGTGTGCCCGAGGCCGTCCTGCCGCGACGGAATCGCTCGATCGCCCGGGAAGTGGCCGTCCGTAAGGCCAGCCGCGCGATCGGCGGCTCTCCCCGACGGCGAAGGCTGCGCCTCGCGGCGTCGGTCCGGGCCCAGGCCCCGACGAGGGCCGCTATCTCGGCCGAAGTGGCCGGGCCGGCCGATGCGCAGCTCGCGGTCGCGCCCGCCCCCGAGGCCAGCTCAGAGGAGCAGTGGCCCAGCATCTCGTGGCTGCGGCCGTAGTCGCTCCCCAGGAATCCGCGGGGCGGCATGCGATCTAGGCGGTCAGGTCGACCTGCGCGAGCGCGCCCGGCATGCCGTCACAGGGCCGCTCCGTCGCCGCCGGGCGAACCGGGATTGCCGGGGCGGTCCGGCAGCGCGGCCTCCAATCGGTCGAGTAGAGGTACCTGCGCCTCCTTGATGCGACGTCTGGCTTCCTCGGGCGCGAACCATTCGACCCGATCGATCTCGGGGTAGGTCTTCATCCGGCCGGAGAACGGCGGCCATTCGAACGAGAAGGTGTTGCTCGTCGTCTTGGCCGGGTCGAGATCGCCCTCCGCGGCCCATGCGTAGACGATCTTGCCGCCTTTCTGCTTCACCGTGCCGAGGTCGATCAGGGGCCCGGTGGGAACCCGATGGCCGGTCTCCTCCTCGAATTCGCGCCTGGCCGTGATCTCCATGTCGACCTCGTCCGGGCTCGGTTCGCCCTTGGGGATGGACCAGTTGCCGGCGTCCCCGCGACCGAAGAACGGGCCGCCGGGGTGAGCCAGCAGGATCTCGAGCCCGCCCCCGCGAAGGCGGAACAGGAGGATGCCGGCGCTTCTGCGACTGCTCATGGCGAGAGGGTACGCGAGGCGCGCAAATGCCGTCCGGGCGCCCTCAGCCGGCGTCTCCGTCCGGCTCGGGTAGGGGATCGCGCGCCGCCGGGAGGCGGCGCTCGGAGATGAGGGCGCGGCGCAGCAGGAACTCGATCTCGGCGTTGAGGCTGCGCAGGTCGTCGTTGGCCCAACGGCGCAGGGCCGTCAGAACCTCCGGATCGAGGCGAACGAGGAAGGGGACGCGGTCGGCCATGTCAGTCTCCCGCCCCCGGCGGCGCGACCGTCGCAACGAGCCGGCGGCCGGCATGCGCCGGCCGCCGATAACCGCCACTCACGTGCCGGCTGCTCATCCCTGGTAGAGGGTGCCGGCGTTGACCACCGGCTGAGTCTCGTGCTCGCTGCACAGGACCACGAGCAGGTTGCTCACCATGGCCGCCTTGCGTTCCTCGTCGAGGTTGACGATCTTCTTCTCGCTGAGCTGGGCGAGGGCCATCTCGACCATGCTGACGGCGCCCTCGACGATCCGCGTGCGGGCCGCGATGACGGCGTTGGCCTGCTGGCGGCGGAGCATCGCGTTGGCGATCTCCTGCGCGTAGGCGAGGTGGCTCAGGCGGGCGTCCGCGATCTCGATGCCGGCCTGCTTGAGGCGGCTCTGGATCTCGGCGCTCACCTTCTCGCCGATCTCGTGAGGATTGCCGCGTAGCGAGATCTCGCCGTCGACGTGGGAATCGTACGGATACGACGTGGCCACCGTCCGTATGGCGGCCTCGGTCTGGACCTTGAGGAACTGCTCGTAGTCGTCGACTTGGAACAGGGCCTCGGCCGTCTCCACCACCTTCCAGACCACGACCGCGGCAATCTCGATCGGGTTGCCGTCGCGATCGTTGACCTTGAGGCGGGCGCTCTCGAAGTTGCGGACCTTGATCGAGATACTGCGGCGCGGGTAGGCGAAGGGATTGACCCACCAGAAGCCTTGCCCTCGAATGGTGCCCTTGTACCGGCCGAGCAGGACGATGGCGCGGGCTTGGTTTGGCGCGACGGCCGTGAAGCCCCCGTACAGGATCCAGTGGAGCAGGTACACGATCACCATCACGGTGAAGAGGACCCATTGCTCCACGATGAACGTGGGATTCAGGACTGCCAGGGCGACGAAGCCGACGGTCATCGCGACGGACGCAACGATCAGCGCAAACAGAGTCGGCCAGCCGGACAACGCAAAAGCCGGCTTCTCAGTGATCATCGAACTAACTCCTTTCGAGTTGGCGCGGTGATGATATCACATCGATATCTCAACGATAGCCCGAATCGCACGGATCGCGAGTGCCGAACGGCTCGGTCGAAGCGGTGCCGGGTGGGCCGTGGAGGAGGCTTTCGACCCGGCGCGGCACAATGGTTCCGCACGAAGCCGCGGACAAGGGAGACGGCGCATGAAAATCAGCACCCGAAGGCTCGGCACCAGTGGCCTGGAGATCACGACGGTCGGCTTCGGCGCCTGGGCGGCCGGCGGCGGAGGCTGGGCCTTCAGCTGGGGACCTCAGGACGACGACGACTCGATCCGGGCGATAGTCCACGCGGTGGGCAAGGGCGTGAACTGGGTGGACACGGCCGGCGTGTACGGCCTCGGTCACTCCGAGGAGGTCGTCGGTCGGGCCCTGGCGCGGATCCCCGCCTCGGACCGACCTCTCGTGTTCACCAAGGGCGCCCTGGTCTGGGATCTGCAGAACCCCAGGACTCCGCTGAAGCGGATAGCGGAGCCGGCCTCGCTGCGGCGCGACTGCGAAGCCTCTCTCCGCCGTCTCGGCGTCGAGCGCATAGACCTGTTCCAGATCCACTGGCCCGACGAATCGGGCGTCCCCGCCGAGGAATCCTGGGGCGAGATGAGCCGCCTCGTTGACGAGGGCAAGGTCCGCGCGATCGGCGTCAGCAACTACAGCGTCGAGCTCCTCGAGCGCTGCGAGCGGGTCCGCCACGTCGACTCGCTCCAGCCGCCGTTCTCGATGATCTTGCGCGACTCAGCCGGTGGCGTGATTCCGTGGGCCGCGGCGCACGGCACCGGCGTCATCGTGTACAGCCCCATGGCCTCGGGCATCCTGACCGACTCGTTCTCGGCGGAGCGCGTGGCCGCCATGGCGGAGGACGACTGGCGGCGCAAGGCGCCCAACTTCAACGAACCGGCGCTCTCGCGCAACGTGGCCCTGCGCGACGCCCTGCTGGCCATCGCCGGGCGCCACGGAACGACGGTCTCGGCGGTTGCAGTGGCCTGGGTTCTGGCCTGGCCGGGCATCTCGGGCGCGATCGTCGGAGCTCGGTCTCCCGAGCAGGTCGACGGCTGGCTCGGCGGGGGCACGTTGAGGCTCGGCCCGGACGATCTGGCCCAAGTCGCGACCGCCGTGGAGCGCACCGGCGCGGGTTCGGGACCGACTCGGCCGGACGGGGGCTCGACTAGCCTGCCAGCGTGACGCCCGCCGCCCGACAGTCGGCGGCGTATCCGGCCTGCGTCTCGCGAGTTGGCTCTTCGCAGGTCGGGAAGGCGACGAGCCGGTCCAGCCCGATCCGGGCGCAGCGGCCGATGAAGTCGACTCGCCGCTGGCCGGGCGTCTTCGCGTCTTCGTCGGCGCAGTAGAGCGAGAGCCGAAGCGTCGCCGGGTCGCGCCCGATCTCCTCGCACCTCTGGCGCGCGATCTTCATCAGTTCGGCCGCTCTCCGCGTCCCGACGTACACCAGGTTCAGTTCGTCTGCGAAACGGGCGGCCAGCCGGAAGGTCACTTCGGGGCCGTTGCCGCCGACGATGATCGGGGGCCGCGGCTTCTGGATTCCCTTGGGGACGTTGATCGCGTCCTCGACCCTGGCGTACTTGCCCTCGTAGGTGGCGTGCCCGGGGGCGAGCATCCGCGTGATCACCTCGAGGCCGTCGCGGAGAGCGCCGAGGCGGTCGCCGATGGGCGGGAAGCCGTAGCCGTACGCCAGCCACTCGTCTTCCTTCCAGCCACCGCCGATGCCGAGCTCGAAGCGGCCGTTGCTGACGACGTCGAGTGTTGAGGCGAGCTTCGCCACGACTGCCGGGTTGCGGAAGCCGGTGCAGATCACCATGTGACCGAGGCGCACGCGCGAAGTGACCATCGCCAGCGCAGTGAGCGTCGTGAACGATTCGAAGGTGATCTCGTCGAGTGGATCAGGGACGGTGTGGAAGTGATCGAACACCCACTCGGATTCGAATCCCAGCTCCTCGGCGTGACGCGCCAATTCGAGGGTGCGGGCCCAGGCCACGGCCGGGTCCCAGCCGTTGTACTCGTACTTCCAGCCCTGCGGGATCAGCAGGCCGACCTGCATCGTGTCCTCCAGAGGTAGTTACGGCGAGAACCGCTCGAACTGGGCCCATGATGCGACGGATCGGGCCGGCTCGTCGGGTCAGACCGGGACGGAGGCCCTCAGCAGCGTAGCCGAGCCATCGGGCGCGCTAATCCGGTAACAGCCCGTCGAGCCGGCCACCAGCACCGTCTCGAACCGTTCGAGCCGGGCGATCTCGTCTCCAACCTCGATCCGGGCCACGCCCTCGATCGCCGTCAAGATGTGGAAGCTGAGGCCGCCCGTGTCCAGAGGCAGGGGAGTGGCTCCGACGCGGGCCAGATCCAGGTCGAAGTAGGCGCAGTCGACGGCGTCGGCGATGCCTGTGGCGCCGGCGATGGCAGGGGCGGTCGGCTGGCACGGTACGTCGGTCGTGGTCACCTCGACCGATTCCTCGACGTGCAGCTTGCGCCCCGTCGACTGCGGCCGGCCCCAGTCGTAGGCGCGATACGTCGTGTCGCTCTCCTGCTGGATCTCGTAGAGGAGCAACCCGGGGCCGAGAGCATGGAGCGTGCCGGCGGGGATCAGCGCCGCCTCGCCGGCGTGGACCGGCAGGGTGGCGGCAACGTCGACGACGCGTCTGTCGCGGATCGCGGCCGCCAGCTCCGCGGCAGTCGTCCCGGGTCTGACTCCGAGCAGGATTCGGGCATCGGGGGCCGTCTCGATGAAGAACCAGGCTTCGGTCTTGCCGAACTCCCCGGGACCGACCATTCGCTTGGCCTGCTCGTCATTGGGATGCACCTGGACCGACAGCCAGTCGGCGCAGTCGAGGATCTTGGCCAGGAGCGGGAAGCGACCTCCGTAGCGGCCGTGGACCGCCGCGCCGAGCAGCGCGGCGCCGTGCTCCGCGGCCAGATCGGCCAGCCTGCGTCCGGCAAGCGGCCCCGTCGCCACTACGCTCGCCCCGAAAGCGATCCAGGCCTCACCGGTGGGCGGATCTGAGGGGCGCAGACGCTGCCCGCCCCAGACGCGTTCGCGGAACTGGGACACGAGCGGCAGCAGGTGCTGGCCGAGCCCTCGCTCGGAGCTCGCCCCCGGTTCGGCCATGGATGGCATCTCCACGATCGGACAGGGTACAGCGCGCCCGGCTCGAGCGAGGGCAGGGGAGGGGCGGCGAGTTTCCGGCGGCGCTCGGCGATGCGGGGCGGCTGTCAGGCCCCGGCCACCAGCGGCGCGAGTTCCTCGACAGTCTCCTCGCGCCGCGCTTCCTTGACGGGCACCAGCAGCAGCCCGCCGAGGAGGTAGCACAGCACGCCCAGCCCGAGCGCAGCCCGTGGCCCCGCCCCGTAGCCGAGCCAGCGGTTGACGTTGTCCATGATCAGCGCCCCTCCGACGGCAAGGGCAACGGTGCCCGCCGAGGCAGTGGCCACATTGGAGATCCCCATGTACCGGCCGGTGGAAGCCTTCGGCACGATGTCGCTCATGAGCGCCCAGTCGACGGCCAGGAATGCCCCGGCGGAGACGGCGAAGAGCGCGGCCCCGACGAAGGCCACGGGCACCACCGGCGCCAGCGCCGCCAGGCCCAGGCCGGTCGCCCCCACGGCGCATGAGGCGTAGATCACCGGCTTGCGGCCGACACGGTCGGAGAGCCGGCTGGCGGGAAGGACCGAGATCGTCACGCAGACGGCCACGATCGCGAGCAGCACGAGCTTGGTTTGGCCGGTCTGGACTTCGCCCATCCCGAACACCTGGGCCAGGTAGAAAGTGCTCATCGTGGGGAGGAAGGCGGCGGCGGCGAGCACGAAGAAGCGCGACCCGACCAGCCACAGGAAGCTGCGCTCCCTGAGGATGTCCATGCTCCATGCTTCCGCGGCGACTGCCAGCCATGAGCGGCCGGCGCGGGACTTGGTTCGGTGGCCCTCGTGGACGTGCATGACCACGCTCAGCATCGAGGCGAACTCGATCAGGCCGATCGCCATCGTGCCGTACAGGAAGGCGTTGGAGTCGGTGCTGCTGGCCCAGATGGCCACGGCGGCGACGACGAAGCCGACGATGTTGCCGAGCGCCTGGAAGAGCCCGATCAGCCCGGACGCGAGCCCGACCTGCTTGGCGGGGACCAGGTCCGGCACGTAGCCCTGGAACGGGCCCTGCGAGAAGTTGGAGCTGAACTGCAGCAGGGCCACGAAGGCGGCGATGGCAGGCACGGTGTTGGAGGTGGCGACGCCCCAGAGGAAGACCACGTCGAGGGCGGAGCCGATGAAGATGTAGGGCTTGCGGCGGCCCCAGCGGCTGGTGGTGTAGTCGCTAATCGTGCCGACCGTTGGCTGGACGACGATCGCGATGGCCATGCCGACAACGGCGATCTGCAACGCCCCGATGCCCTCACCCCCTTTGGGGACGAGGCCGGTGAACTGCAGGCGCCCGTTCACGATGTCGAGGATCCCGCTCCAGACCGTCGATATGCCCAGCCAGTAGGCCGAGATCCGGATCAGGTGGCTGAGCGGCATCAGCTGGGTTGGGCGGCCGTGAGAGTCGTGCGTGGGGCTGCTCGTCTCCATGCCGGCAGTATCGCCGCTGGCGCGCGCCGACGCAGCGTTCGGCTGTCCGCAAGCCGACACCCGTCCCCGCGCCCGGCTGCTAGGCTCGGGCCCAACGAACCTGGAGATCCTGCTATGGGCAGTTCATGCCGGCCTTCCACCTCAGGCCAGCACGACCCGCGTTACTACCTCTCGCTGGGCGACTCGCTGTCGACCGGGGTTCAACCCATCGGCCCGGAGGATCGCCAGTTCCGGACGGACGAGGGTTACTCGGATCAGTTGTGCGCGCTCGCGCACGACCGACTGCCCGGCCTTCGCGTGGTGAAGCTCGGTTACCCGGGCGAGTCGACGACGACGATGCTGGACGGCGGCCTGTTCGCATACCCACACGGGAATCAGCTCTCCGAAGCCGTCGCCTTCCTGCGACGCCATCGAGGCGAGGTCGACTTCGTCACCCTCGACATCGGTTTCAACGACTTCCCGACTCGAGATCTGGCGGGCATTGCGCCGGGCCTGGAGGCGGTGTCGCGGAACCTGCCCGGCATCCTGTATTCGCTGCGGGAGGCTGCCGGGCCCGAGACTCCGATCGCAGGAATGACGATCTACGACCCGTTCCTGGCCGGCTGGGTGAGCGGGTCCGACGGCCAGGATCTGGCCAGGGCGTCGGTCTACGAAGGTGTGCTGCCCATCAACGCCGGGCTGACTGCCATCTACGCCGCGGCGGGGATGGCCGTGGCCGATGTTGAGGGCGCCTTCGCCACCTCCGATTTCGAGACGATCGTCCAGTTGGACGGCTTCGGCCCGGCCCCGCTGAACGTGGCCCGGATCCACGAGTGGACCTGGGCCGGTTCGCCGCCGCCGCTCGGACCCGACCCTCACGCCAACGCGAAGGGGTATCGCGCAATCGCCGAGGCTTTCGCGAAGGTTCTGCTGTCGTAGCCGCTGCCGTGGCCGGCCGGCGAGCGCGTGGCCCTGCCCGAGCCGATCCGCCCCGCGTACAGGAAGAACCCGCCGGCCCTGTCGGACCGGCGGGTCTGGATTTCAGTCGCCATTGCGAAAGCCCGGGCCGTTAGTACCCGGTTGCTGCGGAGGCGGCCGGCGATGCCGTCGCGCCGCCAGAGGTCAGAGGAGCGACGAACCACTTGCCGTTGAGGCCCTGGCCGGTCGTGTCGCCGGGCTTAGAGTCGCCCGCGTAGTAATAGAGCGGCTGGTTGTCATGGGCGAGCTGACGCGTTCCGTCGGCCCGGATGATCGGCACAAAGGCGCCGGTCGCGCCGGCCGGCGGCGTGACTGTCATGCCATCGGCGAGTGTGGCGGGAGGCCAATTCGTGGCGCATGTCCCGGAGCAGTTGGAAACGCCCGGCGCATCGGCCGTGAAGATGTACAAGGTCATCCCGTTCTGGCCCGTGAGGTACGCACCCAGGGTGGCATCGTTGACCACGCCGATGGTGAAGGTGGTAGCGGCCTGGCTGGCCGCCGGCGCGGTCGAGGGAACGTCCGTGGCGACCAGGACCGATGCCTGGGGAGTGGCCGCGGCCGAGGAGCACGCGGCGGCGAAGAGCAGCGCGGCGGTCGCAACCCCCGCAAGCGAGAACAACGGATTGATGGGACGCATAGCTTCCTTCCTGGACTCTGTCCCCCTCCATTGAGGGTTCACAGGGAGTACGCAGCGCCCCGCTGCGCGGGTCTGGAGCGGCGAGACTGTCCCATCCTGCGCCCCCCTGTTCGCTCAGGCGAGACGCATCCCAAGCGCACCCGGCCCGAATCGGTGGCCGCATGACGACCCGGGCGTCAGGCCTAGCTCTTGGGGATCTCCCGCAGCGATCGAACCGGCGAGAGAAGGACCCACAGGAAAGCGGTCGAGGCCACCGCCGCGCCGATGCCGATTGTCGTCCGCACCGGCAGGAAGGACGCGAGCAGGCCGCCGATGAGCGAGCCCACGGGGATCGTGCCCCATACCACGAACCGCATCGTGGCATTCATGCGGCCCTGCATGTCGAGCGGCGTGATCGCCTGGCGGAAGCTCACCTGGTTGACGTTGTAGACGACCGCGGTCAGGCCGGTCAGGAAACTCGAAGCCAGCAGGAAGGTTGCCGCGACCGGCACCTCCGACGGCATCAGGAAGATGAGGATGGTTGCCGGTCCGGTGATGAACATGGAGCCGACGATGGCCGGTCCGACGCCGAACCTCCTCGATAGGCCGGCCGAAACCACCGCCCCGAGCAGGACGCCGAGGCTGCCCAGTCCGAAGACAGCCCCGACGAGAGCCACGCTCAGTCCCAGTTCCCGGTAGACGAAGATCGGGAAGATCGAGAAGGCAATGCTCGTACCCAGATTCGAGGTGGCCGTGGAGCCGGCGATCATGCGCAGATACCGGTTACCCAGGACGTATCTGAGGCCTTCGGCTATGTCCTGGCGCAGGCTCGTGTGCGAGCCGTCGCTAGCGACGCGCCTCTCCGGTACCGGCTCGTGCTTGCGAATCAGCGATATCAAGCCGCCCGACGCGAAGAAGCTGACCGCGTCGACGATGACGGCGAAGGGGGCGCCCACGAGAGCGATCAGCCCGCCGCCGAACGCCGGGCCGACCACCTGCGCGCTGGCTTGAGGGAACTGCAGCTTGGCGTTGCCTTCGACTAGATCGTCGCGCTCCAGGAGGGCCGGCAGGTACGACTGGTCTGCCACATCGAACAGGACGGTTAGGGAGCCGGTGACAAAGCCGACGGCGTAGAGCTGCCAGATCGTGAGCGCGCCGGCTGCGAAGGCGATCGGGATCGTGAGCAGGGCCAGGCCGCGGCCGAGGTCGCCGGCGATCAGCACGGGCCGGCGGCGCACTCGATCCAGCCAGGCTCCGGCCGGCAGCGCGAAGAGGATGAACGGCGCCATCTCGACGACGCCGAGCAGGGCGACCTCGATCGCGCTCGACTTCAGGACGACGGTCGCGATGAACGGAATCGCGAGCTGGCTGACCGAGCTGCCCATGAGGCTGACGGTCGCGGCCAGCCAGATCTTCATGTAGTCGGCGTGGCGCCACAACGACCGGCGTGGAGCGGCCGCGGCGGTGGATTCCGCCCCCGAATTCAGCGAGTTGGACATGGGTCGCATGGTAACCGCGCCAGCCAGACTGCTCACGGCGCCGCTCCGCTGCGGCCGGCGCTAGAGTTGCCGCGGAGCAGAGGCCGGACGCCCCGGCAAGCGATCGGGGCACGGCGCCACAGGAGGACACTCGGATGTTGGGTTCGAGCCACCGTCGACGGCGCAGCGCCGAGCACCTCTCGGTCAACCCGCTATTCGCCCAGGGCTCGGTCCTGGCCCCCATTCCCACCAGGCGCCTGCCCGACGGTGAGATGTCGTCCGCGGCGGCCTATCAGATCATCCACGACGAGCTGATGCTCGACGGCAACGCCCGACAGAACCTGGCCACGTTCGTGACCACGTGGATGGAGCCGGAGGTGGGCATGCTCATGGCCGAGTGCCTGCCCAAGAACATGATCAACAAGGACGAGTACCCACAGACGGCCGAGCTCGAGCATCGCTGCGTCTCGATGCTGGCCGACCTGTGGAACGCCCCCGATCCGGGCCAGGCTCCCGGCTGTTCGACCGTCGGCTCGTCGGAGGCGTGCATGCTCGGCGGCCTGGCCATGAAGCGCCGCTGGCAGCAGAAGCGCAAGGCGGCCGGCAAGTCGACCGACAAGCCCAACATCGTCATGGGCATCAACGTCCAGGTCTGCTGGGAGAAGTTCGCCAACTACTTCGAGGTCGAACCGCGGCTCGTGCCGATGGAGGGCAACCGCTTCCACCTCACCGGCGAGGAGGCGATCAAGCTCGTCGACGAGAACACGATCGGCGTGGTGGCGGTGCTCGGCTCCACGTTCGACGGCAGCTATGAGCCGGTGGCGGAGATCGCCGGGGCGCTGGATCGTCTCCAGGCGGGGACCGGTCTCGACGTCCCGATCCACGTCGACGGCGCCTCGGGCGGGATGGTCGCCCCGTTCCTGGATCGGGACCTGGAGTGGGACTTCCGCATCCCGCGGGTGGCCAGCATCAACACCTCGGGCCACAAGTACGGCCTGGTGTTCCCCGGAGTGGGCTGGGTGATCTGGCGCGATCAAGCAGCCCTGCCCGAGGAGCTGATCTACCACGTCAACTACCTGGGCGGAGACATGCCGACCTTCGCCCTCAACTTCTCGCGCCCCGGCGCCCAGATCGTGGCCCAGTACTACATGTTCCTGCGCCTCGGACGCGACGGATATCGCCTGGTTCACGCGGTCTGTCGAGACGTGGCCGGCGCCATCGCCGCGAAGCTGGCCGAGATCGGACCGTTCGAGCTGATCACGGACGGCAGCCAGCTGCCAGTGGTGGCGTTCCGCGTCAAGGCGGAGATCAAGAACTTCACCGTGTTCGACGTTTCGCGGCGGCTGCGGGAGCGCGGCTGGCAGGTGCCCGCCTACACGTTCCCGGCTAACCGCGAGGACGTGGCGGTCCTGCGCATCGTCGTCCGCAACGGCTTCTCGCACGATCTGGCGGCGCTCTTCCTGGCCGATCTGGAACGCGTCCTGCCCGAGCTCGAGGCCCAGTCCGCCCCGATGGACAAGGCGCTGGCGGTCTCATTCCGCCACTGACAGCTAGCGGCCGGATCAGCCGGCTGGCTCGACCGACTCGGTCACGGGGAAGCCCCGGGCGCGCAGCTCCGCCACGATCTCGGCGCTGTCGGTGGCCAGCTCCACCGGGGCGGCCCCGGCGGCGATCCGGCCCTGGGCCATGAGGTGGGCCACGATGGCGGCGTGCCAGCCGGTGGTCTCCTCCATGGCCGAGAAGCCGAGCTTGCGGTCTCGGACTACGCGCATGTCAACGACCGCGCGCATCGGCTGCCCGGCCTTGCGGCCGGTCACGATGACGTGAGCGATGACGATGTCGTCCACCGTCTCGTCGGCGCGAATCTGCGGCTCGATCAGGGCGTGGAAGAGCTGGCGCGGCACGACCTCCTGATCCCCGATCCGGATTGGCTCCTCCGAGAAGAGCCCTGCCTCCATGAAGCCCTTCCAGACGACGACATGGCCCGGATACCGAACCACCTTGTTGCGCATCGAGCGCAGCCTCTTTCCGAGGGTCCAGGGAGTGGTGGAGGCGCCGCCGGTCGAGAATGCCTCGAGGAGCCCGACCGGCTCCCCCAGGTCGACGAGCTCGTACTCGGCCGGGTCGAATGAGGCGACCTCGACCGGCTTGCCGTCGCGAATGTACGTGCTGCCGCCGGCGTACTCGTTCGTCAGCCCGTCCATCGAGAAGGTCAGGCGGTAGTTCCAGGGCGGTGTCGGGTGAAGCGGCAGGCCGCCGTCGAGCAGAACGAGATCCTCGGGCTCGTCGAGGAGCGACATGGCATAGGCCATCAGGTTGCTCGCCAGCCCGGGCGCCTCGCCGCAGTCGGGCACGACGCGGACGCCGGCCTTCTTCGCCCGCTCGTCGAGCGCCAGCTGCCCGAGCACGACCGAGGTGTTGCCGCCGAGGTCGCACCAGTCGGTCCCGGCTTCGATCGCCGCTTCCGTGAATCCCAGGTTCAGCTTGTAGCTGATCGCCCCGATCGCTGCGTCGAGCGGCCGCAGGAATTCGAGCAGGGCAGGGGAGTCGCCGGCGTCCAGCGCCACACTCGTGGCGATGGCACGGCCCGCCAGCCGGTTGACGCGCGCCGCCGCTGCCTCTGCCCGTGCCCCGTCCAGGTCCGCCAGCACGATGGCTGCGGCCTCGCCGCGAACCGCCAGGTCGAAAGCCGCTGCCGTCCCCTGCCGTCCAGCGCCCAGAACACCGTATCTGTACGCCCCGGTGCCGTCGCTCACGTCGCGCCTCTCGCTCTGCATGTCAAGGCAGACCGCCCGGGCGAGTGTACCGCGGGGCTGTTTTCGGCCGAGCCGCCGGCCTCAGATCACCGCCCAGACCGCCAGCGCACCCGCGGCGCCCGCCATGGCGCCTGCGAACAGGAGGGCGAACCAGCCGGCCCGGCCCTCTCGGAGCACGGCCGCCAGGCCGGTCAGCACGCCGGCCAGGGCCAGGAACGACAACCCCAGGATCGACCTCGAGTTGCGCCCGCTGGCGTCGTTGGCGATGTCCACCTGGCGGTTCTGCTCGTTCACCTCAGCCCACAGCTGCTGAGTCGTTGCCTTCACAAGGCCCGAGGTGTACGAGTCCAGCGGCGAGCCGCCGCTCGTCGCGGATGTGGCGGCGAGCGCCGCCGCCAGATCGGTCGCGGCTTGGCGCTCGGTTTCGCCGATAGCACCGGCCCCGTCGTCGGTGTACTGAAGCCCGGCGATCTGCCGACCAACGCCCTGCAGCGACAGCGCGAGGGCGCCCTGCTGTTCCACGACCGCCTCGTTCTGGGCCATGGCGCTGACCTCCAGGCGGGCCGTGAGATCGGCCGTCAGGCGGGCGGCCTCGATCTGGGCTCGGCCCGACGTTTGCCCCGAGCCGATCTGGATGACCGCCAGCACCGCGGCCAGCATGGCGATCGCGCCGATCAGGACGGCGGCCAGGAGATCGAAGCGCCGCTCGGCCCGGAGGCCGGCGGCCGCGTCCGGGGCGATCATGCGAGCACCTCCACTCCGACGGCCATGACCGCGCCGACTGCCAGCGCCACGACGCCACTCCCCAGCAGCACGGTGCGGTAACGCCGCAGCGGCTGGGCCAGCACCCCGAGCAGGGCGCACAGGCTCGTCGGTATCAGGGCGTAGGTCAGGAGCAGCGCCTTGTGGGCAAGCTCATCGCCGCTGGCCTGCAGCGTGTCCGGATCGAGGGCCACCAGATCGGGGGTCCCGGATCGGACGGCGGCCAGGCGTTTGCCCAGGTCGTAGCCTCCGGACGGCAGAGCGTAGGTCGAGTCGTTGACGAGTTGGGCGCTGGACGAGAGGCTCTGGGCGAGCTGTGTCTGGACGCTGGCCTCGACCTCGAGCGCGTGCGTGACGGCCGGGCTCTGGCCGACCTCGGCGGCCTGCAGCTCCCGGGCGAGGATCTGCGCCTGGAGGACCCCGATCGCCGTCGGCAGGTCGGACTGGTACAGCGTTTGCACGTCGTTCATGGCGCCGGCGGAGCGCTTGACCTCGGTGCGCAGGGCGTGCTGCCAGGAGTCGTTGGCATCGCTCGAGATCATCGAGGCGCGAGCGCCGATGATTGCGGCCACGACAGCGGCGACAGCGAGCAGGATCGCCACGCCGCCGTGGCCGCGGCCGTGAGCGGTGACCTCTATCTCCGAAACGGCGACAACCGGCGACTCGGTAGAGGCGCGTTCGAACAGCTGGCCAGGCATTGCTCCCTCCGGTGGCGGGGACTACCCCGGGTGGCTAACGGCGCCACTCTACCCGATGAGGCAGTGCCGGTATGGCCCGGCGCGGCCAGCGAACCGGACGCGCAGGTCGGGGCCGCGGACACAGCCGCGACCCCGACCGGGTCGTCAGTCTGTCGCCCGTCTCAGGCGGGCATCTCCGCTTCCTCGCCGACGTGTAGCGGCTGGCCGGTTTCGAGCAGCGTCTTGAGCCCCGAGAGGATCTCGGCCCAGCCGTGCTCGACCTCGCGGTAGGTCTTGGTCTCGCCGTCGAAGTCGTCGTGGACCAGGGTCAGCCGGCAGACCTCGCCCTGCTTCTCGATCACCCAGGAGACGCGCGACGGTCGCTCGGCCGCCATTTCGGGGTCGTAGACCATCGTGAACGTGTGGACCAGCCGATGAGGCGCCTCGATCTCGACGATCCTGCAGTCGAGCGTGACCTGGTCGCCTTCGAGATAGACGAGGCGGGAGCCGGGCTTCCAGTCGGACTGGACCTTCGTGCCGTAGTAGTAGAGCTGCGTGTCTGCCGGGTCGGTGATGGCCCGCCAGAGCCGCTCCGGCGTGGTGCGAATGAGAATCTCGTAGACATGGCGGGGCGGGACGCCCATGGGTTGCTCCTCCAGGTGAGCCTTGAGTGCGGTGAGTTGCGCGACCATCGGTTCGGCGTATCTGCTGATCCAGCGGTCGTGGATGAGCCGGATCGGCACCGGGTTGAGGTAGTGGCACTTCTCGCGCCCCACCTTGCGCGCGGTCACGAGGCCGGCTGCTTCGAGGACCCGGAGGTGCTTCATGACGCCGAATCGGCTCATCGGCAGGTGCGCCTGTAGCTCCACGAGCGATTGGCCGTCTCGCTCGAAGAGGGTGTCCAGGAGCAACCTGCGACTGGGGTCGGCCAGCGCCCGAAAGACCTCGTCCATCGGCGCGACCATAGGTGACCGAATGGTCACGTGTCAAGAAATCGGCGGCGTCGTCTCGCAGGGTGGTGACCCGATGAGCGGGGCGTCGGCCGGCTGCTACTTGACCGGGATCACGAACACGTACTGGTTCTGCTTGCCGCGGTAGTAGACCGCCTGGTCCCACTTCTTGAAGTCCTGCGAGAGCTCGCCATACGGCACCAGCGAGTCGGGCGGGCGCGAGTAGCCCCCTCGAGTCTTGTTCCACAGCGTCGAGTGGCGGTTGTACCAGACGTCTTCGATGTAGAGCGACTGGACGGAGTAGTTGTCTGTCACGGCCGGGTCGGCCGAGGCGACGAAGCCTGAGACGACCCAGGAGTGCCAGCCGTACCAGACCAGGAGCCCGGCCGGCCGGTTCGTGAGACGGATCTGCTTGACGACCTGCTTGATCGCCGCGGCCATCGTCGTCGTGGCTTGGACCTCATAGTTGCCGTAGCCGAGCTGCTGCAGACCCCCCGACCAACCCTCCGGATCCGGGCTGCCGTTACGACTCTCCGCGATCGAATTGCCCAGGTCGAACAGTTTGGCCTGCGTGTCTTCCGTGGTGTCGGAGCCTGCGTCCATGATGTTCATCGACGTCTGCATCGCCGCCGGGATGCACCACGTGTTCTTGAACTCGCCGATGAAGTCGCCTTCCTGGTAAAGATCCATCGCGAACTGGCCGGTCGGGGTCGGAGTGGCGGTGGGCCCGGCAGGCGTCGGAGTCGCGGCGGCCGTCCCGCCCGCCGTTGCCGCGGCGGTGGCTGAGGCGCTGGCGGCCGATGTGGCCGCCAGGGTCGGGGTTGACAGGTCCGCAGTGGGTCGCACCCGCGCCCACGGCGTGACCACGGGCGCGTAGCCGAAGCTCGCCCCCTGGAGGGCCTGGGTTGCGGTGTAGAGTCCACCCACCGCCAGGCAGGCGGTGGCCACCACGGCCAATGCAATCTGTGGCGCGTGCCCACTTGCGCGGTTCGCGTACGCGCGTCCCATCTGGCTCTCCGCCAACCGAATCTGCACGCTCGCAGGCGTCCATGCCGGCGCCGGCCGGCCGATCCGGTCCATCCGCGGCGCCAGCGCGACGGCCAGGATCACGAGCTTGACCGCCATCCCCACGCCGTATGCGGCCGGGATCGCGACCAGACCGGCTGCCGGGGCCAGGGCCTGGGCCGTGACGAACAGGGCGATGAAGCTGGCCACGGAGGCCAGTGTCGGGATCAGCGTGTTCTTCGTCGCGTATATGGCGCGGGCCAGCAGCTCGACCACGCTCTCCAGAGGGATCGACACCGCGAACACCGCGACGAGCATGGTCGTGATGCTGACGTCCGCGGCGTCGAAGGCGCCGCCGGCCAGCACGATCCGGACCGCGAGCCAGCCAAGAGACAGCACGCCGAGGGCGGCGCCGGTCGAAAGGACGGCAATCGTCGCCAGGTTCGTACCGAAGACCTTCCGAAAGGCCCGCCGGTCGCCCAGATCCGCGGCCGCCGCGAGGGCGGGGAAGGCTGCAATGGCGAACTGCGCGCCTATGACGAGCTCGGGCATCGTCTGGAACTTGCGAGCGTAGGCAAGGTCGGTCACGGAGCCCGCCTGCATGTTGGACGCGAGCGCGGTGAAGTAGAGCAGGATCACCGACGACTCCAGCGGCTGGCTGAGCATCTTGGGGATCATCAGGACGGCGTACTCTCGGATGCCCTTCGTCCGAAGGTTGAGGCTCGGCCAGGGATGGAAGCCGGCCTGGAGGGCACCGATGAGGCGAACGACGAAGTAGGCGAGTGCGCCGGCCACTGCGCCGACGGCCGCGCCGTAGATACCCATCGAATTGCCCAGCAGAAGCGAGCCGGCGATGATCCCGCCCGAGTACATGAGAGGCGCGAGTGCGTAGGCGAGCCACCGCTTCTCGGCGATCAGGACCTCGCCCAGGACCCACGTCGCCGCGAAGATGATCTGGGTCACGCTCAGAATGCGGAACAGACTGATGGCCGTGTCCCGTTGATCACCCGTGAATCCCGGGGCAACGAACGAGACGCACTGCGGGGCGAACACGACCATGATCCCGATCGCCACCGCCATGACCAGGACGGCCAGAGTCAGGATCGTTCGACCGAATGCCAGGGCATCTGCCCGGTCCTCGTCCCGGAGCCCGACGAAGAGGGGCACGAAGCAGGAGATCATGCCGCCGACGACAAGGATCTCCAGAATGAACTGGGGGAGAACGAACGCGGCATTGAATGCGTCGGTCTCCGTCCCGGCGCCGAAGACGTGCGCCAACACCTTGGTTTCGAGGAGCCCGACAGCGAAGCCGACGAACGTGACCGACGAGAGGATGAGGGCGCCCCTGGGCAGGGCTCGCGCGACGATCGGACGGAGGCGTTCCCGAAGGCTTGGCCGCCGCTCGTCGGGCCCGTCCCACCCGCCGTCTCGGCGCGAATCGACGGCCCCCCCCAGCCGACCCACGGGCCTGCCGGGCCGAGGCGTCATCTCGTCCAAGCGATCTTTCCTCCGTCTCCGTAGATCGGGCAGTGTGAGGCAGGCATCGGACTACGCGCAAGCGCGGCGGGACCGGCGCCCAGCGGCACCGAGAGGCATCGAACGCAGAACGACGCGCAGCGGTGGCGGCGTGGGGCGCTGAGCGGCCCGGCCGATGCCTCGCGCGGGATGCCTGAGGGGCCGGGATGCCGCCTGGTCGGCGACCGTGCTGGCAGGGACGGGCGGCCGGAGTCATCGTCAGCGTTCGGCAGCCGTGCCATGGGACGCCGGGCCGGGCATTGTGCGCGCCACACCCACAGTGAGAGGATCGCTCTGCTCATCGCAAGCGCCCTCCGGAGGAGAACCGATGGCCGTGGCAGCATCCTTCACCGGTTTCTCGCGCGACGCCGTCCAGTTCCTGGTCGAGCTGGCGCTCCACAACGAGCGGTCGTGGTTCCGGCCTCGGAAGGCCGAGTACGAGCATCTGCTGAAGGAGCCGATGGAGGCCTTGTGCCGGGCCCTCGCGGAGCGCTTCGAGGCAGGCGGCCTTCCCCTTCGGGCCGATCCCGCGCGCTCGCCCTTCCGGATCTACCGCGACGTCCGCTTCTCGGCAGACAAGTCGCCCTACAAGACGCATGTCTCCGCAAGCTTCCCGTGGACTGGCGAAGGCGGCGGCGTCGGCGCCTACTTCCATTTCCAGCCCGGCGAGATGTTCGCAGGCGGCGGAATGTGGCACCCGGAACCGGCCCAGCTGGCGGCGTGGCGGCAGACGGTGGCGCACAACCTTGGCAAGGTGGAGGCGACGCTCAAGAGCTCAACGTTCGTTGCCACCTTCGGGTCGGTCAGCGGCGACGGCCTCAAGCGCGTCCCGACCGGCTTTGCGGCGGACCATCCCGGGGCGGAGCTGCTGAAGCTCAAGGACGTGACCTTCGGCCGCCCCCTGTCCGACGACGACGTCTTCTCGCCGAACCTGCCGGACACGCTCTCGGAAACCTTCGCGGCCGCGATCCCTCTTCTCGAGCTCCTGGCCCGTCTGTCACCAGGTGAGGTGCGAGCCGGCTGGCTCAGAGGGCCTGCGCCCTCTTGACATGTCAATACCCCCCAGGGGTATACAAACGCGACGAAAAGTGGTAAGAATCACCCAGCAAAGGCCTGTCAAGACTTGACAGGCCCTTAGTCGTGTCAGGGTGGTCCGCGGAGGGCCAGGGCGCGAGGCCGGGCGGTTCGCGGGCAGTCGGAGTTGGCCGATCGGGCGGGTCGGGACGATCCAACGGGTCGGAGATGACGAAGAGTGAACGTCGAGGGCTTGTGGGCCGTCTGATGAGCCGGAGATGCTTATGGCCGTAGGAGTTGCCGCAGAAGTCAAGAGCAAGCTATCGGTCCTGGAGATCGTCGGCGAGCAGGTGGAACTGCGCAAGGCGGGCACCACCTACAAGGGGCTCTGCCCGTTCCACGGCGAGAAGACCCCCAGCTTCGTCGTGACCCCGGCGCGCGACAGCTGGCACTGCTTCGGCTGCGGCGAGGGCGGCGACATCTTCAGCTTCGTGATGCGCCGCGAGGGGCTGAGCTTCCCCGAGGCCCTGAAGCGTCTGGCTGCGCGGGCCGGCATCGAGGTCGACGAGCGGACGAGCCGTGAGGACGCCCACAAGGCTCGCCTGCGCGAGGTGCTCGAGCAGGCGATCGCGTTCTACCACGTCGTCCTGACGCAGTCGGAGACCGGCGCCCCGGCGCTCGAATACCTGCACGGCCGCGGCTTCACGGACGAGACTATCGAGCGCTTCCAGCTCGGCTGGGCGCCCGCCGGTTGGGACCAGATGATCAAGATGCTCCAGAGCCGCCGCAACGTGGCGGTGGCGGAACTCGCGGAAGTGGGGCTGACGAGCCAGCGTCCGGGCGGGCGAGGGGCATACGATAAATTCCGCTCGCGGGTCATCTTCCCGATCCGCGACGCGGCCGGGAACGCGGTCGGGATCGGCGGGCGGATCCTCCCCGGCGGCGCGCCCGACGCCAACGCGCCCAAGTACCTCAACTCCCCGGCGACCGCGCTTTTCGACAAGAGCCGCACGCTGTACTTGATCGAGCGGGCCCGCAGCGAAATGCGGCGGAGTGAGGAGGCCGTCCTCGTCGAGGGCTACACCGACGCACTCATGGCGCACCAGGCCGGTTTCGAGAACGTCGTGGCGTCACTCGGCACGGCGCTCACGCCTGCCCAGGTCGCGCTCATCGCCCGCTACGCCCGCGAGATCGTCCTGGCCTACGACGTCGACCCGGCCGGCCAGCACGCCGGCTCGATCGGCGGCGCGGAGCTGTTCCGGCTCATCGGGTCGCTCGCGGCGGAGGAGACCGGCGTCGAGATCACGCGCGTTCGCGTCGCGCGACTGCCCGAGGGCAAGGACCCGGACGAGGTGATCCGCGACACGCCCGATCTCTGGCGGGAGGCGATCCGCACCGCCCAGCCGATCATCGAATTCCTGATCGACTACTACGCCACGGCATTCCCGATCCGGACGGCCGAAGGGCGGCGCCACGCCGTCGGGGCGCTGATGCCGATGCTGCGCGAGATTCGTGACCCGATAGTGCGCGACAGCTACCTCCAGACGCTGGCGCGTCGAACCGGGGTGGAGGAGCGGGTGCTGCTGGAGGCCCTGCGGGCGCCCGAACCCGTCGGCCACGGCACGGGCCGCGGTGGAGACGGACGCTCGGGCTCCGGGGCGGGCGCGGGATCGGGGCGCTTCACCGCCGACGCCGTGATGTCGGCCCCTGACACGATCGACACGAAGGCCGAGCTTCGGTCCCTGACGCTCGAGGAGGGCCGCCTTCTCCGGCTTCTCCTGCTGGTGCCGGAGCAGCAGGAGCGGGTCGCCGAGGCGCTGGCGGCGCAGAACGCGCGGCTTCCCAGCACTCCGGCGCGCGAGCTGCTGGCCGAGATGCTGGCCGACCGCGAGCGGGATCGCGAAGCCGGCGGCCCGGGCGGCTTCGAACGAATGCGCTTCCTGGACTCCCTTCCACCGGAGCTCCACAGCCTGGCCATCGCCTTGTACGCGGAGCGTGGTCCGGACCCGAACGAGCTGGACCCGAAACGGGTCGGCATCGGCGTGGACCAATGCCTGCTCGCCCTTGAGGCGGACCGGCTCGAACAGGAGATCGCCTTCAACAGCAGCGAACAGAAAGAGGCGGAGGCCGCCGGGGACTCAGAGGAAGTCCTGCGGCTGGCCGCCATACAACGCCATCTCAACGAGGCTCGACGATCGCTCGACCGACGTCGCGAGGACACGAGCCTTCTCTCATCTGCTGGAGGACACCGATGACAGACCCCTTGGACAAGCAGCTCGTGGAGGTGGCCCTCTCCGGCGGCGGCCGCCGCAAGGCGGATCTCGAGGAGGCCAAGCTCGCCGGCGTGCGCCCGCGCCGTTCGGGCGAAGACGAGCCGCTCGACGATGACGAGCTGCTGGCAGATGACGACGACGAGGTCGTGCCGCCGGAGGCCATCGAGGACGACTCGGTCGATCTGGGCGTCGAGGTCATCGAGGAAGACAGCCTCATCGAGCCGCGCATTGTCGGCGACGTGCCGGTCAAGCTGGACGCCGAGGCGCTCGAGGAGCCGACGCCCGAGGAACTCGAGGCGCTCTCGGCGGACATGATCGGGATCGACGACCCGGTCCGGATGTACCTGAAGGAGATCGGCAAGGTCGCGCTTCTCACGGCCGAGGAAGAAGTTGTGCTGGCCAAGGCTATCGAGCTCGGAGAGCAGATGGTCGACGAGCCGTGGAAGGGGATCGTCTCGCTCCATGAGTGGACGCACCACGAGACCGAGCGCAAGACCCGGACGATCAAGCCGCAGTACAAGCTGCCCTTCGCGGTCGAGTCGGCGCAAATGGTCGCCGATGCCGTCAAGTCCGAGGAGGCCGCCGACCTGCTCGTGCCCTCGCCGGATTTCCACCTGATCAAGGCCGGCAAGGAAGCCACGACCGATGGGACGAAGGAACTTCTCAAGGAGGCCCGCCACCTGGTCACCGCGTACAACGACTCGCTCTCCGCGGACGCATTCCTGGCCCTGCTCGACCGGGCCTACTTCGCCGTGCACAACGGCGACCTCGACTCGCGAGACAACGTCGGGCTGCGCGCGATCTACGACTGGAGCCGGGATGCCGTCGCGTACCCGGCGCTCCAGCGCTGGATCGAAGGTGGCCACGACGTCGACCTGCTGCGCCGCCTCGGCCACGACCCCGAGGTGCCGGCCAATACGAAGCTCCGCGACCGGCGCGGCGAGCTCGTCCGGATCGGGCGCGACGCGCGCGAGCAACTGACCTCCGCGAACCTGCGGCTGGTCGTCTCGATCGCGAAGAAGTACATCGGCCGGGGCATGTCGTTCCTCGATCTGATCCAGGAAGGCAACATCGGCCTCATCCGCGCGGTCGAGAAGTTCGACTACGAGAAGGGCTACAAGTTCTCCACCTATGCGACGTGGTGGATCCGCCAGGCCATCACCCGCGCCATCGCCGACCAGGCCCGCACCATCCGCATCCCGGTCCACATGGTCGAGACGATCAACCGCCTGATCCGCGTCTCGCGCACCCTGCTCCAGGAGCTCGGTCGCGAGCCGACGGTCGAGGAGATCGCCGAGGCGATGTCCAAGGGCCAGGAAGTGGTCGTCACCCCGGAGAAGGTCCGCGAGATCATCAAGGTGTCGCAGGAGCCGGTTTCGCTGGAGACGCCGATCGGCGAGGAGGAGGATTCGCACCTCGGCGACTTCATCGAGGACCGCGGAGCCCTGGCACCCGCCGAGGCGGCTTCGCACCAGCTGCTCAAGGAGCAGGTGGAAGCGGTGCTGGATTCGCTGACCGGCCGCGAGCGGCGCGTCCTGCAGCTGCGCTTCGGGTTGGAGGACGGCCGGGCCCGCACGCTCGAGGAGGTCGGCAAGGAGTTCAACGTCACCCGCGAGCGCATCCGCCAGATCGAGGCCAAGGCCCTGCGCAAGCTCCGCCACCCGTCCCGCTCTCGTAAGCTCAAGGACTACCTGGAGTAGTGGGCGCGGGGGGCAGCGGCCGGCGAGTTGCGGCGGCGTGTGGCGGCCGGCGTGTGGCGGCGGCCGGCGAGACGCCCCGCCGTCACAAGCGCCCGTCCAGGCATGCACTCTCGTCCATGAGCGCCCCGAGTGTGTCTGCGTGCGCGTGCGGACATGCATGTCGAACGACCCAAACCCGGCGCCGGATCGGGTTGGTCGGCAATGTAGTCCGCCACGCGCAGGATCAACTCCGCGCGGACTTTGTTTGTCGTTGCGGTATCTGAGAACGCGCAGTATCGACGCCCCTGCGACTCCGAGTCAGGCAGATCGGTCGGACGTGCATCTGCGGACGCGCACGTGACCCGCGGCGTCGGCCAGGGAGCGGGCGCGGCCCCTGGTGGGCGGGCGGCCGTGTGGGTGGACGGCCCCGGCAATGGCGCGGGCGCCCGAGTCTCGATCTCGTGAATTCCGAATGAAGTCGTAGCGAAGGCCGCGACTCTAGGATCGGTCAATGGCTGTGAAGGAACGTCTCGCCGACATCGGGAGCCAACGAGCCCGGCGCATTCTTTCGGAGATGGCCGAGGAGTTGCATCGAACGCGGCTGCAGCACGGCCTGAGCCAGGCCGCCGTGGCGACCGCGACGGGGATCTCACGCTCGCAGGTCGGCCGGATCGAGCGCGCGGAAGTTCCACGGGTGCCCGTGGCGGTTCTGGCGCGTCTGTGTGCCGTGGTCGGACTTGACCTGAGCGTGCGCGTGTACCCGGCCGGCCCGCCGATAACGCGATGCAGCGCATCGGGCCTTGATCGAGCGGTTCCGACGACGCGTGGCGCCGACGATCGCCTGGCGGTTCGAGGTTCCGATAGGGAGGGCGGGCGATCCTCGGGCGTGGGATGCGGTGATGTTGATCGAGACGGCGGAGGTGGCGGTCGAGGCCGAAACGCGGCCTCGGGACGTGCAGGCATTGCAGCGGCGCGTGGCCCTAAAGCGGCGTGACGACCCCGGTGTGTCGGGCGTGGTGCTGCTGCTCGCGGACACGCGCCACAACCGGAACCTGCTGCGGCAGCAGGGCAAGGCCCTGTGCGCGGACTTTCCAATGGCGCCACGGGGAATTCTGCAGGCCCTGGCGGAGGGGCGCGATCCGGGAGGGAGTGGCGTCGTGCTGACCTGACGAATCGGGCCTGGCGTGCTCGGGGCCCTGTGGCCGCGATGCGCTCGCCGCGCGGCCGGCGGCTCGTGGCCACGATGCCGCGCCGGTCTGCGCCGAAGGGCGGCCACGGATCCGGCGCGCCGCCTCTGCCCGACCGCGCCGAAGGGCGACCACGGGTCCGGCGCACCGCCCCACCCGGGACGCAGCCCGGGTACGCTACCGGGGTCTTGGCCGATAGCCGGAGGAAACGAATGATCACCGGCGACCCCGGACCGCTTGTGTCGGCCGAGTGGCTTACGGCCCACCTTCTCGACCCCGATCTTCGGATCGTGCACGTGTCGACCGACCGTGAGGTCTACGGCCGGGCGCACATGCCGGGCGCCGTCTTTGTCGACCTACACGTCGACCTGGCCAAACCCGGCAGGCGGCCCAAGACGGGCACGGCGGAGCGCCAGTACCTCGTCCCGACCCGCGAACAGGTGGCCGGGTCGCTGGCCGCGTGGGGCGTCAGGCCGGGCCAGCACATCGTGTTCTACGACGACGAGGGCCAGAACCGCCACGCCATTCGGGGCTATTGGCTGCTGCGCCTGTACGGGTTCCCGCGCCACCAGCTGCAGGTCCTCGATGGCGGTATCACCGTCTGGCGGGCGGAGGGGCGGCCAACCACCGCCGCGGTCGTGGGGCCGCGGCGGGCCGCGGCCACCGAGCCGCTCCACGATAGAGACGATTCGCTCATCGCCACCGCCGACCAGGTCATGGCGTGGAGCCGCGAGGCGAGCGCACCGGGCGGCCCAACGCGTCTCCTCGACGTCAGGCTCGTCGACGAGTTCGTGGGCACGGACGTGAGGGCGGCCCGCGGCGGCCGGATCGCGGGCGCGAAGCATCGCGTCGTCAGTGACTTCGTCGCGCCCGCTGGGCGGCTCCGGAGCGGAGCCGAGGCGCTGGCGATTCTGCGAGGGACCGGCGTGGACCCGGCCCAGCTGCGCGCTACCTACTGCCAGGGCGGCGTCCGGGCCGCGCTCGTCTGGTTCGTCCTGCACGAGCTTGCGGGCCTGAGCGAGGTGCGCAACTACGCCGAGTCGTGGGAGGAGTGGGGCAACCGGCTGGACCTGCCCGTCGAGAGCTAGCGGGGCGTCGAAGAGGTCGCCGTCGAAGAGGTCGCCGCCCGAGACGCTACGGGTAGGTGTCGATGACCGAACGGACCCGAAGGGCCTTCCGCGCTCGGTCCAGGTCCCAGCCTTGCGGCAGATCGAACGAGACGGCGACGTCTCGCCCGGCCGGCAGGTCGAGGTAGTTGTCGTCGGGGACGACCTCCGCGCCGTCGAGCGAGAGCTCGACCCAGCGCGCGAAGGTGTCGGACCGGAGTCGGACGGTCGCGCGACCCGCCGAACCCTCGACCGCCGTTTCGATGGCCAGTTCGATCGTCGGTCGCCGCAGCATCAGCTGCTTGTCGGGGACGAACGGAGTCACGACCAGCGCCCGCCGCGACCCTGCGACCAGAAGCTCCGACACGAGGATCAGAGATCGCCGCTCATCGGCCGGCGCCGTGACGGGCACCAGCGTGACGGAGGTGGTGGCGAGCCCCGCCGCCTCTACCGACTCTCGGCCCGACGCCACCACTCCGCCGTCGAGCCGCTCCAGCGACCAGCGGACCTCTCCCCGCCATCGCGCGGCCATGTCGTTGGTGACGGCCAGCGAGACACCGTCTCCCTCCACCTCGGCGGAGAGCAGCACCGGGGCGTAGAACCGCCGCGTGGCGTACTGGAGGGCCTTCCAGCGGCCGAAGTAGTCGATGCCGGCCCACGAGGAGACCGGCCAGCAGTCGTCGAGCTGCCAGTACAGCGCGCCGCTGCAGCGGGCACGCTGGCGGCGCCAATGCTCCACGCCGACGCGCATGGCCTCGGCATGGAGGACCTGGCTCAGGTACACCATCGAGGCGAAGTCCTTCGGCATCCGGAACTGCTGGGCCATGTAGTAGAGGATCCGCGCGTTGCCGACAGGGCAGCGCTGATGGTGGTCCAGGAGAGGCGAGCCCAGGTTCCAGTCGGCCGGATCGGGCGCGAAGGCGGCCACCGTCGCCAGCGCCGGCAGCGATTCGAAGCCGAACTCGCTGACGAAACGGTAGGTCTCGTGGCGGTAGGCCGAGAACGGCGCAAGGGCATGCCAGACGATCCACTCGTGCTCGTCGCCGCGATTGCCGCCGATCGGCTCCTCCAGCGGCCGTCCCGACGAGGGCGAGCTCGGCCAGTAGGGAGTGGCCGGATCCCCGGCCGCGACCCACGCCGGCAGCGTCTCGGAGAAGAAGCGCAGGTAGGCCGCGCGCAGGTCCTCGTTCTCGGGCCGGCTCCAGCCCCAGATCGTCCAGCCCCGCTCCATCTCGTTGTTGCCGCACCACAGGGCCAGGCAGGCCCGGTGCCGCAGCCGCCGGACCTGCTCCCGCACCTCGACCTCCACGTTGGCCAGGAACTCGGGATCGGTCAGCGGGTAGACGCTGCAGGCGAACATGAAGTCCTGCCAGACCAGGATGCCGTGGCGGTCGCACAGATCGTAGAACGCCTCGGTCTCGTAGTAGCCGCCGCCCCAGACCCGGATCATGTTGTGGTTCGTGGCCGCGGCGGCGCCGAGCAGCGCCTCGAGCCGCGCCGGCGTCACGCGGGCCGGAAAAGAGTCGGCCGGGATCCAGTTGGAGCCTTTGGCGAAGACGGGCACGCCGTTGACGACGAAGGTGAACGACTCGCCCCACTCGTCCGGCTCGCGCCGAAGCTCCAGCGTCCGCAGGCCGACCTGGAACGAGCGCCGATCCAGCTCTCGGCCGTCTTCGGCCAGCTCGACCTCGACGCGGTACAGCGGCTGCTCGCCGAGACCGTTGGGCCACCACAGGTTCGGCTCGGGGATCTGGAGCGAGAGACTGGCCGACGACGCCGTCGCGGGAATGGCAGCCGCGACGGATTCGACCCGACCGCCCGGGTGCGCGACTCGCATGACGGCCTCGACCGCCCGGGCGCCGGCAGCGCTCGTCCGTTCGACCTCGACCCGCGCGGAGATCTGCGCGCGAACGCCCTCGACTTCGACCGTCTGCCCGATCCGGACGTCGGCGAGCCGGGCGGCGCTCCAGCCCTCCAGCCGCACCTCCTGCCAGATGCCGATGTTCGGCAGCTTCGGGCCCCAGTCCCAGCCGAAGTGGCACGGCGCCTTGCGCAGGTAGGGACCGCCGGGGAGCGTCTCCCTGGGCCGGTCGAGCGTCCGGACCGCGTCCAGCTCCGCTCCGCGGCGGACAGCCGAGTGGAAGAGCACCGCGACCTGGTTCTCACCGGGTCGGACGCGGCCGGTCACGTCCCAGCGCCAGGTTCGGAACATGTTGTCGGCGCTGCCCAGCAGATCGCCGTTGAGACGGATCTCGGCCAGGGTGTCGAGGCCGTCGAAGACGAGGGCGAGGCGCTCCTCGGCCGCCACGGCCCCGTCGACCTGGAAGGAGCGGCGGTACTCCCAGTCCCGCTCGGCCACCCACTGGACCCGCAGCTCCTCGTCGCCGAAGAACGGGTCGGCGATACGGCCGGCGGCCATTAGGTCGGTGTGGACCCCGCCGGGGACCTGGGCGGGCAGCCACTCGCTCGAGCCGGCCTGCCGGAGCTGCCACGCGCCACTGAGAGACTGCCTGGTCACTGGTCCTCCCGGGAGTTAGCCCGTCCGCGAGCCTCGATTCGCCGCTCCGGACGATCGCGCCGCGTCCGCGTCACGAACCCAGCCGACGCCGTGCTATTCTGTCGCGCGGCGCCGCGACGGCGTCACGGATCGCTTCGGGCGATCGACTCGCTCCGGCGTAGCTCAGTGGTAGAGCGGGCGGCTGTTAACCGCTTGGCCGTAGGTTCGAATCCTACCGCCGGAGCCACTTCTTCCTCGTAGATCGCCCACTTCTGGCTCTTCCAGCCGACTGCTGGCGACCCCGTTTCCGGGGTCCGTGACTGACTGCGTGACTGACTGCCCGGACCCCGTCACCGCCAGTTCCAGCAAGTCGGAGTCTTCACGCTGCTGACCTGCCGTGATGTAGGCGTACAACGCCATCGTAACCCTGCTCCCGGGCACGCGGCGCAGCACCTGCGCGACGCGGGTGGGCATCGGCGTCAACGAGCAGGCTCGCCGCCCCGTGCCGCATATCGTGGAGCCGCATCCTCGTCGAAGAGCGGCCTCACTTCGGCCCACCCCGCTCACTCTGAGCCGCCGCTCGGCGAACGCCGCCCGCCGCCGAAGCATCCCCGACCAGATCGAGCGTGGCGCAGCGGGCAGGCTCAGCGAGCGCCGCGTTCGGCTCGCGGATCTGGGCCGGTGAGCTCTATCGACGCGTCGCACAAGGCCATAGAGTTGCTGCTGCCGTGCAATTCCGAAGCCTGATCCGACAGCGCGGCCGTCGATATAGCGCCCTCGCCGCGGCGTTGGGCATCGCCGTTGTGTTGGTCGCTGCCGGCTGGACCACCCTGCATTCGGGCGGCTTGATACCCACGCCGATGCCATCGACTCCGGGCGCGTCGCTTGCCACGGTCCACAGCCCCAATCCCACCACCAGCCCGACTCAGGCACCGGTGGTCACCTTGGCACCCGCGACCGCGACGCCGGAGCCAAGCTTCCCCCCGGTGAACAGCTGCAACCCGGCGTCCGTGCCTGGCGCAATTCCGGTGGCGGCGCCCGCGAGCGGCAAAGCCGGCTCCTTCGCACTGCACGTGCCGATCCTCGAGTATCACCGGATCGTGCCCCTCGCCGAGGCTGGCAACTCGCGTCGCAGCCTGGTCGTCCCCCCGCAGAAGTTCACCGCCCAGCTCGGCGCCCTCCAAAAGGCGGGCTGGCACACCATCACGATGGCGACGCTCGCGAACGACTTGCAGGTACACACAAAGCCGCCCGCGAGGACCTTCGTGATCACCATCGACGACGGCTGGGACGACGGCTACACGTACGCGCTCCCAATCCTTGCGCAGCATGGCTTCGTGGCGACGTATTTCGTCATCACCGGCCGGATCGATCACCCAAGCTTCCTAACGTCCGCTGACCTCCAGGCGCTCGTAGCCGCCGGTGATGAGATCGGCGATCACACCATGGACCACGTCTACCTGACCAGACAGCGAGGCGCGAAACTGACCTATGAGATAGATGCGGCCGCCGCTCGGATCGCCCAGGTCACGGGCTACTGGCCGGAGTCCCTGGCTTATCCATACGGCAGCGAGAACAGCCGGGTTGTTGCCGCCGTTGCCGCATGTCAGGGCCTGCGGATCGCGGTGATCGAGGGGAAGCACCCTGTCATCTACCAGACGTGGGCCAACCGCTTCGTGATCACCCGAATCCACGTCTCGTCGGGCACGACGCCCGCCAAACTGGTTGCAGAGCTGGGTGGTTAGCGGCGAGCGCGCCGGCCCCCCGTCTGCCACCGCGGTCTCGCCGATCGGGAGGAGTGCGGGTACTCGGCCTACTGGCCCGACGGCGCTAACCCTCTTGTCCCGAGCACATGTCCCTCGTGACTGACTGCGTGACTGACAGAGTCGGCGAGAAGGGCCACATTCGCGCTCAGAATCAGCCCCGGGACCGGCCTGCCGGAGCCAACCCTTCCCTTCGGCGTACTCTGCCGCTCGGCTCTAGTTGAGGCCCTCCGGCCTCGGCGAACTCGCGGCCTCTTGCTGCTTCTGCGCAGCCACCTGCCGGGCCCGCTGGATGATCTCCATCGCCGCCGTGAACGCCTTCGACAGCGCGTGCTGGCCCTTGAGCAAGGGCGCCCCGTCGACGTCGATCCCCAGCCGGCCGTCGTGCGTCAGGACCGTGAAGCGGACCCGCCCGAAGGCAGGCAGCGGTGTCGACTCGACCGGCTTGAACTCATCGAGATGGGCCTCGATCTCACGCAACAAGACGCGGTTCATCATCGCCATGTCGCCGAGGTCGCCCAGGCCGCCAACGGCGCCACCGGTGCTGTCGTAGGCGCTCGTCGTCCCGTCGGCGTATGCGGCGACCGTGTACAGCACCTCGAACCCGATGTCGATGAGGATGCCGTAGACGTGCGGCAGCACGTCGGTTGGCTGCATGGCGCTCGTCTCGGGCGAGACCGCGAGCAACGTCTCGCGCATGCTGGTGTATTCGGGCGAGAGCTCGGGCATTGCGTCCCTTTCGTCGGTGCGATGGCCTCGAACGTTACCATCCCGCCCCGCCCAGGAGCGACCGGCGGCGCGTTGCGCCACGACGGGTTCGGAGCTACCCCCGACTTTCTTCTCATGCAATTGGCGGTTACCCGATCCGGCGCCACAGGCTACACTTTCGGGCACGATGAACTGGGATCTCTTCGACAGCAGCCTGCTCCTTACTTGAGGCGAGCGCCCTCGCGGTGCTCGCCGGCAACCTCCTGCGCCAGCGCAGGAGGTTTTTGTTTCCCTGGATAACCCGCCCAGGCCCGCAGTGACGACAGCGGACACGACAGAGTCAGAAGGAACCCGAGATGCCTCCCGTACCCGCCCACCCGAGGAAGATGCCGGTCGAGAAGTACATGCCCTTCCGACCCCTGCCGCTCCGCCTCGCCGATCGCGAGTGGCCCAACCGCCAGATCGAGCACGCTCCGATCTGGTGCTCGGTGGACCTGCGGGACGGCAACCAGGCTCTCATCGACCCGATGGACCCGGCGCGCAAGCTGCAGATGTTCAAGGCGCTGGTGGGCATGGGGTTCAAGGAGATCGAGGTCGGCTTCCCCTCGGCGTCGCAGCCTGACTACGACTTCATCCGCCAGCTGATCCAGGAGGATCTGATCCCCGACGACGTCACGATCCAGGTCCTGACGCAGTGCCGCCGCGAACTGATCGAGCGGACGTACGAGTGCCTGCGGGGGGCGAAGCGGGCGATCGTCCACTTCTACAACTCCACGTCGGTCCTGCAGCGGCGCGTCGTCTTCCGCCTGGACAAGGAAGGCGTCAAGAAGATCGCCGTCGACGCCGCCGGCGTCTGCCTGGAGCAGGAGGCTAGGCTGCCCGGCACCGAGATCCGGTACGAGTACTCGCCCGAGAGCTTCACCGGCACGGAGCTCGACTACGCGGCCGAAGTCTGCGCCGCGGTCATGGACGTGATCCAGCCAACGCCGCAGCGCAAGATCATCCTGAACCTGCCGGCGACGGTGGAGATGTACACGCCGAACATCTACGGCGACGCCATCGAGTGGTTCCACCGCAACGTCCCGCGCCGCGACTCGATCGTCCTCTCGCTGCACCCGCACAACGACCGGGGCACGGCCGTGGCCGCGGCCGAGTTCGGCCTGATGGCCGGCGCGGACCGGATCGAGGGCACGCTCTTCGGCAACGGCGAGCGGACCGGCAACGTGGACGTCGTCACCCTGGCGGGGAACATGTTCAGCCAGGGGGTCGACCCGAAGCTGGACATCAGCGACATCGACGAGCTGCGCCGCGTGGCCGAGCACTGCAACCGCCTGCCCGTCGAGCCGCGCCATCCCTACGTCGGCGACCTGGTCTACACCTCGTTCTCCGGATCGCATCAGGACGCCATCAAGAAGGGCATGGAGGCGCTCCCGCCCGACTACGACATCTGGGAAGTGCCGTACCTGCCGATCGACCCCAAGCACGTCGGCCGCAGCTACGAGGCGGTCATCCGGGTCAACAGCCAGTCCGGCAAGGGCGGCGTGGCCTACATCATGAAGACCGAGCACGGCATGGACCTGCCGCGCCGCCTCCAGATCGAGTTCAGTCGCTGCATCAAGGTGATCACCGAAGGCAGCGGCACCGAGATCACGGCCGAGGAGATGTGGGACGCCTTCGCGGCCGAGTACCTGCCGGATCCGCCGCGCGTCCGGCTGGCGGGCTACGAAACCTCGTCCGATGCCGACGGCGTGATCGTCCGCGCCCGGCTCGCCGACGGGTCGACTCACGCCATCTCCGGCCACGGCAACGGCCCGATCTCCGCCCTGGTCCACGCTCTCCGTCATGATCTTGGCGTGGAGGTTGACGTGCTCGACTACGCCGAGCACGCGTTGGGCGCGGGCGAGGAAGCCACGGCTGTGGCGTACGTCGAGGTCCGCTCCCACAACGACGTGCGTTGGGGCGTGGGCATGGACCCGAACATCACCACGGCCTCGATGAAGGCGGTCCTCGGCGCACTCGAGCGGCTGGGCGTCGACCTCTTGCAGCCGCCGGTCGCGGAACCACAAGCCGCGCGGTAAGCCCGGAGGACCCCCGTTCGAGGTCCGAATGGCCCGGCGACAAAGCCGACCTATCAGCTAGGATATCGGCGTGTCCGTCACCGCCGGCGTCCGCACACTCGCCGGAGCGATTCGCTCCCCGGCGATCGCGCGCTGGCTGCGCGTCGTCGGGCCGGCATGGGTCGTGATGCTCGCCGACGTGGACGCCCCGAGCGTTGTCACGGCGGGCGAGGGCGGGACCGTCTCCGGCTACGCCATACTGCTGCCTCTGTTCGCCCTGGTGCCGATTCTCTTCCTGGTGCAGGAGATGACCGCCCGCCTGGCGCTGGCCACCGGCAAGGGCCACGCGGAGCTGGTCGGGGCTCGCTACGGGCCGCGCTGGGCTGCCGTCTCGGTCATGGGCATGGCCGTCATCAACTTCGTGGCCTACGTCTCGGAGTTCGCCGGCATCGCCCTGGGCGCGGCGATCCTCGGCATTCCGGGGCCCGTGGCGATCGGGGGCGCGCTGGCCCTGCACGCGGGCATGGTGCTCACCGGGGGCTATTCGGTCTTCGAGCGGTTCGCGCTGGTGCTCTCGCTGGCGCTCTTCAGCTTCGTCGTCCTGGCGATCGTCGGCCACCCGAACCTCGCTCACCTCGTCTCGGACCTGAACCCCGTCCCGAGCGACGTGCCGCACGACTACTTCGCCCTGGTCGTGGCGATGGTCGGGGCCTCGGTGATGCCGTGGATGCTCTTCTACCAGCAATCCGCCAGCGTCGACAAGAAGCTCACGCGCGAAGACCTGAAGGGCTCCCGGCTCGAGACTCTCCTGGGCGCCTTCGCCAGCCAGGCGTTGATGGCGGCCATCGTGATCGCCGCGGCGGCCGCGATGGAGTCGGCGGCGCCGCCGGCGGCGATCCCGGCCAACGTTGCCGAGCTGCCCGAGGGGCTGGCGCGCCTGGCCATGGGCGGGTCGGCGTGGCTCATCGCGATCGGCCTGATGGGCTCGGGCCTGCTCGCGCTGGTAGTGGTCTCTCTTTCGGCCGCCTGGGGAGTGGGGGAGCTGATGGGCTGGCCTCATAGTCTCAATCTCAAGCCTAACCAGGCTCGTCGCTTCTACGCCGTCTACTTCGCCGAGGTTCTGCCGGCGGCCGTCGTGGCCCTCGTCTCCGCGGACCTGGTGCGGTTGTGCGTCGGGGCGATGGTCTTCAACGTCGTGGTCCTGGCGCTGCCGCTCGCCTTCCTGGTTCGACTCACCAGCGACCGCGAGCTGCTCGGCGATCTGGCCAACTCCCGCCGCCACGAGGCGTTGCTCTGGCTGCTGACGGCGGCGGTGCTGCTCGCGGGCGTCTTCGGCATGTACCAGTACCTGACCTAGCTGCCGGACCGCCAGGTGGGCTCCGGTGCCGCCGGTCCACTCGGGTCTTGCGCGCGCGCCTCGCGCCGGAGACACTACCAATCGCTGGACGACCGCTGGGCCAGAGCGGAACCGGCTCGTCAGCTCCAGGTTCGCTGCCGGGGACTGCCCTACGGCGCGACTGCGGAAGGGCCGGAAGACCATGGATCGCACCCGGATTGTGATCATGGGAGCCGCTGGGCGTGACTTCCATGACTTCAACACCGCTTATCGGAACGACCCCAACGTCGAGGTCGTAGCGTTCACGGCCGCGACCCAGATCCCCGGGATCGCCGGCCGCAACTACCCGCCGCAGCTGGCCGGGTCGCTCTACCCCAAGGGCATTCCTATCCTGGCGGAGGCGGATCTCGAGAAGGTGATTGCCGAGAAGGCGGTCGACCTGGTCGTATTCGCCTACAGCGACGTCACCCACGAACACGTCATGCACACGGCCAGCCGGGCCCTGGCCTGCGGCGCCGACTTCGAGCTGCTCGGGCCGGCGCGTACGATGCTGGCCAGCACCAAGCCCGTGGTCGCGACCGGGGCGACCCGCACAGGAGCCGGCAAGAGTCAGACGACGCGCTACATCGCCGCCCTGCTCGAGCAGCTCGGCCTGCGTGTCGTCGTCGTGCGCCACCCGATGCCGTACGGCGATCTGATCGCGCAGCGCGTCCAGCGCTATGCCACCTACGCCGACCTGGACCGCTACGAGACCACGATCGAGGAGCGCGAGGAGTACGAGCCGCACCTCGACGCCGGGCGCGTCCTGTACGCGGGCGTGGACTACGAGGCGATCCTGCGCCAGGCCGAAGCCGAGGCCGACGTCGTCATGTGGGACGGCGGGAACAACGACTTCCCGTTCTTCAAGCCGGACCTGTTCGTGGTCGTCGCCGACCCGCTCCGGGCCGGCCACGAGCTCCACTACCACCCCGGCGAGACCAACATCCGGTTGGCCGACGTGGTCGTCATCAACAAGGTGGACTCGGCCTCGCCCGAGCAGGTCGCGGAAGTGAAGGCCGACATCGCGGAGATGAATCCGCGCGCCCAGGTGCTCCTGGCCCGGTCGGCGCTGACGCTCCACGGCGGCGACATCAAGGGCAAGAAAGTAGCGGTCGTCGAGGACGGCCCGACGCTCACTCACGGCGGCATGACCTTCGGGGCCGGCGTGGTTGCGGCCCGGCGCTTCGGCGCCGCCGAGCTGGTCGACCCGGTGCCGTACGCGATGGGCGAGCTGGCCGAAACGCTGCACAAGTACCCGGCCCTCGAGCATCTCATCCCGGCCATGGGCTACGGGCAGGGCCAGATGCACGAGCTTGAGACCACGCTGAACGCCATGCCGGCCGACCTGGTTCTCTCGGCCACGCCGATCGACCTGACCCGCGTCCTGAAGCTCACGAAGCCGGTCGTGCGGGTTCGCTACGAGCTCGAGGAGATGACAGGCAAGCTGGCTCAGCCCGGGCAGGCGGCCCAGCCCAGGCTGGTCGACCTGCTTCGCGGTATTGTGGAGAAGGCTCGCGCCGGCTCGGCGCCGGCAGCTCATCGCTGAGGGAGGACTCCGATGGCTCGGCATCTGCTGACCCTCGATTCCCTGGGGCGGGACGGGATCCGCCACACCCTCGATATGGCCGTCCGCATCAAGAGCCGCGGCGGGATGACCCGCGACGCGCTGGCCGGCGGCCGCGTCGGGCTGATCTTCGACAAGCCATCGACCCGGACGCGCGTGAGCTTCGAGGCGGCGATCTGGGGCCTGGGCATGCTGCCGATCGCGCTCCGCCCCGACGAGCTGCAGCTCGGCCGGGGCGAGACGATCGCCGACACGGCCCGCGTCGTGTCGCGCTATCTCTCGGCCCTGGCGATCCGGACCTTCGACCAGGCGAAGGTCGAGGAGCTCGCTCGCTACGCCACGATCCCGATCATCAACGCCCTGACCGACGACCACCATCCGTGCCAGGCCCTGGCCGACGTCATGACCCTCGAAGAGGAGTTCAAGGAGCTGGCCGGGCTGCGCGTCGCCTTCGTGGGTGACGGCAACAACGTCTGCCATTCGCTCATCCAGGCGGCCGGGCACCTCGGCTTCGCCCTCGCCATATCGACGCCGCCCGGCTACGAGCCCCACACCGAGATCGTGGCCGCGGCCCAGGCCAACTGCCGCAGGAACGGCGGCGGCATCGAGCTGGGCCACGACCCGAAGGCGGCCGTCCGCGGCGCCGACGCCGTGTACACGGACGTCTGGGCGAGCATGGGCCAGGAGAAGGAACGCGAGGAGCGGGCCCGCATCTTCGCCGGATACTGCGTGAACGGCGCGCTGATGGCGCTGGCCGCGCCGCGGGCGATCTTCCTGCACTGCCTGCCGGCGCACCGCGGCGACGAGGTCACCGACGAGGTGATGGACGGCCCGCAGTCCCGCGTCTGGGACGAGGCCGAGAACCGCTGGTACACCGAGCAGGCGCTGCTGTACCTGCTCATCACCGGCGACGAACGCGGGGAGCGTTTGGGATGACCCGGCTCGCCATCGCCCTGGGCGGAAACGCTCTCATAAAGCGAGGCGAAGCCGGCTCGACCGAGGTCCAGCGACACAACCTGATCGCTGCGGCGCGCGGCATCGTCACCCTGGCCGAGGGCAGCAAGGCGGAGATCGTCCTCACCCACGGCAACGGCCCCCAGGTCGGCTTCCTGGCGATCGGGGCGGAGATGGCCGCCTCCGTGGTGCCGGCGCCGCCACTCGACGTCCTGGGCGCGGAGTCGCAGGGCCAGATCGGCTATCTGCTGGCCAACGCTCTCAACGACGCCTTCCTGGAGCGGGGCAGGCGGCGCGAGATCGCCGTGGTCGTCACGCGCACCGTCGTCCCGGCCGACGATCCGGCCTTCGCCAACCCCACCAAGCCGGTCGGCCCGATCTACGACGAGGAGACGGCCCGCGAGCACGCCCGAACACGCGGCTGGAGCGTCGCCCCCGACGGCAAGAACTGGCGCCGGGTGGTTCCCTCGCCGCCTCCCGTGCGGATCGTCGAGGCGGCCGCGATCCGCACGCTGGTGGAGGCGGGCGTGCTGGTCGTCGCGTCGGGGGGTGGGGGAGTGCCCGTCGTTGAGCAGGCCGACGGGCAGTACCTGGGCGTCGAGGCGGTGATCGACAAGGACCTCGCCGCGGTCGTGCTCGCCCGCTCGGTGGAAGCGGACGGTTTGCTGCTCCTCAGCGACGTCGACGCCGTGTATCGCCGCTGGGGCACGCCTCGCCAGGAGGCGATCCTGCGCCTGTCGGTCGAAGAGGCCATGGAGGGGCTGGCCGCCGGAGCGTGGCCGGCCGGGTCGATGGCGCCCAAGGTCCGCGCCTGCGCCCAGTTCGTCCAGGGCGGTGGCCGTTTCGCCGCCATCGGCGCCCTCGAGAACGCGGTGGCGATCGTCAAGGGCGCCTCCGGCACGTGGTTCGGCACCGACGCGGTCGGCCTCCCGAGGCGCGCTGCCTGAGCCGGGAGGCCACCGTCGCCAGCGCCGGGCGTCAGCGGCAGTCGTGGCCGAGCGCCGAGTAGGCGGCGACGTACCAGACCTTGCGCTGCGCCTCGTCCCAGAAGTAGGCGGAGAGCCGATGATCGGCGAGCGTTTCGCCGCAGCCGGCGCAGCGATTGTGGTTTTCGCAGGGGCAGTGGACGCGGATGACCCGCGGCCGCATGTCGCCGTTGCCCTGGCCGTCCAGCGCCAGGTAGTCGCCTCGCAGACAGTGGCATTCTCGGCAGCGGCTCAGGCCGGCCGGGGTGCCTTGCGCGCTGGTTCCCGAAAGCCGCTCCCTGTCGGCATCGCTCGCGAGCTCCCCGCGCTCGAGGCCGTCCCCGACGATGTAGCCGGTGGCATCGCTCGCCTGCCTGAACCGTCGCAGGGATTCCCGGCGGGCCAGAAGCTCGGGCGTCTCGGGGAGGCGTTCGGCGAGGGCCAGGCGCTCGACGACCGGAATGCCGAAGGGAACGAAGGTGGCCTCTGTGGTCTTGCCATCGGCGCTGACATAGACGGCGTCGGCCGGGCCGAGGCAGAGGCAGGTGTCGAGCCGGTTCGCCAGCGCTTGCCGGATGGCCAGGTCGAGGAGGCGCTCGCGCGACCAGTCGGTCGGCAGCACGGCGATGTTCCGCAGGGGAGTGCGGCCGATCCGGGTGACCAGGTATGGGTAGCCGTCGAAAGTGGGCGGCGCGGTTGGCCTGGGGGATCGCGTCCGGGCGGGCGCGGTCGTGGGGTTCATTCCTCGTCTCCTATCGCGTCTGGCGGTAGCACCATGCCGGCTGAGGGGGCCGGTCGGTTGCTGCGGGGTCGTCGAGCCAGGTCTCTCGCCCGCTCTGGATAGGTCGCACCTCTGCGGTGCTGTGCCAACATTACCGGGTCGCCGTGACACCTTGGGTGGCACGGTCGGTCACCTGACGGTCCCGCACCATCAACCCGAGCCGCCAGGTGCGCAGCGCCGAATAGATCCGGTGGAGGAGAACAGGCAATGGAGAGCTACCGCACCGCCGCCAGCAGGTTTCGGCACCCGGTCAACATCGCGCTTCACGCGAACGCGCCGCTAGGGGTGCGCATAGCCAACGCCGTGACGGGCTTCATGGGTTCCTGGAGGTTCATCATCCTCCAGACGCTGGTGGTGGCAGCCTGGGTCGCCGGGAACGTCTACCTCCTCTTCCACTTCGACCCGTATCCGTTCATCTTCCTCAACCTGGCCTTCAGCACCCAGGCGGCGTATGCCGCGCCTCTCATCCTGCTCGCGAGCAATCAATCCGCCGTTCGGGATCGCGCCACACTGGAGCATGCCGCGGCCGAGGCGGAGGAAGCCGATAAGAAGGACGACGACCTTCGGGTTCGCCTGGAGCGTATCGAGGCGATGCTGACGGCCCTGGCCGCCTCCAAGAGCTGATCCGGCTCCGGCGCGGTCGCTACAGGTCGCGCCGGCTTCGGCAGATCACAGCGGCATTCCCGCGGTCGCGGCCTCGCGTCGGCGATGCTCCGTCAGCAGGATGAGCCGCACGATGCGGTCCTGGTCGAGCGAGGTGATGCGCGTGAACATCACCGCAACTTCCGCGTGGTTGGGCTGGCCGTGCGGGCCCGACTCGCCGTCGTCCGTCCCTCGTCCCAATCGCCTCACGACGCCGTTCATCGAGACCCGGTCCCCGCCGGATAGGGGCAGCGTCAGATCCAGGTCGTCGCCGACGCTGACGGCGGCGTTGCTCACGAAGAGCAACCTGCCTGGGCTGAGGTTCCTGGTAACAGTGGAGGCGGCCTTGCCGCGAGGCTCCCACGTGGCCGGATCGACGTGGCGGAAATAGATCGGCAGGTCTATCGGGTAACGGACGTAACCTCGACGCTGCACCCGCTCCAGGACCGTTGGCCGGGCGACCGCGAACACGCGCGACTTGCTGTCACCCAGCGGCCGCAGGAAGTCGGACTGACCGAGCAGGGCGGCGCTATTGCGGGCGACCGAGAGGCGGATCTTCTGGTTCGGCCGCATCGTCTCCAGGCGCCGATCGGGCGATGCGAGGCCGAGCCACAGCTCGGTCGGGCAGACCCTCACGATCACCGCCCTGAACGAGATCGGTCGATCGCGGAGATCGGCTTCCACCAGCACCCGATCCTGGATCGCGAGCTCGTTCTCGACGCTATCTCTGTCGATCATCGACATTCACCCTGGCGGGTCGCGCGAGTCGTCACTCCGACCTCTGGACGAGGCCGACTCGCATTGGTCAAGACGACCCTTGCCCTGTAGGAGTCGGCCCGGCGACGCTCGATCCTAAGCGTCGCGGCAACTCCAGTGGCCATCCGCGTGGCGCGCCGTGCGGAGATGACCCAATGCAGTCGAAGAGTCCCCGATCCGTTGGCTCTCAGCTTGCGGCTCGCACGCGATCCCGTGCGACGTCGAGCCCGAGCCCGGACCGCGCTGTGAGGACGAGCATGCGACCGGAACTGACTTGGCCGCGCCTGCCATTCGCCCAGTGCCAGTCAAGGACGAGGCACTTGGCTGGCATCCCGCGCTCAACCGCGGCAAGGACCGCCGGCCAAGCCTCGCGCGTGGACGCGAAACGGCCGAGGATCTTGTTGGAGGGGGTCAACCGGAGCGAGTACTCGACGGCTCCGTCGATGACGATGCCGAAGCCCTCGAGGGACCTCGGACTGTTCACGAGCTTGGCGCGGCTGAAGTCGAACTCGACTCGTTCGAGGTCAGCGTCGTCGTTCGTATTCATTTCGTTCGCGCTTCGTGGCGCGCCATGCAGAGATGATCCTGGGCGACTCTGGGTCGCGATAGGACGTTACCACGACCAGGCAACGATTCCGGTACGAGACTCCGATTGTCAAGGTCCGGGACTCGTCGTCCGAATGGAGATCATCTTGAGTCTCGATGCACCATTCATCGAGATGGACGCTCTTGGCCTCATCGAAATCGATGCCTCGCTTGCGGACGTTGGCGTCGTTCTTGTCCGCATCCCACGTGTAATCGAACACGCCCCAGACGGTACCGATCGCCCCTTATCTGCCAGTTATCACGGGATCCCGAGCTCGATCGGGGCGCTCGCATGACTTCCGTGCTCGCCGGGCCTCATCCATGCTCACTCGTAGGCGCTGGCCTGCAGGTCGTACAGCTCCGCGTAGAGGCCGTGGTTGCGCATCAGCTGGGCGTGCGGCCCGGCTTCCATGACACGGCCATCGGCCACGACCACGATCTGGTCCGCCATGCGGACCGTCGAGAAGCGGTGCGAGACCAGGACGGTGATGCCGCCGGTGGCCTGGCCGACGCGCCGCGCGCCTTCGGCGTAGCGCTCGAAGAGGGCGTGCTCCGCCTCGGCGTCCAGGGCGGAGGTGGGCTCGTCCAGGATGAGGACCAGGGGCAGCTCGCGCATCATCGCCCGGCCGAGGGCCAACTTCTGCCACTGCCCGCCGGAGAGCTCCGTGCCGTCCGTGTACGACTTGCCGAGCTGCGTCGAGAGGCCATTCTCCAGGCGCCCCACAACGTCCCCGGCCTGGGCGCGCTCCAGGGCCGCCTCGACCGCCGGTTGCTCGTCCACGAAGGGCAGATCGCCCACGCCGACCGTCTGGCGGGCGACGAACTCGAAGCGGGCGAAGTCCTGGAAGCCGGTCGCGATGCGGGTGCGCCAGGCGTCGAGCGGGATCCTCGCCAGGTCAGCGCCGTCCGCCGTGATGCGGCCGGCGGTGGGCTCGTAGAAGCGGCACAGTAGCTTGACCAGGGTGCTCTTGCCGGCTCCGTTCTCGCCGACGATGGCAACGGTCGAGCCGGCCGGCAGGTCCAGGTTCACGCCTTCCAGTACGGTTCGATCCGTGCCGGGATAGCGGAAGGCCACGTTCTCGAACCGGATGCCCCGGTCGATGCGCTCCGGGACCGGCTGATCGGCGTTCCGGGGCTCGCGCTCGGCGACGTACTTCTCCAGCCACTCGAAGCGGGTGAAGGCCCGGGCGATGCGCTGCAGGTCGTTCAGCAGCGAGACCGCGGCCGAGACCTGCTGGTTGACCTGGGCCGCGAGCGTGATGGCCAGGACCACGTCGCCGACGCTGCGGTGCCCGCCGATGGCGTCGTTCACGACGAGCAGGACGCCGGCCACGTAACCGGCCGCGAAGACGAGCTGCCCGGCGGCGCGCAGGACCATGGCTCGGGCCTGGGCCCGCCACAGCGTGCGGGTCGTCTTCTCCCACAGCTGGCGGTGACGGCGCCGGATCTCGTCCTGGAGCCGGAAGACGCGGAGCTCCTTGGCCGGTCCGGCGCCGGTGGCGAGTCGGAACAGGTGCATCGCCAGCCGTGTGTTCGCCGCCGTCTCCTCCCGCGCCCGGTCGATGATCAACTGCGCCCGCCGGCCGGTGATGAGGGGCGGGAACGCGACGAGAGGCAGCAGCAACAGCAAGGGGTTGACCATGGCGAGAAGGACGGCAGTCATGGCGATCGCAACGGCCAGGCTCGAAAGCGAGAGGACAGCGTAGAAACCGTCCTGGATCTGCTGCAGCTCCTGCTCGAGGACGGCCACCCGGTCGGCGTACGCGGCGCGCTCCTGGTGCTCGATCCCGGCCGAGCCGTTGGCCAGCGCGATCAGCCTCAGCTCCGACGAGAGCGTATTGATCTCCGACAACTCGAAGTAGGCAATGTGCGCGAAATGGCCCAGCGTCAGCACGCCGATGACGCATGCGGCCACCGCCACGCCGGCCAGGGTCGCCGTCTCGCCGTCGCCGGCGACCGCGGCGTTGGTCAGCCACTTGAGCGAAAGCGCCAGCAGTGGCGCCGACACCGCGCTGCCGAGCACAAGCACCAGCGCGATCAGCGTCTTGCTGCGGTTCTGCTGCCACGAGAGGCGGAGAAGCCAGGCTGCGCTGCGGAGCGTCTCTCTCATCGAACGGGCTCCGGCCGGGCGCTCGCGGCCGGGCCTTCGGCTGCGGCGGCTGCCCTTTCGTCGCCAGCCTCGGCCCGGCCTTCGGCCGCCTCGTCGTCGGCAGTCCTGTCGCCGGCCAGGTCGGCCGCGTCCACCGTCTCGGTCTCCTCGTCCTCGGTGAACCGTTCCGCCTGGAGCCGGAAGAGCTCGGCGTAGCGGCCGTTGGCCGCGAGCAGCTCCTCGTGACTGCCCTGCTCGATCACCCGGCCGCCGGCCAGGACGACGATGTTGTCGGCGTGGCGGACGCTGGAGAAACGGTGCGAGATGAGGACCGCGGTCGCGCCGCGCGTGACGTCGACGAACTTGTCGAAGAAGGCGGCCTCGGCGCGGACGTCCAGCGCAGCCGTGGGCTCGTCGAGGACCAGGATCGAGGCCCCGTTCTCCAGCGCGAACAGGGCTCGCGCGATGGCCACGCGCTGCCACTGCCCGCCGGAAAGCTCCCCGCCGTCCTTGTACTGACGTGCGAGGGGACTGTCGAGGCCGCGCGGCAGCCTCTCCAGCGTGGTCAGGATGCCGGCCCGCCGCGCGGCCTCGCGGATCCGGTCGCGGTTGTCGCGCAGCTCCACCGCCCCGAAGCCGATGTTCTCGGCCGCGGTCAGCTCGTAGCGGTTGAAGTCCTGGAAGATGACGCCGATCCGGCGGCGCCAGTCGTCCACGCCGAAGGACCGGACGTCGATGCCTCGACCAGGAGGCGGCCGCCGGTCGGCTCGTACAGCCGGGCGAGGAGCTTGACGAGCGTCGTCTTGCCGGCGCCGTTGAGCCCGACGATGGCGGTGCAGCGTCCGGCCGGAAGCGTCAGCTCCAGATGGTCGAGGACCGGCCGCTCGGAGCTGGGGTAGTGGAAATCGACGCCCTCGAAGCGGATCTCGCGCCGTGGTAGGCCGTGCGGGTCCTGACGGGGCTCGAGCTGGACCGTCTTCTCGTCGAACGCGGCCACGCCCCGCTCGAAGCCCTGGACGCCGTCGAACGCCATCATCCCGAACGCCGTCTGGGTGTCGGATTCCGGGAAATGCTCGCCCAGCCGGAGCGTGGCGAGGGCCGCCTGAAGGCCCAGGGCCAGCTGCGTCAGCGAGATGCCGCCGGCCGCGGCGGTCCGGCCGAGGGCAGCCAGCGTGATCGCCGCCACCGCGAAACCGAAGGCCGTGTAGGCGAGGTACGGGCGAAGGTATATCCGCCGCCGCTCGGCCCAGACCTGCATCAGCCGCTTCATCTGAAGCTGGCGGTAGTGCTCGGACAGCCAGCCGGCCAGGCCGAAGACCCTGATCTCCTTCGCCGCCCCGGCCTGCAGCGCGATGGCGCGGTAGTAGCGCGCCTCTCGCCAGGTGGCGATGGTATCGATGAAGAGCCGGCCGTAGGTTCGCAGGCCGCCTCGCTGCCCCTTGCGGAAGACCATCGTGGCAGCCACCAGGGCCAGCGCCGCGGGCCAGGAGAAGACCAGCCCCACCATCGCCGCGCAGCCGAGCATCTGGGTGTAGCGACCTACCAGGGCGAGAAGCCCCGCGCAGGCGGCCCCGGGTGTCCGAAAGCTCTGCTCGATGGTCGTCACGGCCTGGGTCAGGTCGTTGAGCAGACGCTGGTCTTCCAGCGTTCCGATGCCGGTGCTCTGGAGCGATGCGGCGATCAGGCGGTCGACGACATAGCCGTCGATGCGGCGCGCCAGCAGCTCGCCGAGGGCCGCCTGCAGCGGGGCGATGATCTGCTGCGCGACGAAGGCCGAGGCGGCCACGACGAACGCGACGACGAGCGAAACCCACTCGGCCGAGCCGACCCCGCCGGCCACGGCCTCCGGCACGCGCCCGATCATGACGCTCGTGGCCACGACGAACACGACCGGCAGCAGCCCGAGGAGGATGTTGAGGGCTATCAACACCGAGACCAGGCCGACGCCGCCGGCCGGAACCAGGGCCGCGATCCTCCCGTACCCGCGAGCGATGTCGAGCGCCCCGCGCCAGAAGCTCCTCATCCGATCTCCCATCCCCGCGCTCGCGCGATCGCGAAGCGCCCCGTCCCGCGCCGAAGCAGGGTATCGCCGGCCGGGCCCTCTCGCTTACCGGTCCGGACCGTGGCCTGCAGGCACCGTTTCAGCGCAGATTCCCCATCCGGCCGAACCCACCGCGGCCACCTCAACTCTACCAGTCCCCCCGGAACCGATCTGCAACGATTGGCCGCGGACTATGACCTTCGGCTAGACTGAGGACGGTACCTTCGTCCTACCAGGGAGGTCTGAGCCTAGTGCCGCGGTCAGCTGTCGCCATCTGCCTGCCCGGGGACGAGTTCGTGGCAGTGAGTGCGGAGCTGGAGGAAGCCGGATACGAGGCCATCGAGGTCTCCAGCGCCGACGAGCTCGAAGTGCTGCTCGAACGTCGCCCCGACGTGGGCCTGGCGATTCTGGATGGCGAGAGGGACTTCGACGCCACCATCGAGATGTACTCGCTCCTGCACGAGGCGGGTCGCAACGTCGCGTCGCTGATGGTCGTTTCGTCCTCGGCCGTCGATCGGCTGAGCCTCGCCGGCCGTGCCCGCGTCAACGGCGAGTTCGTCACCCGCCCGTATTCGGCCGCCTCGTTGCGCTGGCGTGTGGAGGCGATGCTCATTCGGGCCGAGACGATGCTCATTCGGGCCGAGGCCCTTGGCGACGATGCCCGCGCCGCCATTCTCGAGGGCGAAGTGGGCGTCTCGTCGTCGGCCTTCGCCCACCGCGGCCAGATCGTCGTCGTGTTCAATCCGAAGGGCGGCGTCGGCAAGACCACGATCGCCATCAACACCGCGGCGATGCTCCAGATGCACAAGCACCAGCGCGTGCTGCTGATCGACTGCGACACCGTCACGGGCCATGTCGTCACGTCGTTGGGCATGGTCGAGAACCCCACCGTCGTGGACGTCTGGAGCGCGGATCTCGGAACCGGCGCCAACCACTCGCTGGCCGAGATCGCCTCTGCCCACAGCAGCGGCGTGGCGGTGCTGACGATGTCCCGGTCGCCGCTCCACACCGAGGTTCTCCAGCCCAAGCGCGTCACCCAGGCCGTCAGCGCGGCCCGCGACGCCTACGACTGGGTCATCGTGGACATGCACCCCGACTACGGGCCGCTCAACCAGGGCATCTTCGCCCTAGCCGACCAGATCCTCGTGCCCGTCACGCCTGAAGTCCCGACCATCCGGGCGGCGGTGCAGTTCCGGCAGGTTGCGGTCGAGCTCGAGATTCGCGATCGCCTGGCCCTGGTCGTCAACCGCGCGAACAGCGGCATCTCGGCCAGCGACGTCGAGAAGGTCGTCGGGTTCGGCGCCATCGCGAAAGTTCGATCTGCCGGCATGCTGTTCGTCCGGGCGGCCAACAGCCATCGCTCCGCGGTGGAGGAGTACCCCAAGGCCAAGGTCGTCGGCGACATCGAGACCCTGGCGGACAGGCTCATCGCCGCGCGCGACGAACCGGACCGGGCGGAAGGCGTCTCGCGCTGGTTCGGTCGCCCGCTCCGAGAGCTGTTCGGCAGGCTGACCTCGCAGTCCGCCGGCCGGAACCACCAGCCGGTGCGCACGCGCTGAGGCGGCCGACCGCCGCGCCGTTAGCCGTTCGGTCGGAAGCTCAGCCTGGCGCTGATCCTGTCCGCGAACTCCGCCCGGACCGCGGCCGCCTGCTCGCGATCGAGGCCGAGCTCGCTCGCGATCTCGGTGAGGGCCGAGCTTTCCATGGCCGTGATCGCGCCGTCCGCGGCCGTGATCCGGTAGCAGGCCCGAAGGAGCGCGAGGCAGTCCTCCGGGCTCGAAGCCTCGCGGAACTCGCGCGTCACCAGGTAGTCGCTCGTGCCGCCGGTGGTCCGTTCCTGGAGCTTGGCCATCTCTGCCACCAGGACCGCCTGCGATTCATCGAGCCCGGATTCGACGAGCACGCTCTCGATGGCCTGCATCTCGACGTCGGTGATCACCATGTCTGAGTTGGCGGTCCGGGCCAGGACGTAGGCCACGCCGGCCAGGAACCGGGCCTTCTCGGGAGGCAGCGACTCCAGGCGGGCGACAATGCTGCGCACCGCCTCGGTCTCGGTCTCGATCGGCAGGGGCGCGGGGACCGCCTGGCCGGCGGTCGGACGGCCGCCCAGGAACCGCATGAATGACATCGCCTCTTCCTTCCCGCCTGGCCTCAGGCGTGAGTGAACAACAGGTGCAGTTCCATGGTGCCATGGTCGTCGACCGAGAGAACCGAGAAGCTGTTGGGCCCCTGGAACCCGTAGTCGCCGAAGACGATCGGCAACGTCCCGGTCACGGCGATGACGCCACCCTGGCGCACTGCCTGCAGGCTGATGTCGACGGTCTTGGTGACGCCATGGAGCGTGAACGCGCCCTGGGCAGTCACGGTGACCGTCTTGCCCTCGGCCGGCAGGGTTCCGAGGTCGATCGGCGCGATCGTCTTGAACATGGCGGTCGGGAACTTATCGGTGTTGATCGCCTGGCGGCGCAGCTGGTTGTCGCGGTTCGAATCGCTGCTCTTGAGGCCGGTCACGTCGGCGGTGATCAGGACGTTGTTCACGACGGTCCCGGTCAGGGTCATCGAGCCGGTGACCAGGGGCGTCCGCCCGACGGCCGTGTTCGCGCCGACGCCAACGAGCTGCTCCTGGACCCGATAGCCGGCCCACGAGGCGGAGAAGTCGGACATCGTGCCGAGGCTGTCGTTCACGTTCCAGGTGCCGTCGAGCGAGGCGGGCGCGGCCACGCCGGCACCGGTCGGGAGAACGGGCGCGGCGGAGGCCACGGCCGCGGGACCGGCCGGGCTCAGGAACAGGTAGTACAGGCCGTAGCCGCCGACCGCGACGCCGCCGAGCACGACCACGGCTACGAGAGCCAGCAGTAGATTGCGAGTCGTGTTTGAGCGCCTCGCCGCTGCGGGCGGGGTAGGGGAGTTGGGAGCGGTCATCTGAAGCCTCCGGGCGCCCGGGCGTGCGCCTTCGGTCCGCGGAAGCGGACCCTGCACGACCGTAGGTTCGCTTACTGAGAGCCTGCTGAAAAGGGGCTGCATAATCCACCTGGCGAGACGGCCGCCAGATGGGCCGGGCGCGGGCCAGAGTCCGCCGCAACGCCGCCCGCGCGACGACGGTTCTCCGACGTCCGGGCGATTGTCCGCTCATGCAAGCCGGCAGGTCGCCGAAACCCTTCCTGAAAACTTCGATGCCTTCGGCGAGGCCTAGAATCGCGGAGTCAGTCCGTGGGAGAGCCCGATGCCGAACATCTCGTGGGATCCATCGATGACGACCGGGGTCGAGGCCCTGGACGCCCAGCACAGGCAGCTGATCTCCTGGCTCAATGACCTGCTCTCCGCCATGAGCCTTGGCCGCGGCCGGTCCGAGATCGAGGGCCTGCTGGCCCAGCTGGGCAACTACGCCGGCATGCACTTCGGCCTGGAAGAGGAGTGCATGACCCGCTACAAGTGCCCGGTGGCGGAGGCCAACGCGGCGGCCCACAAGGACTTCGTCGCGACGTTCAGCTCGTTCAAGCAGGAGTTCGAGCGGGACGGCGCAACGGCCCATCTCGTCGTCCGCGTCGAGAGCGAGCTGATGCGCTGGCTGACCGGCCACATCAAGCGCACGGACACCCAGCTCGCCCCCTGCGTTCGGAAGAACGCCCGGTAGCTGGCGGGCGATCCTGGCCTGCAGGCTGGGGCTAGTTGAGCTCGGTTCGAGGCAGCGCCCTGCGAACGGGTAGTTACCAAAGTGAAGGGAAGGCAGACCGATCGTTGGGTTTCCTTCACGTTGAGGGGCCACCAGAATCATCCAATCCGGCCGATGCACTCGTGATCGGGGCATTTCCCGGGTAGGTCAGCCTGCCGAAACCGTCCGAAAGGGTGGTTGTCGGCTGAACCGAGAATGGGCACTCCGGCCCTTGGCTCACCCTGGGGCCCGGGGGGATCGTCGCAACGCACCGACGCGTCAGCCTCTTCCGTCGGAGGAGACCATCTTGCGGAACCACCGTCAGCCGCGCTATGCCGTCCTTCTTGGCGCCCTGATCTTCAGCGCGCTCAGCCTCGGACTGTCGCTTGCCTGGTCGGTGCCGACCACGCTCGCGGCCGGTCCCGCCAACGCCCAGGCCACCGAGCTCGTTCGCCTGATCAACGGCGAGCGGGCCTACCTGGGCAAGGCGGCCCTGCGCACCGACACATTCCTGGCCTCGAAGGCTCGGGACGGCGCCGTCGCCTGTCCCAACGATGCCAGCCTGGTGATGGCAGGCCGAGCCAAGGACTTCGCCGTGTACGGGTACCCCGCCAACTCGCACCTGCTTCGACTCTGCCCCACCTACACGTCGATGGATGCGATGAAGGAATGGGGCTACAAGGGCGCTCGCGGCGAGATAACGGCTCTCAATGGCGGCTACGGGACTGCCAAGGTCGCCTACACCTACGGCTGCACGCCTGCACTGCGGACGTGCCCGGGATCGACGACGTCCAGCTACTCGACGACCGCCCACGCGATGGGGAACTGGACCTCGAGCTCGAGTCACTACGCCATCATCGTGGGCAGCTACGACCGGGTCGGCTGCGGGGCATGGATCGGCTCGAACGGCGCGTACTACTACGACTGCATGTTCAGTCGGGGCGGACGAACCGTGCCCAAGACCACCGCGCCGCGTTCTGGCGGGGCCGCCAAACCGCCGGCCGCCACGCAGCCCGCGGCGTCGCCATCTCCCACCGACCCGCTGGCCAGCGCCACGACCGGCCCGACGGCGGGCCCCACCGCGGTCGTGGCAGGCGTCCAGGCGACGCCGTCGCCCGATCCCGACGCCGCTCGTCTCGCCGGGGCGGCGCAAGGCGGGCCGCAGAGCGACCCGCCGCGTGGAGGCGCCGGAGTGCCGGCCACGTCCCGCAACCTCCCTGTCGCCGCGGGCGCGATGACGGCCGTGTTCAGCCTCTTCTATGGGTTGCTGCTGACGATCAAGCAGCGTCGCCCGCGAGACCGGGCTACCGGCTGAGGCGCTACTTGGCTCTTCGGTAGCCGACCGAGGAGATCACCAGGAACACTCCGAAGGCGATGATGGCGATCGGCCAGGCCAGGTTGAGGTCGAGCCGCGGGTCGATCTCGTGCCAGGCGATCAGGCCGCCGACCACGATCAGCAGCGCGCCGAAGACGATGCCGCCCGAACCGTGGCGCTCACGGCGCTGCTCCCAGCGCGCCGCTCGCTGCTGCCAGCGATCCTGACGAGCCTGCCAGCGCCAGTCCCAGCCGGGCGTGGGCCCGGGCACCGGAGCGCCCTGCGGGGCGCCGGCGGCGGCGCTGTCCGCCGGAGCGGCTGCGCCGGTCTCGGGCCCGGCACCGGTGGTCGTGGCGCCCGGCTCGGTTGCGGAGGCGGCAGGTGGCGTGTAGGCGCCGTATCCGACCGGCGCGCCGCCGGGCTGCCAGGGCGACGGCTGCGACCACTCCCCGGGCCCCAGTGGCACCACGACCATCATGATGACGTAGGCCACCAGCGAGACGAAGCCGGTCAGCGGGATCGAGACGAGCCAGATGATGCGGATCAGGATCGGGTCGACGTCGAAGTAGTCGGCGACACCGGCCGCCACACCCGCGATCCAGCGATCATCGGTAGAGCGATAGAGACGACGAGGGTTCATTTGCAGCCTCCTGCGGGGTTGAGCGTCAGGCTTCCGACGCTGGTGCTGACGGTGAAGTTGGCCTTGCTGGCCGCGGTCTCATAGCCCGGCGTCTGCCAGGCATTGCCGACTCGGACCAGGCCGGCACTGGCGAAGTTGCTCGAGGCCAGGCTCTCGCTCGACTCCAGATGAAGCCCCAGCTGGCTCGGCGCGCACAGCTCGAGCGATCCTACGTTCGTGGAGATCGTGCCGGACACGGTCGAGTTGCCGTCGAGGATCAGCGACGACGCTCCCACGTTGGTCGACACCGTGAGGCTGCCGACCCTGGCGCCGGTCAGATCCGCGTGGAGCGAGCCGGCGTTGAGCGAGAAGTTCGCGGAAGAGAGGTTCGCTCCGCCGAGGTTGAGGTGTGCGTCGCCGGCGTCGATCGAGACGGTGAGACCTATCGACTGCGCCGAGGGCAGCGCGACGTCCCAGTTCTCGTCACCGCGATCGACCCACCAGTCGTCCCGGTTGCCCGAGCGGACGACCAGCGAGCCCGCGGAGGAGATCACGTCCGGGTCGTTCCGGCCGGTGTTGGAGGCACGCACGTGCCATTGGCTGTCCGGCGAGGTGGTGACGTTGGCCCGGCCGCACTGGAGGTCCAGTTCGACATGCCCGGCGCCTTCGAAACCGCCGTCGCGCGAGATCGTGCTGGCGGCGCCGCTCGGATGGCCGCAGCCGAGCTGAGGACCGACGGCGAAGAGGCTGCCCAGGACGAGACCCAGGCACGCCGCGACCACCAGGCCGCCGACGAAGTAGGCCGGGGTCCGCGATAGAACCAGCCCGAGCCCAATGCCGACCAGGACCAGCGGCCAGAGCCGCCAGGCGTCGGCGAGCGTGGACAGCGAGACCGAGCCCTGGTGGTAGGCCAGGGGAACGGCTCCCAGAACGATGAAGAAGACTCCCCAATTGAGTCGGCTGCGGTTCAGTTTCATACGCCCGTCACCTCTCCTGCGTCATCCGCCCCGCGACACTCCTAGCTGCCCGTTCGGGACGGCCTGCCGACGCCCTCGCTTGCAGCGCCAGGTCGGCGTCACGGTGAGAATACGCGCCTCGATTCCGCCGGCGCATCCTTCCAGAGGCGCCAACCGACTACTCCTTGGGACGCGTCCGCGTCCTTCCGGGGTAGCGTTCGCATCCTTCGAAAGACCGATGCCGCCGACCGGCTTCGCGCGGGGCGTCTGGCGTGATAGCCTCATCCGCGACGCGCGAAATCGCCGGCGCGGTCCCGAGCCGGTTGCGATGGGAAGGCCAGTCGATGCTTCTGAGCGAGTGGAGGAAGACGGCCCCTAACCGTGAGTGCATGAGCAACAAGGTTCTCGCCGTGCTCAAGCCGGTGCTCACGGACCTCGGGGCGGACGACGATCCGGCCTGCTGGGTCCTCTGGGGTGAGGATCCGGAGTTCCGGTACTCGGTCATGGCGCCCACGCCGGCCGGCCTGATCACGGTGGCCATCCGCGTCAGCGGCGGCGCCGAGGGCCCGCGAGCGACCGGCAAGCTGGTTCGGTGGGGCAAGCTCCAGGTCACCGAGCTCGGTGTCGAATCCACCGGCGGCCATCGGATCGTGGCCACCCAGATCGAAGGCCAGGTTCTCAAGGGGACCGACGAGGAGGCCGATCAGATCTGCGAATTCGTCCTCGGGCTCCTGGCCGGCATCGACGGCCGGGCGTACCAGGCGGTCGGGCCGGTTGTGCTGCAGGCCGTGCCGCAGGCCGTTCTGCAGGCAGTGCCGCAGGTCGTCCCGCAGGTCGTTCCGCCGGCCGTTTCGCTCGCCAAGCCGGCCGTGGTCAAGCCCGAGGCGCCCAAGGTCGGGGCCAAGCCGGGACTCAAGGCCGTGCCCACGCCGGCCGCCGCCCCGGCGGGTACTGCCAAGGAAGCCGCGAGCCAGGCCGCCGAAGGAGCGCCCGCGGCCGCGGCCGCGGATCAGGCGCCCGCGCGCAAGCCTGCCAGGACTCCCAGCGGCAAGGCCCGACCTGTCTGGGTCGCTCCGCATCCCATCGGGCTGCCGGCCCCAAAGACCCCGACGCCCGTCGTGGCGCCGCCCGCAGCCAAGCCCGAGGCACCCAAGCGACCGGCCGTGCCGGCCGCTCATCCCGCGGCTCAGCCTGCGGCCGCGGCGAGGGCCGGCGAACCGGCCGAGGGCGCGGTCTGGGAAGTGCCGGAGCCGAGCGAGCGCGAGGCGAAGCGCCCGCGGACCTGGACCCCCTGACGCCTGCCGGGCGCGGGGGATCCCGGGCCACGTCGGCGGCCGGGCTCAGCGATCGCTCTACCTGAGCGCCCCGTCTCGAGGCCGGGCGATCGAGGCTAGTCCCAGGGTGGCGACGCCGTGGCCTTGGCCACGTCCACCATGTACCACTTGCCGGAGATCTTGCGCATCAGGACCCAGACTTCGGCTTCGGACCCGAGGCCACCGACGGCGTAGACGCTGCCGCTGCTGCCGTCGCTCACGTGGGACGAGCAGTAGTCCGAGCCGGAGCTCGCCGTGTCGCAGTCGCCGCCATACGAGTAGCCCTGGTCGTGGACGAACTGGTTGATCGCCAGCTCCGGCGTCGAGTACCCGCTCGTGTAGAACGATCCGGCGGGCGTTGGAGCCGTGCTCGGCTTCGCCGATGGAGTCTTCGTCGGCTTGCCGGTCGGTGCGACGGTCGGCTTGGGGGTCACGATGACGACCGAAGGCGAGCTCTTGGAGCCGTTGATCTGATTGGAGAGCTGCGGCCAGGCGACGATCGCCCCACCCAGGAGCGCGATTACGACGATCACTCCGATGATCGGCATGAGCGTCTTCGACCCGGCGGGCGAACCCGCGGCACCGGGTTTGGCGGAGAGCGCGAGAAGCCCGCCCAGGCCGGCCAGCACGCCGCCGACGGCGCCGACGTAGATACCCCAGCCGATCGACACGTTGCCCACGCCGCCGAAGCCGGCGCCGTAGTTGGTCACGAAGTCGCTCATCTTCATGTACGCGGCGCCTTCGACCACGCAGACGCCGATGGCGCCCGCGATCGCGCCTACTCCGAGCAGTTGCTGCATGCCGGGGCTGCGAGCGACGCCCAGCACCATGAGCAGGCCGCACACGGCGGCGACGGCGCCGGCGCCGACCAGGTAGTCGCCGTTCGCAAGGCCAAGGTCCGGCGTGGTGGCGTCGATGCCCTTGGCCCACGTGCTGCCGGAGATCAGCCAGGGCAGCCACGCCGATCCGATGGCGACTGCGCCGCCGATCAGGGCGAGCAGGCCGCCCATGCCACGCGCCGAACCACCGGCCACGGCCGCGGGCGGCGCCGCGTAGTACGCGCCCGGGGGAGGCGGAGGAGTCTGGCTCCACGGCGCCCCAACCGGCGTTGCGCCGGGCGGTGGGGGCGGGGGCGGGGTCTGGGCCCATTGCGTTGCGCCGGGCGGCGGGGGCGGGGGCGGCGGGGGGGTCGCGGCCCATTGCGGTGCGGCCGCCACGGGGGGCGGCGGCGGAGGCGGTGTCTGCGCCCACGCCGGCGGGGGCGGCGGAGGTGGCGGGACCTCGGCGGCGGGCGGGGGCGGCGGAGGTGGCGGCGCCGCCTGCGGGAGCTGGGTCCCGCAGTTGGCGCAGAACTTGCCGGGCTTCTCGATCTGAGTTCCGCAATTCGGGCAGATCATGACGGTGCTCCGCTCCAGGACCCAGGCCAATGGGCGCGGTCGGACGGTCGTGGCCGGCGACCGCTTCAGGAGCTGACGATAAGCGACCGGCGGCTCGCCCTGCAGGGCCGTTCGGCACGCATACCTGGCCCTACAATCGGCCCAGGCGCCGACGTACCATGGCGGGGCGACCAGGCAGGTGGAGAGGCCCCGTGAGTCACGTGCGACTGGCTTCCGATGCGGCGTCGGGCGCGGCCGCCGGGCAAGGCCATGAAGCCGGCGACGGCGCGGCCGCGACAGGTACGCGGTGGCCGTTCCGCCCGCTCCGGCTCACGCTGGCCGGCCTGGCCCTGGGCGTTGCCGCGGTCGTGGGCCTCGTCGCGGTCGGCGTGCTGGCGGGCTGGGCCTTCGGCGTCCCGGACCTGGCCTCGTGGCTGCCCGGGCGCGTTGAGACGAAGTTCAACGCCGCCATCTGCCTTCTCGGCCTGGCCATCGCCCTGGCGCTGGTCGCCTCCGATCCTCGAAAGCGTCATCCCGTGGCCGCGGTGCTCGCCATCTTCGTGATCGTCGTCGCGGCGGCCACCCTGATCGAGCACTTCGCCGGCGTCGATTTCGGCATCGACCAGCTCTTTGTCACGGATCAGCCCAGCGCGGCCTCCCCCCATCCGGGCCGGTTCGCGGTCCAGACGGCCTGCGGGTTCGTGGCCGCGGCCCTGGCCATCCTCGCGATCGGTCGTCGCGTGCGGGGCGTCCATCTGACCGAGCTGTTCGCCGCGGTGTGCGCGGCGATCGGTGGCGTTTCCCTGCTGGGATACCTGTACGGGGCGCAGCCGCTCCTGTCGGTGGGATCGGCGAACCAGGTGGCGCTGCCGGCCGCGTTCGCCCTCACGGTCCTGCCCATGGGCCTGATCGCCGCGGATCCCGAGCACACGCTGGCCCGGCAGATGACCGACCCCGGTCCGGCAGGCCAGGTCATGCGCCGGATCTTCCCCGCCGCCGTCGTCATCGTGCCCGTGGGCGCCTGGCTCCGGCTCGTGGGCGAGCGGGCCGGCTTGTACGACGAGTCCGTCGGCCTCTCGATCCTGGTCACCCTGGAGGCCCTCGTGCTCGTGGCGATCGGGGCCTGGACCACGGCCAGCGTCAGGCGCCTGGTGCTGGAGCGCCGGCAGGCGGAGCTGGACCTGGTCCGTCTCGGGTCGGCCGTCTCGACGCCGCTGATCGAAACGGCGCCGATCGGCCTGGCGGTTCTGGACCGGGACCTCAGGTACCTGTACGTCAATCCGGCGCTCGCCGCGATCGATGGGCTTGGTGCGATGGCCCATCTGGGTCACCGCATGGACCGGGTGTCACTCGAGCTCGGCTACGAGACGGGCGTCATGCTGGAAGGCGTCATCACCTCCGGCCGGCCGATCCGGGACGTCGAAGTCAGTGGCGGGGCCTCGGCCGGAGCGCAACCCGGGACGTGGCTGCTGAGCGCGGAGCCGCTCCACGACGAAACCGGAGAGGCCGTCGGCCTGGCCCTCAGCGTTGTCGACATCACCGAGCGCAAGCGCCGCGAAGAAGCCCTGGCGGCCCTGTCGGAGCTGCGCAAGCAGGCGCAGGTGATCAGCGAGTCGATCCCATTCGGTTTCTGGACGGCCGACGTGGACGGCCGCATGCGCTATCTGAGCCAGTCGTTCCTGACCCTGATCGGCCGGACGGAGGAGGAAGCCCAGGGTCTCGGGTGGGTGGCGGCCCTGGCGCCCGAGACGGCCGAGGCGACGCTGCGCGATTGGAGGACCGCGGTGGCGGCCCGGCGGCCCTGGAGCTTCGAATACACGGTCCGGGGCACAGACGGCCGGTCGCACACGATCCTCTCGCGCGGTCTCCCGATCCGGGAAGGCGACGGGCGGGTCACGAGCTGGGCCGGCATAAACCTCGACATCACCGACCGGAGGGATGCCGAGGCCTTCAGGGAGGCCTTCGCCGGCATCCTGTCGCACGAGCTTCGGACTCCGATCACCTCGATCCACGCGGCCAGCACGCTGCTCAGCCGGGCCGGCCTGGAGGACGAGCAGCGGGCCGAGCTTCTCGACGACATCGGCCAGGAAGCGGAGCGGCTGCGACGGCTGGTCGAGGACCTGGTGGTGCTGGCCAGGGTGGAGCGCGGCACGATCCAGATCCACACCGAGCCCGTCCTGCTGCCTCACGTGCTGCGCAAGGTCTGCGCGCAGGAGCAGGCGCGGTGGCCGGATCGGCGCATCGAGTTGACGATCATCGGCAATCTTCCGGTCGCCAGGGCCGAGTCGGCCTTCATCGAGCAGGTCGTGCGCAACCTGATCACCAACGCCGCCAAGTACGGCCCCGCCGACGGCCGGATCGACGTCATCGCCGACGTCCATGACGGCCGTCCGCGGGTGCGTGTCCTCGACCGCGGGCTCGGGATCGACCCGGCGGAGGCGGAGCGGCTCTTCGAGCTCTTCTACAGGTCGCCGCGTACGGCCAAGATCGGCGGGTCGGGGATAGGGCTCTTCCTGGCGCATCGACTGATAGAGTCGATGGACGGCACGATCTGGGCGCGGCCCCGCGACGACGGCTCGGGCGCGGAGTTCGGTTTCACCCTCCAACCGATCGACGAGGATGCCTGACCGTGGGCGCTGAGATCGAGCGCAAGTTCCTCGTGCGCGACAGATCAATCGTTGCGAGTCTGGCCGGAACCGCGATGAGGCAGGGCTACCTGTCGGTCGATCCGGAGCGCACGGTGCGGGTCCGGGTATCGGGCCGGCGCGCCTTCGTCACGATCAAGGGCGCTCCCTCCGATAGCGGAGCCAGCCGGGCCGAGTACGAGTACGAGATCCCGCTGCCCGAGGCTGCGGAGTTGCTGGATCGGCTGGCGCTGCGGCCCCTCATCGAGAAGACCCGCTACCGGTTGGCGGTCGGCAGGCTGGTCTGGGAGATCGACGTCTTCAGCGGCGACAACGACGGATTGGTGGTGGCCGAGGTCGAGCTGCCATCCGAAGCCACCGCGGTGGCACTGCCCGACTGGATCGGCGAAGAGGTCACCGGCGACCCGCGCTACTACAACGCCAGCCTGGTGAGCCGCCCGTATCGGGATTGGGGCCGGGCCTGAGCCGCGACGCCCGGCGGCAGGACGCCCGGCCGCCCGGACGCCCGCCAGATAGAGAAGCGCGGCTCCCGACCCGGAGGTCGGGAGCCGCGCTGTGGTGGGCCGCGATGGAGCGGTGCGCTACTTGAGCGCGTCGCGGCAGGCCTGGGCGTCCTTGCGGGCCGACTGGAGCAGGCCGCGAGCCTGGACCAGGGCCGCCCGCGAGTTCTTGAGCACCGGGCCGGCCGTGCCGGCGTTGTACTGGGCCGGGGTGAGCGGCAGGAGCGCCCCCGGCAGCGGCTTGGCGAGGCCGACGGCCTGGGCGACCGCGGCGTTCATGGCGTCGAGGTCGGCCTGGGCGGCCGTGGTGTCCTTGCCCGCGGCCTTGGCGGCGGCGATGCGAGCGGTCAGTTTGGTGGAGACGTCGTCGAACTTGGCCTTGGCCGCCTGGACGGCGTCGGCGCCGTTCACCAGGTTCACCTGCGGGACGACCAGCAGGTATACGCGGAAGTCGGTCGCGATCCTGCGAACCTCGGCCTTGAGGGCGTCGAGGGAGCTCTCGGCGTCGATCTGGGCCTTGAGGCTGACCAGGCCGCTCTTGGTCGAGGCGACTTCGCTGGAGAGCGCGGCCGCGTCGGAGCTGGTCAAGACCTTGGAGCTCGAGATGCGCCCGGACAACTTGTCGAGGGTCGTGTAGCGGCGGGCGACCTCGCAGTCGCCGAAGGCGCGCAGGGTCTCGATCGAGACTCCGGCCTTGACGGCGGTGGCCTGCACGACGCAGATCCCCTTGCCGGCGGGTCCGCCCGCGACGGCCGGGCTGGCGGCCGTGACGACGGCCGCGGACGAGACGACGAGAAGGGCGGCCACGGCGAGGCCGGCGAGGATGGAGCGGGTCGGTGTCTTCATGTGGTTCTCCTGTCTGGGCGGTCGGCTATTCGCCGCCGGTGGAACCCGAGTCGGCGCCGGAGACCGAGCCGTCGATGCCCTTGAGGAGCTGGTCGATCGACTGGATGTCGCCGGTCACCGGATCGTCGGCTGTGGCGGGTGGTGAGTACGAGGCGGCCGGAGCCGCCGAGTCGGAGGCGTCCGGCGATGCCGTGACGTCGGGCGTCGCGTCCCCCGGCGGGGGAGTCAGGGTCGCCGCCGCCACCGGACTGGCGGCCGCGGCGGGATCGGTGCCTGCCGGCTGCGTTCCCTGGCCTGCGTCGTGGCGGCCGCAGCCGACCGTGACGATGCCGGCGATCAGGAGCGCGCTGGCGAGCCTGGCGGCTGAGCTGGTTTGAAGGTTCACCGGGTTGGTCTCCTTGTCGGACTCTGTCGAGCTGACGAGGAGATCGTCGGGGCGCCGTCTTCGGGCTATTCGCGGTCCAGGTAAGCGCCGTGTAAGGCCGGTGAACGGGCCGGGGGCCTGGTTGATATGCGGCTGGTATTGCCGACCCCCGGGCTGGCCCCGACAATCGAGACCGGGAGCGAAGCAGAGCGCCGGGGTTGAGCTTGATCGTTCGATTGCTACACGGTCGCGTCAAGGCCGACTGCATCGGCCTCTTTCGCGAGCAGGCCGGACTGGCCCTGGCGCGGACGCGCGGGCACGCGGGCTGCTCGTTCGCCCAGATCGGTCGCCAGACCCACAAGGACGGCTCCGAGGAAGTCGTCTTCCTGAGCGTGTGGAGCGGCCTCGAGGCCGTGTACGACTGGGTCGGCGGCGTCGACCTGGTGAATGCCCCGGTCATCGCCGGCACCGCGCCCGAGGTCTTCGCCTACTTCGACATCCAGCACTACGAGGTCGTGGATCCGACCGTGGCCGCGGTGCCGATCGCGGCCACTCGCCCCGCCCGGGAACCTTAGCCGCCCGGCTGTGGCATCTGAGCCCGCCGGTTTGCTCCGCTGCACCGGAATCTCCCGGGTCCGCACCATGACCCGGTGAGTCTTGCGGGCCCGTGCCCCATCATGTTGTCTGCGAACCCGATTGCGGGTACGGTATGCCCACGCGCGGCTCCTGCATACGTCGTAGGGGCGACGTGGAGAGGATGGCGCCGAATTGGACGTCCCCGAAGCGCTGGATGCGTGGCAAGCACAGTATTCGGGTCAACCCCCGGTTGGTTTCATGCTGCGTTTCACGCACGAAGCCGTCTGGACGAGGGTCCACTACCTGCGCGACGGCGCCGAGCCGGCGACCCGAGACGAAGACCAGCGAACAGCCGCGCGGTTCGACGCCGTCGCCAGCGCGCTCTTCACCGGCGCGACCGTGCTGCTTCTGGCCATCCACCTCGATCCGCGACACGAAGCGACCGGCGAGCTGAGGGCCGTCGGCGCGACGCCGATCGAGCCGCCGCCGTCCTGGATCGAGGCCCTGCGCGACTACCTGCCGGGCACGAGCCGGGCGGAGTTCGTGGCCACGACCCTGAGCTGGCAGCGCGGTTGCCTCGACCGGGTGTGGCTTGCCGTCGCCAGCGATCGCATCGGGCGAGTGGCCGTCTTCTCTCCCGCCACCGGCGACGCGTTCTGCCCGTACGGCGGCGGGGCGGACGTCTTCGTGTGGGGCGCCGACCGGCGGTCCAAGCTCGGCGAGCGATTCCGGGCATGGGTGCCGGCCACGAGGCCGATGCCGGGGCCGAGCGCCCCTCGTCCGGAACCCGACCTCATCGTCGAGCACGGTTAGGGTCCATCCGCGACACTACGCCCATGAGCCCCAAGACGAAGGCCACGCCCACGCCTACGCCCACGCTCGCGCCCGTCACCCGGGCCGACATCGCTCGCTATCGCGAGAACCTCCAGGGCGAGATCGATGCCGTCGCCCTCTACGCCCTGCTGGCCGAGGAGGAAGAGAGCCAGGCGCTCAAGGACTTCTACCGCCGCATGGTCGAGATCGAGGGGGTCCACGAGGGGGTCTGGCGCGAGCGGCTCGCGGCAGCCGGCGTCGACACGAGCCGGATGCATCCGGCCTGGCGGGCGCGAGCCCTGATGTTCGTGGCGCGCCATTTCGGGCCGCAGCTGGTGGTCCCGACGATCGCCGAGCGCGAGGCGTCGGACCAGGCGATGTACGACGAGCAGCCCGAGGCGCTCGACAGGATGCCGGGCGACGAGCGGTCCCACGCCCGGCTCTTCCGGGAGCTGGCGGGGGGCCGCGGCGTCGAGGGCGGCACGATCGCCCGGATCGAGGGCCGGCATCGCGGCAGCGGCGGCAATCAACTGCGCGCGGCCGTCCTGGGTGCCAACGACGGGCTGGTCTCCAACCTGAGCCTTTCGATGGGCGTGGCCGGGGCATCGGGCGGCGGCAACGCCGTCCTCGTGGCCGGCTTCGCCGGGCTGCTGGCCGGCGCGCTGTCGATGGCGATCGGTGAGTGGCTTTCCGTCCAGAGCGCCCGCGAGCTGTACGCCCACCAGGTCAAGGTCGAGCGCGAGGAGCTGCTCAACGTCCCCGACGAGGAGGAAGAGGAGCTGACGCTCATCTACCAGGCCAAGGGCCTCACGGCCGAACAGGCGCGGCTGATGTCGAAGTCGATCGTGGGCGGCGAGCTGGGCCACGCGGTGGACACGCTGGCCCGCGAGGAGCTGGGCATCGACCCCGACGAGCTGGGCGGCTCCGCCTGGGTCGCGGCGGCGACGTCGTTCTTCCTCTTCGCGCTCGGCGCGATCGTGCCCGTCTCGCCGTTCATCTTCGCTTCGGGGCTGCCGGCGGTCGTGGCCTCGATCGTCGTCAGCGCCGCGGCCCTGATGCTCGTCGGCGCGGCGATCACCATCGTCACGGGCTCGAGCGTGCTGCGGACCGGCGGCCGGCAGGTCCTCCTCGGCATGGTCGCGGCCGCGGTCACGTTCGGCCTGGGCACGCTCGTCGGCAAGGCCGTCGGGTAGGGGATGCGGCCGCATCGCATGACGGGCGCGCACGGGCAGTCCCGCCGCCCGCGGCTCGAAAGTCCCGCCCTTCTTTCGCTTGCGCTCATTGCGCTGGTGCTGGCGGGTTGCGGCTCGACCGCGACCCCGGCGCCGACGGCGCCGCGAACGGCTACTGCCACGGCCGACGCCACCGCCACGCCGACCATCTACCCGACCTTCACCCCCTGGCCGACGCCAACTCCGGCCCCCACCCCGACCCCAACTCCGGTCTCCGGCGTCTGGAACTACAACGTCTACGACGCCCACGGCTTTCGTTACCAGAACCCCGACACGACGGCCTGCACCGCGGCTTCGGCCCAAATCATGCTCAACATGGCCACGACGTGGGCCGATTACACGCCGCTGGCCCCGGGCCAGGCGGCGCCGGCCAAACCGCACGGCTGGAACGTGAGCGTGTCGTACACGCGCATGGAATCCCTGCTCGCGTACCAGCGCAAGAACGGGACCATGCTCCTCTCCTGGCCCGGAGCCGACGCGCACGGCTGGCGCAACTCCCTCAATTACTACGGCTGGGGCAGCATCAAGGCGAACGTCTACCGCGACCTGACGTACAAATCGTTCGCCGACGCCGCGCGCGCCACCGTGATGGCGGTGGCCATGTACCGAAAGCCGGTCGGCATCCTGGCCCTGAAAGGGGACCACGCTCAGGTCGTGACCGGCTATCGGGTGAAGGGGTACGACCCGCGGACGGGTTCGACCAACTTCGAGATCCTGGGCGTCTACCTGAGCGATCCACTCAAATCGGATGGCTACCTCAACGCCTACATCCCGCTGGCGACCTGGAGCGGCGGGGCGAAGCACATCAGGTTCACGCCCTACCTGATGACCAACTCACCGTACGTGGACTCGCTGGACCACCAGCAGGGCAACGCCGAGTGGGACGGCAAATGGGTCATCGTGGCGCCGGTGGCGTAGCGGCCGCGGTCGCGGAGGCTACGGGTTCTTGAAGATCCCGTGACCGCCGATCCGACGCCAGCGAAGCCCCAGCCGACCGTCGATCTGGATCCACTCGAAGGTCGCGCGGCCGTCGGGTCCGCTGAAGCTCCAGGTCATCTCCAGTATGCCCGGTGCCTTCTCGACGTCCTTCACGCGCAGCGAGGCCGGCCACGCCACCGAGGGGTCGGCGGCGTATCGGTCGCAGGCCTCCATGAAGACCCTCAGCCTGGTCTTGAACGTTGCCTGCTCGTCCGGTGAAAGCCGCTTGTAGTCGGCCTTGAACGAGTCGACGACGACGTACTTCACCTACGCGTCGAGGTGCGCGATCAGCTCGTCGGCACCCTCGACGATCGCGACGCGGCCCGCGGCGATATCTGCGTTCGCTTCTCGTTCCATCGCCTGCCAGCGCTCCGTCCAGAACCATGCCTGATCGGCCGGCACCGCTACGACCGGCACCAGCTCGACGCGCCCGTCGTCGTGCTCGATCAGCTTGATCTGCGAGTCCTTCTCATCGATATGAAGGCGGCGGCGAAGATCGACCGGCAGAGCGACGGTCCCGCGAGGGTGGACGGTGACGAGATACGTTTTCATGATTGCAGCATAGCAGTAATGTCGTGTCGGTCAAGGAGGTCCGCGGGGCCAAGCTGAACCGGGCGGGCCGGCAGGTCGGCGTGGCACGCCCGGCGCCCCGATCTCAGGCATACTCCTCTCACGGCCCCAGAAGCCGTCCAAGAACGAGTCGGGAGCCGCCGCACGTGAGCATCCAGGAATCAACCTCGCCGGAACGAGGCGATTTCATTCGCGACATCGTGGCCGCCGACGTGCGCGAGGGCAGGCACCGCACGATCGTCACCCGCTTCCCGCCGGAGCCGAACGGCTACCTGCACATCGGTCACGTCAAGGCGATCTCCATCAACTTCGGCATCGCGCGTGACTTTGGCGGTCGCTGCCACCTGCGCTTCGACGACACGAACCCGACGAAGGAAGAGCAGGAGTACATCGACCACATCCAGGAGGACATTCACTGGCTGGGGTTCGACTGGGGCGAGCACCTCTACTTCGCGTCCGACTACTTCGAGCAGCTCTACCAGTGGGCCGTTTACCTGATCCAGACCGGCAAGGCCTACGTCGACGACCTCTCGGCCGACGAGATCCGCGAGCATCGCGGCACGCTCACCGAGCCCGGCCGCAACAGCCCCTGGCGCGATCGGCCGATCGAGGAGAACCTCGATCTCTTCGAACGAATGCGGAAGGGCGAGTTCCCCGACGGAACGCGCGTGCTGCGCGCCCGGATCGATATGGCCTCACCGAACATCAACCTGCGCGACCCGGTGCTGTACCGAATTCTGCACGCCGACCATCCGCGCACCGGCGACGCCTGGTCCATCTACCCGATGTACGACTTCGCTCACGGCCAGTCAGACGCGATCGAGGGCATCACGCACTCGCTCTGCAGCCTGGAATTCGAGATCCACCGGCCCCTCTACGACTGGTTCATCGACAACCTTCCCGTTCCTTCGCGCCCCCGCCAGATCGAGTTCGCGCGGCTCAACATCACGTACACGGTCCTGTCCAAGCGCGTCCTGCTGCGCCTGGTCAACGACGGCTTCGTGCGCGGCTGGGACGATCCGCGGATGCCCACGATCGCAGGCATGCGCCGCCGCGGCTTCCCGGCCGAGGGCCTATGCGACTTTGTTACCGGGGTCGGGGTGGCGAAGGCGGACAACGTCATAGAGTTCGGCCAGCTCGAGCACGCCGTGCGCGACGTCCTCAATCGGAAGGCCGCGCGCCGCTTCGCGGTCCTGGCGCCGCTCAAGGTGGTCATCGAGAACTACCCCGAGGGCCAGGTCGAGGAGATGGACGTCGTCAACAACCCGGAGGACCCGTCGGCCGGGACTCGCAAGGTGCCCTTCAGCCGCGAGCTGTGGATCGAGCGCGAAGATTTCATGGAGGAGCCGCCGGCGAAGTTCTTCCGCCTGGCCCCCGGCCGCGAGGTTCGGCTGCGCTCGGCCTACTTCGTGACCTGTCGCGAGGTCGTGAAGGACGCGGCCGGAGAGGTGGTGGAGCTCCGCTGCACCTACGACCCGGCCACCCGCGGCGGAGACTCACCCGACGGCCGCCGGCCCAAGGCGACCCTGCACTGGATCTCGGCCTCGCATGCGATGGCGGCCGAGGTGCGGCTGTACGACCACCTGTTTACGCGTCCGGACCCTGGAGCGGATGGCCGCGACCTCTTCGCGGACCTGAACCCCGACTCCGAGAAGGTGCTCCAGGGCTGTCTCGTCGAGCCGACCCTTGCCGAGGTGCCGGTAGGCGAAACCGTGCAGTTCGAGCGCCTCGGCTACTTCTCTCCGGACCCCGACTCGACGGCCGGCCACCCCGTCTTCAACCGCACGCTCACCCTCAAGGACACGTGGGCCAAGCTCCAGGCGCAGGGCCGCGAGGGGTAGGGGAGATCGGAGAGAAGCGGTCGAGGACTTGACGTCGGGCATCGCGGAGGCGATCCTGCCGCCCGTGTCGCCCGAGCCTCTGCCAATCGACCCACTCCTGACTCTGTCCGCCGCGGAGATCGCGGCCGCCGTCAACGAGGGCACGCTCGAGGCCGTCGATGTCGTCGAGGCGACCCTCGCGCGGATCGAAGAGCGCTGGGACGGCCACGCATACATCACCGCGACCGGCGACGCGGCTCTGATGCGCGCCCGCGAGAACCCGCGAGGACCGCTCGCCGGAGTCCCCCTGGCCGTGAAAGACATCTTCGACACGGCGGGCGTCCGGACCACCTACGGCTCTTCTATCTTCGCCGACCACGTGCCGCGGCGCACGGCAACGGCCGTGGCGCGACTGGAGGCCGCCGGCGCGATCATGGTGGGCAAGACGAACATGCACGAGTTCGCCTGGGGGGTCTCAAGCCAGAACCCGCACTGGGGCACGGTCGCGAACCCGACCAGGCCCGGCCGCGTGGCGGGCGGCTCGAGTGGGGGCACCGCGGCAGCCCTGGCCGACCACACGGCCACGATCGGGCTCGGCACGGACACTGGCGGATCGATCCGGATCCCGGCCGCCTGCTGCGGCGTCGTCGGGTTCAAGCCGGCATACGGTGCCGTCTCGACGAGCGGCGTCTTCCCACTCTCACCGTCCTTGGACACAGTCGGCCCGATGGCTCGAACCGTGGCCGACGCCGCGCTCGTCGATGCCGTTCTGACCGGCCGGCCCTCTCCGGCGCCGCACCTGGCTGGCCTGCGGGTCGGAGTGCTGGCCAAGACGGGGATCGAGGACGCGCTGGCCGACATGGGCACGAGGGTCGAGTCGGCCTACCTTCCCGAGCTCGACCCCGACCTGATGGCCGCCTATGAGGCGGAATGCGCCGTCACCCACGTGCCCTGGTTCCCGCGCGAGCGCGAGCGATACGGGCCAGATCTGCGGGTCAAGCTGGACGCCGCGCAGGAGATCACGGCGGTCCGGTGGCAAAGGGGTCTGGCTGAGCTCCGGGAGCTTCGGCGTCGCGCCCGCTTCGAGGTGCGCTTCGACGTTCTGCTCAGCCCGGTGATGGAGATCGATCCTCCCCCGGTGGGCTGCTGGGAACCGGACGTCCGCGCCGCCATGACCCGCTGGACGCGCCCGTTCAACTTCCTGGGCTGGCCGGCCATTGCCATCGGGGGCTTGCAGATCGCCGGTCGGGATCGCGACAAGGTCCTGGCCGCGGCGCTTGAGCTGGAGGCCCGCGGGGTGCGGGCGGGGTCGATGGGTCCGCAAGCTCTGCTCTGACGGACGCCCTTCCGCGCGGATCGCCGTAGTCAGCTCGGCGGTCTCGTTCACTCGGTCGCGGACAGAATCCGCTACACTCTCCCACCGTCGCTGGCGAGTGGCCTAACGGTAAGGCACCTGACTCTGGATCAGGGGATTGAAGGTTCGAATCCTTCCTCGCCAGCCAAATGGAGTCCAGCGAGACCATGGGCTCGCCCGGGTCTTCAATTGTGGGTGACCACCTTAGGACCTTCGGAGCCTTGCCGCGGTGCGGTGCCTGACCGATCTTCCGCTTGGAGATTTGCTGGGGCCTGGTGCAGGCTCGGCCTGCGAGGCAGTTTGAGGGCCATGGTGATCGGGGACGTTCCGACTGGTGACGACATCTCGGCGGCGGGTGTATCCGCAAGAGCCGAGTACGAACGCCGCGCGAAGCGGCACCAGGATCGACTCGTGGGATTCGGGCCCTGGCTGCTCGCCGGTGCCGTCGCCGGAGCAGTTGCGGGCGTCGTGGTGGCGTTCGTGCTCAGGGAACCGCGCGCCGGAATGATGGTGTTGGTCCTGGTCCTCGCCGTCGATGTCAGGGTGGTCCTCCCGCCGGACTCCACGGGAAGCTGGGCGACCGGCGCGAAGGGCGAGGTGTTAACCGCGCGAGCCCTCGAGCAGCTCAAGATCGAAGGCTTCGTCATCCTTCATGACCGCCGGATACCCGGCTCGTCGGCCAACATCGACCACATCGTCATCGGGCCGCCCGGAGTGGCAGTGGTGGAGACCAAGTCGTTCGGGGGCAAGGTTCGGGTCAAGGGCGGCGAGGTCTACGTCGGCGGATACCGCAAGACCTCGCAGACCGTGGATGAAGCGAAGCGGGAGGCCCTTGCCGTCACCGTCGCCCTGGCGGACGAGCTCGAACGCCGGGGCCTCAAGGTTCGGCCGATTCTGTGCGTCCATCGGGCCGACCTGCCTTTCTTCACGGCGTCACCGCAGGGTGTCTCGATCGTGGATGGACGCGGGCTGGTGAAGACCTTCCGCAAGGCTCAGCGGCAACTCGCGCCCGAGGATGTCCGTGCGCTCGCGCAACTCGCGAACGATCGGCTGCGCCCGGCTTCGGCGCCTGTGCCGCGTCTGTACGATTCTCTGGCGGCGCCGCCCAACGAATCGAGGCCGGGATCCCCGGCAGCGCTTTCTCCGGGCCCGACCGAAGGCGACGAGCCATTCCAGCTCCCCATCCGGCGCGAACAACTCCGCCTCGCACGTGAGGCGCGCGCGAGGGCCACCGGCAAGCGGACGTACCGGACGCCCCGCGGGCTAGCTGACGGAGAGGCGCCTCCGGCTATACCGCCACCCGAGGGCGACGAGTAGCGGCCCTGGCCGCGCTCGGAGAGCGCCTCAGTCCGCGGGGACCCCGATGACCGTGATCGGATCCGCGTCGAGCGCGCCTCGGGCCATTCCTACGAGCGCGCGACCCCAGACCACCGGCACGATGAGCCCCGACGTCGTCCGACAGTCGATCGAGATGGAATCAGGATGGACCGGCCTGCGACGCCGAAGGATCAGCGATCGACCGTAGCGGAGCGCGTCCCTGACTGTCGCGAATCTTCGAAGTTCCCCGTCGGTGATGTGCGACACGACGAAGAAGGGCTCGCCGTCGACCGATCGGTCGTATCCCTGGGCCTCCAGTGCGCGAAGCCACCGCGGCGGACTCCCCTCGGGGGTTGCCCTTCAACCGCCAATTCGAACCCGTCGACCAGACGGCCGGCCATCCAGCCACGTTCAGGAGGGGAACCGTCGGGCATCGTGGCGATCGGACCAGTTCTGGCGGACTTTGAACTCGTCTGCGACTTCGGTCGCCCACCAGTCCCTCCCAAAGTCGAATCGGTCGACTTCCTCGTTGTTCGCCGCCGCTTCGACCATCGTTAGCGATGATCCGCCGTTGAGCTGATCTACTTCCCTCTGGTCCCCCGGCGGCGCATCATAGGGTCGCCCCGGTTGGGGGGCGCGGATGTGTACCAGTCCGGTCGAGGGAGGACCCATGGGAACGCACCGTCGTGTCGCGGTCTTGATGGCCGCGCTTTCCATCGCGGCGGCCGCATGCTCTTCGGCGGCCGGAACTGCATCTCCGGCTCCGCCGACGGCTCCGCCCGCCGCCACCGGCTCGGCCTCGGCCTCGCTCGCGCCGGCAACGCCGACTCCGGCGCCGACCGTCGGTCCGACGCAACCCAAGGCGCCGACTCCAACGCCGGTTCCTCCGACCGCCACCCCGACGCACTCTCCGACGCCACATCCCACGCCGGCGCCCACGCTGCCGCCGGTCGTCCACGGCCAGTACCTGCTCTACCTGACCTCGGTTGTCGACACCCCAGACAGCTTCATCCCGCAGGCCTGGCTGGTGAAGCCGGACGGAACGGGGGCGCGGAAGATAGCCCAGGGCTTCTCGCTCGGGCCCTACAGCCCGCCGCCCGTGGACCTCGACGCGATCTGGTCACACGACGGCTCGATGATCCACATCACCAGGTGGCCGAACTGCGCCGCGCACATCTCGAACCTGCCGGTCGGCGCCGCCACGGAGATCCCGGTGGTCACGATGACCGACAAGGATTGGCTCTTTCGCTGGTCGCCCACCGGCGGCAAGATCGCCTACTGGCACTACTCGGGCGCCGACCATGTCTGCGAGCAGAACAGCATCGACAACATCCACGACCTGGCGTGGATGAACGCCGCGGGCGGCACGAAGACGACCGTCAAGACCAACGTCACCTACCGGCTGAGCGCCTGGCTGCCGGACGGCTCGGGCCTGGTAGCGGTCAACGACTACGACGCCTGGTACAGGGTCAGCCTCTCCAACGGCTCGGCGGTCTCGCTCCTCGTGACCGCCACCCGGCTCGACGTCTCGCCCGACGGCACGAAGGTCGCCTTTCTGAGCGGCGGCATGCTCTACGTCAAGCCACTGTTCGGCGGAGCCTCGAAGAACCTGGGGGCGGCGACCGACTTCGCCTGGCGTCCCAACAGCGCGGCGCTGGCGGTGTCGGGTGGCACGCTCAGACTGGTCAACGCGACGACCGGCATTGGCACCGTGGTCTTCGCCTTCACGGCAAAGAGCCCGAGCTGGTCGCCCGACGGATCGAAGCTTGCCTTCATCAAGTCGTCGGGCGGCGGCGTCTTCGTCGTCGCCGCGAACGGCGGGCCGGTGAAGACGATCCCCGGCACCACCAGGGCCACGCAGGTCTCCTGGCAGCCGTAGGGCGCTTCGTAGGCCGTTTGGTACGCGTGCGACAGCACCGGTCTCAACGTCCGCGCCTCCAGCACATGTGTCTTACTTGGCCGGAAACGCAGTCGCCAGGATGCGGGCCAGCTTGTCGATCTCGGCCGCGTCGAGGGCCTGCGTCCGGGTGATCAGCTTGCGCAGTGAACGCGGGCTCTCCAATCGCACGCCTCGGTTTCGTCGGTGATCGCGAGGACGACCTTACCGAGGCGATTGCCGAATCTCTGTTTGGTCGCAGCCTCACGCCTGGCCGCGCGACGGTCATGCTCGCGTTGGGCCGAAGCGCCCGCAGTCCCAACATCGATCGGCCGCGTCTCGGCGCTGTCGAGATCATCCGGGCAGGTCACGAGCCCCCAACTGGCGAAAGTCTGCCCTTTGAGAGCTGGCACGCCGGGAAGGCGGTTCAGCGGGGGCAGGAGGTGGCCGAGAGCCGGGCCTTCGTGGCGCGCTTCGCGGTCGCGAGGACGTCCCCGACCTCACGCTCGGTGATCGTGACCCCCGCCTCTCCTGCGCGACGACGCAGGGCGGCGGGGATCGCCGACAGGGTCGGGACTTGCCCGAAGGCCCATCTGGCAGCCGCGGACTTCGAGGCGATCTCGCCGACCGCAGCAAAGCGCCAGATCCGGCAGGCGGTGAGCACCATCAACTCCGCGTTCGCATCGTCGTCGGTCAGGTCCTCCCATCGATCCAGGAGACGCAGTCCGTATCCCAGAACCCACGTGTCCGGGACCGGGCCGATGATCTCGCGCGGCTCGGGACCGCGGAGGCTCCGCCCGTGCCTGCGGGCAACCCAGAACTCGACGACGAGATCTGGTTCCCCGGTCGAGCGCATCTCGATCTCGTCCGGCTCTCCCGGGTGCCGACCGAGGTAAAGCTCCATTGGCGGCGACATAGTCGGCGAGGCTGCGACGGCCCGCGTGACGACCCGGAGATCGAGAGGCAGCCCTCGATGATCCGCTCCGCGAACAGCGTCGAGCAGCCGGCCGGTCTGATCATCTGTGAGCGCGCGCTCGACGACGAACAGCAGATCAACGTCGCTCCGACCGGGAACGAAGTCGCCCGTGACAAGCGACCCGTGGAGGATCGCGGCGAGTGGACCGGCCTCGGCGAGGACGTCCCACCCCATGTCCGCGAGCTGCCGCGCAAAGGACATTGCGTCGCCAGCGATCAACTCGTCCTTCATCCAGATCGTCTCGGAAACCCCCATAGGAATGATGCTCGGCCCGGCGTCACTGGCAAGGCCCGACCGAGACCGCCATTCATTCGGAGGCGACTCCGAGGGCCTTCTGATTCCGGCGTCATCCTTACTCACCTCCGGCCGGGCCGCCACCCAGCGTCCGCGGCTGGCGTCGGTACGAACGAATGGGTGGTCCGAGGCCAGCCAGCTGGATATCCTGGCCGTGGGTCCGCGCCGTCATACGACGCCGCCCGAGTTGCGGAGGAGCTCCGATCATGTTTGAGGGCCCGGCCCCCGACCGCAGCGACGTCTACCCCGACCTGTTCGCTGTCCGTGAGGTCCTGGTCGCCCGCGGCAGCGGCGACTATCCCGTCCAGTTCGTCATCAACGACGAACGCGCCGAGAGCCGGTTCTGGGGCCACCCCTTGCTCGGCGTGATAGTCAGGGCCGTGGCTCTGGCACCGCACGTCCTGGCGATGTTGGTCATCGGGGCGATTGGTCTGCTGTGGCTGGTGCTGGTGGGCTGGATCCCGATCCTGCTCCGGGGGCGGGTACCGAGCATTCAGGCCGAGATCTTCGAGGAACTGATCCATCGAGGCAGCCGAATGGGCGCGTACATGTACCTGCTGCCCGGTTATCCGCCCCTGGGCATCGGACGGCCGGGCCCGGTGGACGTGAGGTTCAATCTCGAAGGCCGGACGATGAACCGGTGGTGGGGCATTCCGATCATCGGTCTGTGCGCCAGGCAGATCGCGCTCGCCCCCCACTTCCTGGTCCTGTTCGTGCTTGGGTTCTACGTCGGCCTCGTCTGGCTGATCGTGTGGATCCCGATCTTCATCAACGCCCGGATCCCCAATCTGGCGGCGAAGATCTTCGGGTCGTACCTCCGCTACTGGGCACGCGTCATGTCGTACGCGTTGCTACTGCCGGTGCCGTACCCACCCTTCGCCCTCAGGTGAGCCCATCGATTCGGGCCGGTTTGGACTCCACGCGGGTGAGCTTGCCTTGATCCTCGCGTCGGCACGCCGGGCGTACGCAAGCTCCATGAGTTGGCGCCGAGTTCTAACCTGCTGCTGCATCCCCTTACTGGTCGCCTTTCGGTCGACGCCGGGCGTGAATAGCACGTCGGGTATGGCGCCCTCGTAGAGGTAGCCGCCGTCCACCGCGGCTACTCCTTCCGGCCCGGCGGCCAGGAGCCCATGACCTGGCGCAGGATCGCGAACTCGCCGACGTGGTAGGCGTTGTGGTCGCCGACCAGGCGCGCCTCGCGGAGGATGGTGTGCCCGGGTGTGTTCGGAATGGTTGCCAGCAGGTCGGTGGCCGGATCGGCGACCAGGTCATGGAGTGCCTTTCGGTCGGACCTGACACTCTCGAGCGTCAGCGCGAACTGCGCCGGCGTGGCGGTGGCGTCGCGCTCCGGCCAGTACTCCTCCGGCCAGGCGGGCGCCAGGTAGTCCCGGTTTCGGATGTAGTCCAGCATGTCCTTCTGGGCGATCCGGATGTGCTCGAGCAGGTGCCACGGCGTGTACCCGACATTGGGCGGCAACCGGTTGATGGCGTCGTCTGGAAACTCCGCGACCGCGGCATCGAACGGCATGTGAGCGCCGTGTCCGTCGATGAGCGCGAGCAGCTGCTCGCGGAGGATATCAGTCGTCATGGCGTCCCTCGGAATGCGGCTTGATCGATCGGTATTGTCGCTCGCCCCGCCCGTCGACCCCCGCTTTGAGCTCGGGCACAGTTCTGCAGGCTAGTTGGCGGCGCGATGGAAGGCCGCGGCCCCGCCCTCTTGCGAGATCGTCAGCGTGTCGCCCGCGATCCACGCGTCGGCGGCTCCGGGCGATCCGGTGGCATCCGCGTGGAGCTTCCCGTCCGCTCCGATGGACCAGTGACCCTGTCTCTGCTGACCGCCCAGGAACGTGGCGACCATCGTTCCGTCGGGCATGAACGTCACCGACATCGGGCCCATCTTCCACGTGCCCAGGATGGCCTGGGCCAGCGGTCGGGGATCGCGCTCACTCGCCGCCGGCGGGGTGGCAGGAGCATCGGAGACCGCCATCTGGGCCTTCAGCGATCGGGCCATCGCCTCCATCTCGGCTCGAGTCTCGTTCCTGGTCTGTTGATCGCGCGAGAGGAACGCCGACCCGAGTTGCCCCAGCAGAGACGCCGGCGTCATGCTGGCCGCGTCCGGCACGACCCGGTCCGGAAGGCGCTCGAAGTTCACGACCTTGTGGCTGCGAGGCGTGACGTAGAGGCGGACCCAGCCCGAATCCGGCGCGGCGTCATATACGGCTCTGCCCACCTCGTAGCGCTTCTCGCCGAGCTCTAGGAGATACGTCGTGGAACTCGAGTTCCCGCTCGAGCTGCTGTAGTGTCTCTTGCCGATCGCTCCCTCGACCGCGTCGACCCGTCCGGCCGAGGCATCGCCGGCTTCCGGGTTGGGGCGAAAAGCAAAGAACAGGCATACGAGCGCGCCGAGGAAGAAGGCGGCGGTGGCAGCCGGCCGAGCCCAGGCATTGGGCGCGGGTCCGTTCGAGGTCGCCAGCAGCCCTCCGATCACGGCCGCCAGGACCGCGCCGGTCAGCATGCTCCGGGAGAAGGAGCGTGCCGCCGACCGAAGGTAGCGGCGCTGGCTGTCGCTCAGGCGGCCCGCCCGGTTGGTCTCGATATCGGCGGCTGAGTAGGTGTCCAATGTCGTCGTCTGCGCCATTCCGTGCCTCCTGAGCGCGGACGGTAGCGCAGCCCCGCGCCGGGTCTCGCCGCAGCCGGGCGGGGTTCGCCAGGTGAGCCTGCCGATGCGTAGCGCGCGGCGGGCTCCGTGGGCCGGCTCGGTCTCTGAAGGGAATCACCATTTCGGTGGAGCCCGATTCCCCATTCCTGCTGACGACCCCGCGCCGGCAGATTCCTACCCTTCGTTGCACGAACAGCAACGAGGACAACCATGACACCGGCAATCGAGATCAACGGACTGACGAAACGGTTCGGCCAGTTGGTGGCCGTCGACAACCTGAGCCTGGCAATACCGCGTGGCGCCGTCTTCGGCTTCCTGGGCGCGAACGGCGCAGGGAAGACAACGACGATGCGCGTCATCGCCGGCCTGAGCCGAGCTTCGGCCGGATCGGTGACGGTGGCAGGCATCTCTGCCTCAGCAGGAGCGCGGTATCGCCGGCAGCTCGGCTATCTCTGTCAGGAGCCCGCGTTCTACGGTTGGATGACAGGACGTGAGGTGCTCCGCTACGCCGCCGGCTTCTATCCCGAGATAGAGCAGCCGGGGAGGCGGGTCGAGGCTCTGCTGGCACAGGTTGGGCTGGCCGACGCCGCCGCGCGCAAGGTCTCCGGGTACTCGGGCGGGATGCGTCAGAGGCTGGGGATCGCGGCGGCGGTCGTCGGGCAGCCGCCGGTCGTGCTCCTCGACGAGCCTGCCGCCGGCCTCGATCCGCTCGGCCGCAAGGACGTCCTGGATCTGATCGAGTCTCTGCGCGAGACCACGACCATCTTCTACTCGACGCACATCCTCGACGACGTCCAGCGTGTCAGCGATCGCGTGGCCGTCCTCGATCGCGGTCGGCTCCTCGCGGCTGACACGACCGAGAACCTGCTGGCGAGCTCCAGCAGGAACCGTATTCGCGTCGTGTTGCAGGGCGCATCGCCGGAAGCCGGTTCGCTCCTCGCGGGCATCCCGGGAGTCGAGAACGTGGCGGTCGGCGAGTCGCGCGACGGAGCGTGCGCGTTCACCCTGCGGCTGGCGGTGCCCGATGCGATCGCAGCCGTCCAGCTCGCAGTGACGGCACTCGCCCTGGCGCACGGCTACGCAGTCGTCGAGGCCCGTCCGCTTGTCATCGACCTGGAGGAAGTTTTCCTGCGCCTCGTCCGCGAAGCGCAGGCCAGCACGGAGAAGGTAGCGTGAACGCAAATTCGATCGCCTTGGGCGGGCGCGTCCAGGCAAATGCATCGAGCCCGATGACCGGGTTCGGCAGGTTCCTCTCGAAAGAGGTGCGCGAGTGGGTCCGCACGCGACGCTTCGTGATAATGGCATTGGCGGCAACCGGTCTCGCTCTGTCTGGGGTGATTATCGAGCGCGTCCATCAGCTGACGGGCGACACCAGCAAGCCGATCAACCTGGACCCGAGCTTCAACCTCACGAACGTTGGCTGGGACAGCCTCGTCCCGCTCCTTGCAGCCTTCGGCACCATGAGCCTGCTCACGGCCGAACGCGAGCGAGGAACGCTGGGGTGGTCACTCTCGATGCCGCTGAGCCGGCCGGCCGTTCTGCTCGCGAAGCTCCTCGCGGCCGTCTCTTTCATTGGGATCACCGCCGTGGTCATTCCCGAGATCGTTTCCGTTGCGGTGATCCGGTTCGTCTACGACGGATTTCCCCATGGCCAGCAACTCTTCTGGGAGCCGCTCGGCGGGTTCGCTGCGGGTGCTTTCGTCATCGCGTTGAACCTCGCGGTGAGCACCTTCGTGCGGAGCCAGGCCGCCGTCGTGGGTACGACTCTCTGTTTTGTCCTGACGATCACGGCGATGGCAGGACTGCTGTCCCAGGACCTCCAGCGGTTCCTGCCCAGCGGTATCTACGACTTTGTTACGGCCTATGGAAAGGGCGCACCCACGCATCCCGAGACGCTGGTCGCGTGGGTCATGGGAACGGCGTTGTTGATGGTCGTGGCGGTGGTCCAATTCGGCCGGCGCGAAGTCTAGGCGAAAGTTGCCGAACGACCAGATGTCCGGTGCCCGGCAGGCGTACATTGCCCGGCGGGCACCGCAGTTGGCGGAGGAGACGTGACGAGATCCGACCTGAGGGAACGAACCTCGAACATCCGGCGGTTCGTGCCGACCTCGAAACTCGATGTCGGGCTCGCGGTCGCCGTCGCCGTCTTTTCGCTTGGCGACTGGCTTGGTAGTTCCAGGCTTGGGTCGCCGATCCTGGCCGCCGCCGGTCTCGCCGCGGCAGAGATACCAGCGGCCGCAGTTGCGTGGCGGACCCGGCTCGGGGGTAAGCTGCTCGTCATCGCCGTTTGCAGTGCGGCCGCCGCCGACCTGCTACACGCCCCCGACACCGGGATACCCGTTCTGGCCGCCCTGTACACGGTTGCGACGCGCCGAGGCTGGCTGAGTACTGCAGTGGCGTGGGGCGTCACCTGCGCTTCGTTCGTCTTCGCAGAGGCGGTCAAGGTCGCGTACCGCGGCAACCCGATGAGCACCGCCGTCACCAACTCGATGATCGCGGCCCTGCTCGCGGCAGGCGTCGTTGCGATCGGTCTCTGGGTCGCTGCTCGCCGCGGGCACATCCAGTCGCTCGTCGACCGCAACGCCGCCCTCGAGCGCGAACGCGATCTGCTCGAACGGGAGCGCGAGCTGCTCGCCCGTGAGGCCATCGCCGTGGAGCGTGCCCGTATCGCCAGGGAGCTTCACGACGTCGTTGCACACCACGTCAGCGTGATGGTCATTCAGGCCGGCGCGGCAGAGGCGACGCTCCCGGCGGACGCCGAAGGGACACGAGCGACACTAGGGGCTGTCCGCGATTCTGGTCGCGAGGCGCTTACGGAGATGCGCCACATGCTTGGCGTCCTGCGCGAGCCGACGAGCGACGCCGCAGCTGCCGGGGCCGAGTCCGAGTCGGAGGGCCGCGAGCCTCAACCCGGTGTCTCACAGATACCGGTCCTGGTCGCGCGGATGAGCGAGGCCGGCGTGACCACGACACTCGAATACGCCGGCAGAACCCGGCGGCTTTCGGCCGGCGTCGACGTCTCCGCGTATCGCGTGGTCCAGGAGGCTCTCACCAACACCGTCCGCCATGCCGGCCGGGGGGCCACGGCTCGCGTCGCCCTGAAATATGAGCGGGACTGCCTCACGGTCGAAGTCACCGACGACGGCGGCGGGGCGCCCGAGGCGCATCCCGGAGAGCGAGCCGAGCACGGCGGTCACGGCCTCATCGGCATGCGGGAACGGGTCTCACTGTATGGCGGCACGCTCGAAACAGGACTGATCCGCGGCGCGGGGTTCCGAGTGTGCGCACGATTCCCCATCGATCCAACGCCCGACGCTGACGATCTCCCAAGTCACGCACGAGCAGAGTCCAGACAGGAGGCTGGCTGAGTGACGACCGTCCTCGTTGTCGACGATCAGGCGCTTGTCCGGGGCGGACTGCGCATGATCATCGACGCCCAGCCCGACCTGCACGTCATCGGAGAGGCAGCCGACGGGCGCGAGGCGATCGAATGCCACCGCCGCCTGCGACCCGACGTCGTGGTGATGGACATCCGGATGCCGAACATGGACGGCGTCGAAGCCACCCGACGCCTCGCCGCGCCGGATCTGCCCGTCGGAGACCGGGCCAGAATCTTGATACTCACCACGTTCGACCTGGACGAATACGTGGTCGATGCCCTGCGCGCCGGCGCCAGCGCGTTCCTTCTCAAAGATGCGCCGCCGGCCGAGCTGATCCAGGCGATACGCGTCGTCGCGGCCGGCGATGCCATCCTCGCTCCGGCGGTCACAAAACGACTGATCACCCGATTCGTCGGCCGCGCGCAGCCGCGGGTCTCGCGCGTCGCGCTCGACCAATTGACCGAACGCGAGCTTGACGTCCTCAAGCTGGTGTCGCGCGGGCTATCGAACGCCCAGATCGCAGAGGAGCTGATCGTAGGCGAGGCGACGGTCAAGACGCACGTCGCGCGCGTTCTCGACAAGCTCGAGCTCCAGAATCGAGTCCAGGCCGCCATCCTCGCCTACGAGACCGGTCTCGTGGAGCTGGGGACGCGCTAGCGACTCGCGTGGCGCGACCAGGACGATGTGCCCGGCGCGTACGTACCACTGACTGGTTCTAGTGCCTCCCGCGTGTCGCCTCACGCCGCGCCGCGGCGGGCATCGCGTAGGGTAGGAGGCCAACACGGCGAGGAAGACGAGCCCTACCACGACGAGAACGGCCACGCCGATCGCTTCTCGCCTGACACGGTCAACAAGGCCGGGGCCGGACTCCGCTGCACCCTCTCGCTGCCGGTCTGCTTCGGACCCCCGCCAGAACGCCGTGGCTCGCGCAGCCAATCACTCGCCGTCCGGTACTTGATGCGTTCACCCAGAGTGGCGGTCCGCCCCTAGTGCCGTACGGTCGGACAAGTCGATGTCGTCTGCACGACCTGGATATCCGACGCTCGTCGAACCGGAGCCCTGAGTCAGCCGGCGGCGCGCATGCGGCGCCGGGCCACATCGAGCCCGAGCCCGGACCGAGCCGTCAGCACGGGGCCATCGACTACGGTGGGAAAATCGACCAGGCAAAGGGGGCCATGATGCGTGGCGCAGTGAAGGTTTCGTGGAGATGGCTGGCGGCGCTCGTGCTGGTGGCCGCCGTGGTCGTGGTCCTCGCGGCAACGGCGCAGCGGGCCGGGCAGACGCCTGGCGCGTCCGGGCAGTCGCCCGAACCAACCCCGGCCGGCCCCATCGCATACGTGGTCGGCTCCGTGACGGCCGGGCCTGTCTGCCCCGTCGTACAGAGCCCGGCGCCCTCCTCGTGCGACCCGCGACCCGTTGCCGGCGCCGTGATAACCGTCAGCTTCGCGGATCAAGGTGAGGTGGCCAGGGCTACTACGGCCGCAGACGGCAGCTACCGCATCACCATCCACGGCTACGGAACAGTCACGGTGACGGCGCTGCCGCTTGCGGGATTGATGGGCGCACCGGCCCCGGTCACGGTGACGCTCGAGCCAACCGAAACCAGGCGCCTCGACTTCGACTACGACACCGGCATCCGCTGACCCAACACGCGGTTTGGCCGGTGATTACCCGGCCCGTCAGGCCGAGGTCGCCGCCGCTGGATAAGCGGCCGCAAATGGCGTGGTGAGAGACTCCTCCTCCGTGGTGGCCGCCGTGGTTCTGCGGAGAGACCATGCCATTGCGGGCATATTCCGTAGAGGTTATAGTTCGTTATGCCGTGGCCAGTCGAGGTCACAGACCAATTCGAGAGTTGGTACGTCGGTCTGGCCGACCCGGACCGTGATGCCGTGAACGCCGCTGTGGATGCCCTCGAGGAGCGCGGTCCAGGCCTCGGCCGGCCGTTGGTCGGCGAGATCGTCGGCTCGCGCCAAGGCCAACTCAAGGAGCTGCGCATCGGCACCGTTCGCATCCTGTTCCGGTTTGATCCCCGCCGGGCGGCGATTCTGCTGATCGGAGGCGACAAGAGGGGGAGTGGAAGGCCTGGTATCGGACGGCGATCCCGGCCGCAGGCGACTTGTACGACGCCTATCTGGCCGACCTCCGATCGGAAGGCCTCTTGTCTCGGGAGTGACTGCAATGACTGGTCATAGACCCTGGCGTGAGGTCAGGCGCGGCGATGACAAGAGTCCGGAGAGTGCGGCGCTGCGCGACGCGGTCAGCGATGCCCTCGCGCTCGCGGAGATCCGCACGCATCGAGGCTTGACCCAGGTGGACGTGGCGCGAGTGCTGCAGACGAGTCAGGCGAGCGTCTCGAAAATCGAGCGGCGCGAGGACCTGTATCTCTCGACGTTGCGCGGCTTCGTGGAGGCTCTTGGCGGAAAGCTCGAGCTCTCCGCTGTATTCCCCGAAGGCCGTGTCGCGATCGCCGGCCCCGGGCCTGAGACTGCGGCTCGCCACGTGATCGCCGAGACCCACGTGACTCCGGACACCGGCTCCGGGTACTGACCCGGCCGTCCCGCCGCGAGTGACTCAACTATCCCGGATGGGCTGCCTTCGGGACGAGGTCGTGCTCCACCGCGTACAGGGCCGCCTGCGTCCGGCTGGCAAGCCCGAGCCTGCCCAGGATGTTGCTGACGTGGGTCCTGGCCGTCCGGTTCGTGTCGTTGATCTCGGTTGAAGCGCATAGACTGAGCGGCGGCACGGCCCTGACGATTGCGGAGTTGACGGCGGCGACAGGGGAGTCGAAACGCGAACGGGGGTGGAACCACGAATGGATGGACGGCCCCGGCGGTTCGGCATCCTCACGGCAGTTGCACTCGCGGCTGGATTGTCCGGCTGTGCCCTGCTGCCGAATGACTCGGCGAAGCTCCACCAGCAGGCACAGGCCGATCTGGCGAGATGGGCCGACGCGGTCGCAGCCGCCGGCGGTCATCCCGCTTTCGTTCCCGTGGGCGAGTTGACTGGCCAGGTGGGCGATTGGGAGGAGGCGGTTGGCAACAACAACAAGCCCGCCCTGATGGCCGGCCTGGTCGAGGCGGCCATCAGCCTGCCGACGGAGACGCCGCCGGATGGGGAGCTTCGCTGGCAGGACGGCAGTTCCGAGACCGTTCGACTGATCTCCGCTCAGCAGGCCCTGGCGGCACTGAAGTCCGATGGGGGTGGGTCCTGTCCCGACTGCGTGCCGTTGCAGATCACCGGGGCGCGACTCACCAGCGGGTCAGTCGAGACGAGCCGCGGCCCGGCCGAGGCAGCGGTGTGGGAGTTCACCCTGCAGGGCACGGCGGTTCGGGTGACCCGCGTTGCGATCGCTGATCGCGTCACCGTTGTCCCTCCGCCCTGGGACCCCAACGACCCGCCCGTCGGCATTACGATCGATTCGGCAACCGGAACCGTCGGCGGGCGGCAGCTCACGGTCGGCTTCGTCGGCGCGCCAGGGCCGGGCGATCAGCCATGCGGCGCCGACTACAGCGCCCAGGCGGTCGAATCGCCAACAGCGATCGTGGTCATCGTCACGGAGCACGCAAACGGACTCCCGGTTCCATGCACAGATGTCGGCGCCCGACGCACGGCCGTGGTCGAGCTGTCCGCACCCCTTGGTGAGCGCACCGTGCTCGAGGTGAGGGAAGGACTACCCGTCGCGGTTCTGCTGACCCGCTGACCCCAGCCCTCAGGCCGAGGCCGCTTCGTTCGCCAGCCGCGACGCCGTCAGCGTCAGGTGGTGCGTCAGGAGGGCGTCGTCGTACGGGGAGCGGATCCTGTTGGGCTTGCCCTGGACCGCATCGATGAACGCCCGGTTCTGCAACTCATAAGGCGTGTCGAAGATGGACGGCGGCTGCAACGTCGTCGTCTCGGCGCCTTGCCGGACGAGGAGCCGGTGGTTGAGCACCTCCAGCGTCAGGGCCAGCCCGTCGGAGACCGTCTCGAGCTTGACCCTGTGCGGGCTGCCGAGCAGTGAGGTGGTCGAGAAGGAGCCGATGGCACCCGACGCGAAGCGCACCGAGGTCTCCGTGACGTCGAGGATGTCGCTGTCCGGGTAGGCCGGCCGCGGGACCCGGCGGCCGGAGGCGGCGATGGGCTCCATCTCGCCCGCGAGGTATCGCGCCAGATCGAAGATGTGCGTCGCCTGCTCCACTATCTGACCGCCCGACTGATCCTTCCGAATCCACCACTCGGCGCCGGGCGTCTCGCCGAGCCACGAGCCGACGACCAGCTGGGGCGGGTGGCCCTCGAGGAGCTCGCGGGCCCTATCGACGACCTCCAGGTAACGCCACTGGTAGCCCACGCACGACACGATGCCCGTCTCGTGGATCGCCTTCGCGATCCGTGCGGGCCACTCCTCGTCGATGCCGAGCGGCTTCTCGGCGAACAGGCCGATGCCGCGTTCCGCGACGGCCAGCCCCGGCTCGCCGGCGGCGTAGGGCGGCACGCAGACGAAGACCGCATCGAGCTCGGCCTGGTCGAGCATGGACCGGTAGTCGGGATAGACGCGGGCGCCGGCGGACTCGGCCAACGGGCCCGCCGAATCGGGACTGCGTGAGGAGATGCCGACCACCCGGACGTCGTCGAAGCCCGAAAGAACGCGCACGTGCATTCGGGCAATCCAGCCTGCCCCGATGATCCCGACCCGTGTGGCGGCCATGTGGCACCTCCGACGCTCATGGAACGCGGCCGAGCCGCCTGCAGTGTCTCACTCATACGGGCCTCTGGCGCTTCCGGCCGGCCGCGCGAGCGAGCGAGCGAGCGAGCTGGCTCGGATGCTTTCGCAGGTTTAGGATGTTTGGGCGCGCTTGCGCGGCCCAGACGGGGGAGATGTCATGGGACGCTCTGGTCGATCTATCCGGCTGCTGGCGATGGGGTCCCTCCTCGCGGCCGTGTTGGGGGCCTGCACCGCCGGCGCGACTCCTACGCCGGGGGTGAGTGTCGGCCCATCTGTGGCGGCCGGCGTCACCGCGGCACCCTCTGCTGCGAGCCCAGGCTCCAGCGCCGCGACGCCGACGCCCGCGCCCAGCGTCACCGCCGGCGCGTCGGCCACCCCGGCGCCCACGCCGGCTCCAACTGCCAAACCGTCCGCGGCCACGGGGCGCAAACTGGGCACCCTGCCTCCGCCTCCGCCCCCGCCCCCGGGATACGCGAACCTGATCCTGTACCGCACGCCTATCAAGGGCTCGCTCAACGGCTGGTTCTCGCTGATCAAGTACGACGGCACGGGCAATCAAAAGCTGGCCCTGGGGCGCTACGCCCACTGGAATTCCAACGGCAGCGCGGTCGAGGTCATCGCCTACGACTCCAGCTGCGTGCCCAGCCTCAAGGTCTATCCGGTCGGCGGCGGCGCGGCCACGTCGGTCTCGATCCCGTTCGCGGCGGGCGACGACGCCTTCGGGTGGACCCCCGACGGCACCCGGCTCTCCTTCTACCGCAACCCCAACGGCTACCACTGCAACGGCATAAACCTCATCACCAACCGTGACCTCTACACCGTCAAGGCCGATGGCACGGGACTGACCAACGTTGCGCCGGGCTTGCCCAGGGTTGAACCCACTTCCTGGGTCCCAGACGGCTCGGCTGTCGTGATCGCCCGCCACGCAGCCCTGAACGATGTTGGGCCCGTCCAGCGGATCACCGTTGCGACCAAGAGCGTGACTCAGATCCTGGCGTCGGGCACGTACGCGGCCGTGAACGTCTCTCCAGACGGGAAGCTCCTGGCGTACACCAAGTACGTCGGGACCCAGTGGCGGATGCACGTCACGAGCAACGTCGGGACCGGTCCCGCCAATGTTCGCCACCAGGATTACGACCTCGGCGTGGCCAACGGCCAGGACGTCTACGGCGTCTGGGGCAGCGACTCCGGGCACCTCGCAGTTGTCCGACAGCAGCCCGACGCCGTGCTTGGCAGTGGCACATTCATTGAGTACTACCAGTACGACCCCACCAAGAAAACCAACGCGTGGGGTGTGTACTGCGGCAGCCTGTTGACGTCGAATGCGGAGGGCAACCTCGACTGGTCGCCTGACGACTCGCTTCTCGCCGCCTCGACGATCAGCAACTTCGGCACCGGCCAGGCCTCCGTCGGGAAGATCCTGATTGGCGATGCCGGCGGCAAGGGCGCCCTCTTCCTGGACGGGACCGAAGGGGACGACTGGCTCGCCTGGCAGCCCTGGCCTTAGTCGCGAGCCCGCTCCATGATCTCGAGCATGGCCCGGGCGTTGTGGTAGGGGCACTTCCAGAAGTCGACCTTGGTCTGGTCCGGCACCGGCACGCCCTCGCGGCTGACCCGGGTGAACCACTCGCCGGCCTGGTGGTCGATCACGAAGGCGTCGACGAAGTCCCAGGTCTTGATCGCGGCGGCCAGGTACTCCTTGCGTCCCGAGATCTGGTATGCGTTCAGGAAGCCCACGACGGCCTCGGCCTGCGGCCACCAGTCCTTGTTCGTGTGGAGGCGGCCGTCGGAGCTCCGCTCGTGGTACACGCCGCCTCGCTCGGCGTCGAAGCCCGACGCCAGCACGGCGTCCGCCATCCTGACTGCTGCCGCCCTGGCCCGCGCCTGGAGTGACGGGTCGCCCACCACGTCGGCCGCCTCGCAGATGAGCCAGCTCGTCTCGATGTCGTGGCCGTACGAGATCACCTCCGACAGGGACCGCCAGCGCTCGTCGAAGAAGAGGGCCAGATGCCCCGTCCGCGCGTCGACGAAGCGGTCCAGCATCAGCTCGAGCAGCGCCCGGAGCATCTCTCGCGGACGCGGGTCCTCCCAGGCGAGGGCGAGCGTCGTGTAGGCCTCGAGCAGGTGGAGGTGGGTGTTCATCGAGAACGGTGCGTTCAGGTCGATCGAGGAGAGCCGGATGTCGTCGATCGGCTCCCAGTCACGCCCACGCGCCTCCCAGTAGCCGCCGCCGATCGGGTCGAACGCCCGGGCCTCGATCGAGTTGAATAGCCGGATGGCTCGATCGAGCGCCTCCTGCACGCCCGTCGCGCGGAAGTACTCGGCCAGGGCGTAGATGCCGAAGGCCTGGCCGTAGGTCTGCTTTCGATCCTGCGACCTTCGGCCGCGGTGGTCAACGGCCCAGTACAGGCCCGAATACTCCGGGTCCCAGAAGTGCTCCAGGATGTAGCCGAACGCCCGATCCGCCATCTCGCGGTAGAGCGGCTCCGGCCGGCGCCGCAACGCGGCCGAGAATGTCCACAGGATGCGGGCGTTCAGGACGCCGCCCTTGTCGGCGCCGGGGTCCGGCCGGCCGTCGCAGGAGAGGGCTCCGAAGAAGCCACCCTGCTCGCGATCGACCGCCCAGGTCGCCCAATACGGCAGGATGTCCTGGCGCAGCTCACGCTCGGCGGCTGCCCGCAATGCGACAAGTGAATCCGCAGTGGTCATGCCAGGATGCTAGACGGTTGTGGCTCGCCGCGGCTGCCGGCCGCGCGAGCGCTAGCGGTTGCCCGATGACGTGCGGTAGGAGGAGCCAGCGGAGACGGCTTCCAGTCGGTCGACCAGGCGCAGCAGGTCGGCCGCTTCGGACTTGCGGAGCTCACCGGTCTGAAGGGCCAGGAGGAGGAGCCGCTTTCGTTCGACGTCGTCCGCGCCGAGGAGCAATTCGACCAGCCCCGCCTGATCGAGCTGCCGCTCTTCGGCGTCCTTCGATCGCTTGCGGTTGAAGAGCACCCTGGATCCTCCTGGAGAGGCTGCCGGACAGGATCGTTGGCAGCCCGCCTATCGGAATAGTCGGTCCCTCCGGTCCTGAGTATCGCTCCTCGATTGTACGGGTCTCAATGACCCGAAAGGACTCCTGCTTCGTCCGGCGCGAGGCGGAGACCAGCAGTTTACTCCCAACACCGGCGCACCGACCGACACGCCTGAAGCGGGGTCGTCGCGGATGGTGGCCTCGCGCGCGTCCCGCGGGCTGCGCGTCGGAGTCCGATGTACGATCGGACGGCAAGTAGTTGAGGTCTCAACGATGTCCAGCAACGCGGGCTTGAGCCCGCTCAATGTCGGCGACTACAGCCCAGGCGTGTGCAACATCGGTCCGGCTGAGATCGCCCGCCGCCGGATGGCGGGCCACATCGGACTCCTGGTGAGCGCCGCCGTCCTGGCGGGGCTGGTGGCCGTCGGGGCGCCGCATTGGACGAGGTTGATCCTGGTGCTGCCCGCGGGTGGGTCGGCCTCGGGATACCTGCAGGCGTGGTTCCACTTCTGCGCCGGCTTCGGGTCTCGGGGCATCTACAACTTCGGGTCGCTCGGGACCGTCCAGGATGTGGCGGACCCGGAGGCCAGGGCCCTCGATCGGGCCAAGTCGCTGCGCATCGGGGTGGGCTCGCTCGCCATCGGCGCGGGCGTCGCGATCGTGGCGGCGCTGCTGCCGATCTAGGAGCTCCGCCGCCGATCCGCGGCGCGGCGATCCGCTGCGCGCAGCCAGGGGCGCGCGGGCCTAGCTGGCGGCTCGCTGCTGGTCGATCGGGACGATCGAGCCTGCTGTCGGGCCCGAGTGGATCTCGAGCCGGTTTCGACCCGATGCCTTGGCCACGTACAGGGCCTCGTCGGCGTCGTGGAGGGCCGAGTCGATGTCGGTGCAGTTGCGCTGCGACAGCTCGCGGGCGCCGGCGCTGGCGGTGACCAGGTTCCACGGCGGGTTGTCGGGATGGAGCATGGCGGCGGCCGCGACGGCGGTGATGTAACGCTGCCCGGCCGCCTCCAGGGCCGCCTCGTCGCAGTCGTGCAGCACGACCAGGAACTCCTCGCCGCCGTAGCGATAGAGCCCGTCGCCGAGGCGGCTCGTCTTGCGGAGAACGTCGGCCACTCCCCGCAGGGCGGCGTCGCCCGCCAGGTGGCCCATGGAGTCGTTGAGGCGCTTGAAGCGGTCGAGGTCCATCAGCAGCAGCCCGACCGTCCCGCCGCTGCGCTCGATCCGGGCGGCGGTCTGGGCCAGGTCCTCGTTGAGGCGGAGGCGGTTGCCCAGGCCCGTGAGGGCGTCGAGGCGGGCGATCGACTCGAGCTCCTCGTTGAGCCGCAGCAGCTCGGCCTGCTGGACCACGAGCGTCTCCTGCTGCATGAACAGGAACTCGTCCTGCCGGCGAAGGTCGACCTCGTGCTCCTTCATGCGGCCGTACAGACCGCGCACGGCCAGGAGCTGCCTGTTCATCTGCTGGCGCCGCCGAAGCTGGATCTCGTTGGCGCCGAGGCTCAGCCCGAATGCCAGGGCGGCAGTGAAGGCCAGGGCCGGCGTCTCTCCCCACCACGAAACGTCTCTCGCGAAGACTCCGACCACTCCGAAGAAGATCGCGTTGGCGAGCATCAGCCAGATGAGGTGCTGCTTGCGCTCGAGCGGGATGAAGACCGCGAAGGCGAGTGGCATCACGCCCAGCGATCCCAGGGCGATGGGCTCGGTCTGGGGAATCAGGGTGGTGGTGGCGGCAGTCGACAGGAACGGCAGCAGCCCCACCAGCATGCCGAGTTGAACGGCGTAGCGCCGGCACCGGCGCGTGACCGTGCGCGAGACGTCGAGACCCGTCAGCACCAGTGGCGTGGCGAGGGCGATCTCGGCCAGGGCAACGCTCGGCGCGACAAGGCACGCGATCACGGTCGTGACCGCGATCCCGGCCGTGACGGCCAGGGCCGAGAACAGCACGCTATCCTGGAGTTCCCGGCGATAGACGGCCCTCAGGCGACGATCCTTCTGGGCGGCGCTGGCGTCGGGTTTCTCCGTTGCCCCAGTAAGCACGGCAGGCTCCATTGGCACGGTCTGCCCAACCGTCCGAGGTATCGGCCGTCGCAGCTGCCAACTGTTGCGCGCACGCGCGCGTATACGCGGGCGGGGCGTGGAACCGGGGTCTACCGAAACGGCTTCGCGACGGCTCGCCTGACCCGGCGGCCGGGCGTCAGGCGACCTCTACCGAGGTGGGGCCCACGGAGGATTGGCCGACTTCGATGTCGATGGCGACCCGGTGAGAGTGGTTGTGGCCAGACTCGCGATACAGCCGCAGGAGGTTGGCCTCGGCGGCTCGAAGGCGGGCATTGGCCTCCCACTCCGGGAGGTCCGGCTCGGCGGCCTCTCTAGCCTCCATGGCCTCGACAAGAGCTCGCAGGACCCCCTCGATGGCGGATGGTTCAGGCACCGGACCCTCCTTCCTTCGGGGGTTCGCACCGGGTACGACCGGCGGGAGCGCCACCTTACTCCGATGGGGGTTGCGAATCCATATATGGACCATTCCATTCCCGCAAGAATCGTGCATTCTGCGTCACCGCATGCAGTCGCCGCCGGCGATGGCCGCGCGGCGGCCGGCGCACGCTAGGGAAGGGCGCGGCCCCGGAGCGTGGAGGGGCTGGCCGGCGCCGACGCGGGGTCGGCGGTCGAGCCCGTGGCCGCCCGCGTCTCCAGCTCAGGCGCCACGGCAGGCGAGAGCGCCGCCGTCGCCCTGTGCAGGAACCAGCGGGCCGTGCCGCGGGCGGCAATGTTCAGGAAGGCGCGATCGAGCGCGGCCCCGAACTCACCGCCGGGTGGCGCGTAGAACCCCTCCAGCGTGATCTCGGTCGGTGTCACCCTGAGCCGGCCGGCGAAGACGGGGAAGAGCGGCGCGAGCGACGACGACTGCCAGCTGATATCGACATCGCAGCCATCCGCCGCCGCTCGGGCCTCGCCGATGTCCACGTACGCGGCCTTCTTGAACGTGAGCAGTGGGCTGCGGTCCCGGACGGGCAGGCTGAGATCGGTGAGATAGCGGCGCGTGCCGGCCCGGGCGGAGGCCACCGGCGCGCCCAGCCAGGTGGGATCGACCAGCGCCGCCGGCGGGCAGCCCTGCGCCGGGTCGAGCGAGGCGCGCTGGGTGAGCTTGAGGGGCGTGACGTGGCTGGGGACGCTCGTCATGATCGACGGATGCTATCGGATCGCCCCCGGCGCGGGACCGGGTGACCGTCACCCAGAGGCAGTACCAACGGCCCGACCGAACCTACCCGTCCCGGCAGGCATGCCCGAGGCCGGGGCGATGATCCGCTAGTGCGAGCGGTCCGGGTCCACGGGCTCGGCCGCGGGGCCGACCGGGCAGCTGACCTCGTCGCGCATGCCCATCAGCCACGCCAGGCGGTCGCGGTGGCGGCTGGCGACCCGGTAGACGACGTCGGCGGCGAGGGCCGTGGGCGGCAGGGCGGCCCAAGGTCGGAGCAACCAGCCGCCCGGCAGCGCGTCGAGCAGGGCCAGCGCCGCATGGCCGCCGGTCACCACCTGGCCGGTGGACTCGTTGACGACGTGGATCGCGTCGGCCAGATGACCCTCGGACGCGAGTCGCTCCAGGATCGGCCGGCCTGAGGTCGCGGCCATCGCGAGGGGGAGGAACTCCATCCGGCCCTCGCGGTCCCAGCGGCGCAGGTGGCGGACCGTCTCGCGGCAGACTCCGCAGCCACCGTCATAGAGGACGGTCAGCGACGTGCCGACCTGTGGGTCGTCGTCGGAGCTGGTTGGACGAAGCGGGGTCTCGATTGCCACTGCGGGATGTTAGCGCGCGGCGAGCAGTCGTGCGCGGGCGGACGGCTCGGATTCGGGGCGGATGGTGCCTAGCGGCAGCACCGGGGCTGGCGAGTGGCGGGCCGCCCCGTCGGCGGATAGTTCGGCGGCGGGGCGGTCCATGGACGCGCGGATTCGGATCGCGCGGAAAGGGCGGGGAAGGGGAGCGGCCGGGCCTCGGAGCGGCGGCAGGCTCCCGCCGAGGCGGCGGCGCCGGCGGCTGCCGCGGCGCCGGCGGCTGCCGCGGCGGCGGCAATCCTTGCGGCGGCGACGGATCGTGGGGCCAACGTCATCGAATCCTGTCAGTGCGGGTGGAGACGCAGCGGGCAGCGCGGAGGCACGCGGCCGGGCTCAAGCTGCTCGCTCGCTCAGGCGTGAGCCGGCTCTAGGGCCGCAGCTCGAGTCGTGCGGCGCGATCGTCGGCCGGCCAGGTGCGACAGCTCGAGCTCGATGAGCACGACAACGCCGATGAGGAGAAGCACGGTGCTGGCCGCCGGGGTCGACGAGACGAGCAGGTCCCCGGCCCCGGAGGCGCCGAACCCGTTCAGGGTCGCGATCCCGAGGGCGAGGCTGGCAACGGACGTGGCGGCGATGGTCGCGATGACGATCCCGTGGCTTCGGCTGCGGTTCATTTCGTCTCCGGCACCGAGCACCCATCGAAGCGGGTCTCTCCTGCTCTAGGTGTCGTCCCTTACGGAGAATTCTTGGTCCCCCGTTCGTACCATCAGGACTAGCCGATCAGCTTGCGCCGGACACCGCAGGTGCCCTCCGGCCGAGCTCGGACCGCGTCTCAAGGCGGCCTCACGGCATCGCCGGCCGAGGGTCCGCTGTGGTAACAGCGGTCGGCAGAATCGTCCGCCGCTGTATGCTCCCGGAACATGCCCGCCAATCGCCCCTCCCCAACCCAACCGAGAGCCCGCGCCGCAAGCAACGCCGCCGTCACGGCGGAGTCGAAGGCCGGCGGCACCGCCGACCCGCTTTCGCGTGAGGTGAAGCTGCTGGGCGCTCTGCTCGGCCAGGTGATCGCGGAGCAGGGCGGGCCGCGGCTGCTGGAGCTGATCGAACGGATCCGCCTCGGCTCGATCGCCTTCCGGGAGGAGGGCGACAGGGCGGCCGGCGAGGCGCTTGCGGCCGAGCTCGACTCGCTCGAGATCGACGAGGCCGAAGCGCTGGCCAACGCGTTCAGCCTGTACTTCCAGCTCGTCAACCTGTGCGAGGAGCGCGACCAGGTTCGCCAGCTCAGGATCGCCCAGAAATCGGCCCGGTCGCAGGAGGGCTCGCCAGATTCGGCGATCGACTGGCTCCGCGAGCGCGACTGGTCGGCCGATCGGATCGAGGAGCTGCTGCGGCGGCTGCGGATCACGCCGGTCCTGACCGCCCATCCCACCGAAGCCCGCCGGCGCACGATGCTGATCACCCTGCGGCGCTGCTACCGGCTTCTCGAACAGCTCGACGACCCACGCCTCGGCCCCCTCGACGACGCGGAGATCAGGCGCAAGCTGCGCGAGGAGATCAGCCTGCTGTGGCGGACCTCCTCGGTGCGCAAAACGGCCCCGACCCCGATCGACGAGGTGCGGACGGCCCTGGCCTTCTTCGACGAGACCCTCTTCCGGGCGGTGCCGCGGGTCTACCGCGCCTTCGATCGGGCCATGGATCGGGCCATGAGCCGCGGCCGGGGGCGCCGCGGCGCTGGGCTGGCCAGCGACGCCGGCTTGAGCGGGACGCGCCCGCCGCGGGTACCCGCCTTCTTCGCCTGGGGCTCGTGGATCGGCGGCGATCGCGACGGCAACCCCGCCGTCACGGCGGAGCTGACGCGGCAGGTTCCGCGCATCCACGCCGACCACGTCATGCGCGGGTACGAGGCGGTCGCGACGCGGCTCCTGTCCACGCTGTCCGTCCAGATCTCTCGCGAGGGGGTCCATCCGGAGTTCGAGAACCGCCTCGCCCGCGACGCCGAGGACCTGCCCGAGACGATGCGCGACCTGGCTCGCCGCTTTCCCGACGAGCCTTACCGGCGCCGCATGGGAGCGATCGCCGAGCGGCTGCGCCGCACCCGCTGGTACCTCACCGAGGAGGCGGGCCCGGTAGCCGGCCACTACGAGACCGCTGAGCAGCTGGTAGAGGAGCTGGCCGAACTCCAGACCTGCCTCGTCCAGGACGAGCTGCCGCGCGTCGCCTACGGGGAGATCCAGGACTTCCGCTGGCAGGTCGAGACGTTCGGGTTCCATCTCGCCTCGCTAGAGATCCGCCAGCATTCCGAAGTCCACACCGAAGCGCTCAGGGCGCTGCTGCACACTCGCGGCGTGACCTCGCCCGACCTGGCCCGCGAGCTCGTCCCCGGGGTCTCGCCCGGCGAGGTCCTAGCCACGTTCCGAGCAGTCGCGGCGATCCAGCGGCGCTTCGGCGAGGATGCCTGTCATCGCTACGTCGTCAGCTTCGCCCGCACCGCCGACGACATCAGGGCCGTCCTGCAGCTGACCGACATGGCCGCCGGCGGAATCGTCCCGACCGTGGCCACGGGCGGCTTCGTTCGCGGCCAGGCCAACCTGGATATCGTGCCGCTCTTCGAATCGGCGGACGCGCTGGCCGGCTGCGGCGAGGTCATGGAGCAGCTGCTCGCCGACCGGGACTACCGGCGCCACCTGGAGGCGCGCGGCAATCGCCAGGAGGTGATGCTCGGCTACTCCGACTCGAACAAGGAGTCGGGCTTCCTCTCGGCCGTGTGGATGCTCTACCGGGCGCAGTCGCGCCTGGCCGATGTGGCTCGCCGCAACGGCATCGAGCTGACCCTGTTCCACGGTCGCGGCGGCGCCATCGGCCGTGGCGGCGGCCCCACGAACCGGGCCATCCTGGCCCAGGCGCCACGCTCGATCGACGGCCGCTTCAAGATGACCGAACAGGGCGAGACGGTCGCGGCCAACTACTCGAACACGGCCATTGCCGAGCATCACCTAGGGCTGGTGGCGAGCGCCACGGTCATAGCCTCCACTCACGAGCACGACGACTGCGTCGCCGAGGTGGACGCCCGCGGCAGTGCCGTCATGGACGAGCTGGCCGACTTCGCCCGGAACGCCTATTGCTCGCTGGTGTACGACGAGCCCGGGTTCCCGGAGTTCTTCCGCGCCGCGACCCCCGTGGCGGAGCTCTCGGCGATGGCTCTCGGGTCGCGGCCCGCGCGCCGCGGCAGTGTCGAACCGCCGCGGCGGCTCGCCCAGCAGGCCTGGGTCGTGGAGCCGACTCCGCCGGCGCCGGGGATCGAATCGCTGCGCGCCATCCCGTGGGTCTTCGCCTGGTCGCAGACGAGGATCGGGCTGCCGGCGTGGTACGGCCTGGGCTCCGCGCTCAAGGCGTACCGGCGGGCCCACGGCGCCAGGTCCACGGAAAAGCTGGCCACCCTCTATCGCGACTGGCCGTTCCTCTCGAGCGCCTTCGACAACGCGGAGCTGATCCTGTATCGGTCCGAGCCGCAGATCGCGAGCCTGTACGCGGCCCTCGCCGACACTCCCACCGGGGAGCGATTGTGGTCTCGCGTCCGGGCCGAGTACGAGCTCTCGATCGAGGAGCTGACCAGGGTGACCGGACGCCGGGAGCTGCTCGAGACCGATCCGGGCGTGCGCCGCTCGATCCGGCTGCGGCGGCCCTACATCGACCCGCTGTCGCACATCCAGGTCCGCTTCCTGGCCCGGCTTCGCTCGCTGCCGCCGGGCCATCCGGATCGGGACCGCGTGGCCACCCTCGTGCAGCTCACCGTCAACGGCGTCGCGGCCGGCCTGCAGAACACCGGCTAGGGCCGCCAGGAGATACCCGATGCACACGCCGAGACGCACCGCCTCGAGCCGCCGCGCCCCCGCCGCTTCGGCCGCCCCCGCCGCTTCGGCCGCTTCGGCCGGCGCCCCCGCCGCGGCCACCGTCGGAACCCCGGAGACGGATGCGTGGCAGACGCCGCCACTCCCCGCGGACGACGCCACTCTGTTCACCCTCGGCCTGGACGAGCTGGCGGCCCGCTGGTCGCGCTCGATGGAGTCCTCCGCGATCGGGGCCGAGGCGATGCGCGGCGCCGACCGGCGAGCCCAGGCCATGGGCGTGACAGGCACGCGCCTGATGGAGCAGGCGGGCTGCGCCGTGGCCGCGGCCACTCACGCTCTCGCGGTCCAGACGGAGCGCTGGGGCAAGGGGCCGATCCTCGTTCTGTGCGGCCCCGGCAACAACGGCGGCGACGGTTTCGTGGCTGCGCGTCACCTGGCGCGCCACGGGGCGAAGGTCGTGGTCGCGCTCGTCGCCGGCGAGGGGCGCCCGGCCGGCAAGGACGCGGCCCGGAACTGGGACCGCCTCGACCACGAGGATCTCGTCGAGCGGGTCCACACCCCCATCGCCAGGGACGTGGGGATCCTCTCTCAGGGCATCGAGAAGGCGGCCGTGGTGGTGGACGCGCTGCTCGGGACCGGCACCGCCGGGCCGCTGCGAGAGCCGATCCGCGGCGCCGTCGAGCTGATCGGCAAAGCGCGGCGAGTGGGCATCCCGATCGTCGCGGTCGACTGCCCGACCGCCGTCGATCTCACCAGCGGCGACCTCTCCGACCCGGTGGTCCGGGCGCATCTCACGGTCACCTTCCACCGACCCAAGACGGGGCTGCTGGCGCGGCGCGGCGCGGCCGTCGCGGGCAGGGTGCTGGTGGCGCCGATCGGCATCCCCCAGGAAGCGGACAGGCTCTGAGGCGCTCCGCCTCGGCCGCCTCCGGTTGCCCGATCCCTACGGCACGATCAGAACGTAGTAGCCGTTCCACGTCTTAACGATTGAATCGGTGTACGTCAGGAAGTACTTGGAGAGCTGGGCAGGCGTGAGCTGGGTGTCGGGCAGGAGGTCGTAGCCCGACGCGTTCGGCGGCCTCGGCCAGAGCGGCCCGGTCACGTAAACCGACGTGATCGTGAAGTTGCTCGTGGTCGCCGGATCGGCCGTCGCGCTGAAACCGGTCATGACCCAGGCATGGCGGCCCTTCCACACCAGCATCCCCACCGGCTTGTTCGTCTGGCGCATTCGGGTGGCAGCCTTCTTCAACGCCGACGTGGAGTTCGCGAAGCTCTGCACGGAGTAGGTTGAACCGCCGTAGCGGTCGAGGATGGCGGCCCAGCCGGCCGGGTTCGTCCCGGCCGAGTAGCTGCCGCCGTCGTTGGCCTGGCCGTAGGCGATGTAGGTCGACTGCGCGCTGGTCGAGGAGTCGCTCTGGCCGAGAATCATGTTGAGCATCATCTGGCTGCTCGCGGCCACGCACCACGTCGTGGTCGCCTGCGAGGCGAAGGCGCTGGGCCGGTAGAAATCGAGGGCGCCGGTCCAGTCGGGCAGGCCGCTCGCCATGAGCATCGCGCCCGAGGTCAGATCGCTGCGGAAGCCGGCGGCGTCCTGGAGCGTGAGCAGGTATCGGTAGCAGGACGAAGGCTGCAGGGTCCGGTTGACCGCGGATCCTGTGAACGAGAGCTTGGTCGGGGTCGCCCACGTAACGCCCGCGCAGCTGCCGCCATTTGCCGGGGCCGACTGCTCGGCCAGGCTGCGCGAAACGATCTTCGAGCCGAAGGTGTCCCTTTCCGTCCACCCGATCCTGGCCGTCGTCTCGTAGACGACGAGTCCGTCGACGAATGGGTTGGTGAAGTCCGCGGTGGCGCCGAGCCCTGCCGGAGAGGGTATGAACGGCGACGAAGTCGCGGTCCGAGCGCCGGAGCCGGTGGTGAGCAGGAGCACGAACCGATAGCACCGGTTGGGCGAGAGACCGTCCACGTGATACGACCTGCCGGAGACGGCCTCGGACCGGACCGGCAGCCAGCGGAGGTCGCAGCCACTCACCCCGATCGGGCGCGAGGTTTGGACGATGAGCGTGGTCGCGCTGACCGTGGCGGTGTTGGCGATCGTCCAGCTCGCGTCGAACGAGCCCGTCTGGGTCACCGAAACGAGGCCGGGCGTGGGCGTGACGAAGGTCGCCACGGGAGTGGCCGCGGCGGCCGCGGCCGCCGAGATGTCGCTGAAGCCCGCCAGGAGGACGGCCGCGGTCAGAGAAACCAGCGCGGAGAGAAGGCGACGGCGGCTGCTCATGCGGGTCACCATAGTCCAAGTGGCGTTCGAATTGAACCCGACGAGGGTCCGGTTGTCTGTCCGGTCCTTTATTACCAGCCACACGAGCCCTGTCAACCACCGAAACGTGTCGCTCTGCGGCATTCATACCTGAGCTCACAAGACCCTATGCACGCTCAAATGCCAGACGTACAATCCCGCCGCAAAGCTCGCGGGCTGGCCGTGGGCGTCTAGGTAGCACGACGACCGGGCCTCTCACGCCTAGCCGCGAGGACACGGAGGGAGCGGCTACTGAGAGGAGTTCCAGGTTCTCGTGTACACGGACAAGATTCTGGTCTGCGCTGACTGCAACCAGCAGTTCGTATTCACCGCGAGCGAGCAGGACTTCTACGCTCAGCGGGGATTCTCCGACCCCAAGCGATGCGGTGCTTGCCGTACCGCGCGCAAGGCTTCGCGTCCGGAGGGCGGCGCCGGCCAAGGCGGCGGCTACGGCAGCGGCGGATACGATCGGGGCCCCCGCCAGATGTTCCCCGCCACGTGCAGCAAATGCGGACGCTCCACCGAGGTCCCGTTCCAGCCGACCAACGGCAAGCCGGTCTACTGCAGCGACTGCTTCCGGAGCGTCCGCGGCAACTGACCTAACCGCCGAACAATCCCGCGACGACCCGGGCCTCGCGCCCGGGTCGTTTCGTTTACGTCCCTTCGATGTTCCGTTGAGCGCCCGGCGCGAGTGGCTCGTTTGCCCGTTCCCGGCTCGGCGGGTACGCTTCGGGCATCCACCCACTTCCCGCAGCGCGAGGCCGCCGAACCATGGCCGCAGGCTCCAGCAACGACTTCGACCTGATCGTCCTGGGCGCAGGCACGGGCGGCTACACGGCCGCGTTTCGGGCCGCGCAGCTAGGCATGCGCGTCGCGCTCGTGGATCAGGGCAAGATCGGCGGGACGTGCCTCCACGTCGGCTGCATCCCGACCAAGGCGCTCCTCGAATCGGCCGAGCTGTTCGCGCGCCTCAAGAAGGCCAAGGATTTCGGGATCCTTCTGGAGGGCCAGCCCGGCCTCGACTTCGAGGCGATCGCCCGGCGGCGCGATCAGGTCGTGAAGCGGATGTGGACCGGCCTGAAGGGCCTGATCGACAAGAACAAGGTGACGTGGGTGAGCGGTCGCGGGCGCCTCGAGGGCGCGGGCACGATGCGCGTCTCGCTGAACGGCGAGGACGGCACGCCCGGCGCGGGCGGCGAAACCGTTCTCCACGCGAAGAACGTGATCCTGGCCACCGGCAGCCGCGTCAAGAGCCTGCCGGGAATCGTGCCCGACGGCCGCCGGATCATCACCTCCGACGACGTCACGACGAAGGCCGAGCTGCCCAGGAGCATCGTCATCGTGGGCGCGGGGGCGGTCGGCTCCGAGTTCGCCTCGCTCTATCACGACCTGGGCGTCGCGGTCTCGCTTCTCGAATACCTCCCGGCGATCGTCCCGCTCGAGGATCGCGACATCAGCCAGGCCCTCGAGCGCAGCTTCACCCGGCGCGGCATCAAGGTGGTAACGAAGGCCCGCTTCGACGCGGCGTCGGTCAAGGTGACTGCCGACGGCGTCTCGATGCTTGTCGGCCCCGACGGCGGGGTCTCAGAAGAGCTGCGCGTGGAGCAGCTGCTGATGGCGACCGGGCGCGCGCCGAACACCGAGGAGATCGGCCTCGAGACGACGAAGGTCGAGCTCGAGCGCGGGTTCGTGAAGGTCGACGGCTGGATGCGCACCGCCGAGCCGCACGTGTACGCCATCGGCGACCTGATCGGCGGGTTGATGCTCGCCCACGTCGCGGCTCACGAGGGGATCGTGGCGGCCCACGACATCGCCGGCGAGGGACCCGAGCCGATCGATTACGACCACCAGCCGCGGGCCACCTTCACACATCCCCAGGTCGCGTCGATCGGCCTGACCGAGCAGCAGTGCACGGAGCGGGGGATCGCCATCAAGAAGGGCGTCTTCAACTTCGCCGCGATCGCCAAGGCCGTGATCGTGGGCGAGACCGAGGGCTTCACCAAGGTGATCGCGGACGCGGCCACGGACGAGGTGTTGGGCGTGCACATGATAGGGCCGGCGGTGACGGACCTGATCGCGGAGGCGGCGTTGGGCATGACGCTCGAGGCCACGGCCTGGGAGATAGGCGCGGCCACGCATCCGCATCCGACTCTCGCGGAGGCTTTGGGCGAGGCGGCGATGGCCGTCGCGGGCCGCCAGATCAACGCCTAGCGCGGCTGTTTCGACTGCTTCTCGACCCAGCCCAGGATCTCGTCGGCGACTTCATCCCAGCCGGGGGCGGCGATGAGCCAGTGCGTCCGGTCCGGGAACTCGAGGAGGTCGGTGACGGCGGTGGAGTGGCGGTACTTGCGGTGGTTGGCGCGGATCGTCGAGGCGTCCACCGCGCGGTCCTTCGACGCGGCGGTGATCAGCAGCGGAGCGCGGTTGGCGTTCCGGAAGTCCACGTTCGTCGCCCGGCCGAACAGCAGCTGCCAGTACAGCCGGCCTGGCGTCGGCACGACCTGGCGCTCGTAGGCTGCCAGCTGCTCGTCCGCTTCCAGGGTGTGGCAGAAGCTCCAGGCGAAGTGCCGAAACGACATCGGTCTTACTTTGCGCCAGCTGCCCCACGCCAGCACGGTCGGCAGCCCGCTCCACGTGGCGCGAGGGCCGGCGAGGACGCCGCGCGGCGGCGCCGGATCGATCGCGACGCCCACCGAGCCGAGGCCGCGGTCGAGGAGCTGCTGCGCCACCAGGCCTCCCATCGAGTGGCCGATGATGATCGGCGGCTCCGGCAGCGCCCCGATGATCCGGGCGTAGTGGTCGGTCAGCTCGCCGAAGCCGACGTGGGCCAGCTCGGGAGCGGGCGCCCGGCGCAGCTCGCGCACGGGGCGGTCGTCGTAGGGCCAGGCCGGGGCGATGCAGCGGTAGCCCCGGGCCTCGTAGCGCCTGACGAAGCCCTCCCAGCAAAGTGGCGTCATCCACGCCCCGTGGATGAGCACGATCGTCTTCGACACTCGATCCTCCCTGGGCGGGCTCCGGCTCGGCTCGCCAGAAGCATGATGGGCGGCGCCTGGCGTGTCACGCGCGGACGGGATCGTGGCGGGCTGCCGGGCGAGACGCGCGGCGCCAGGCCGCGCAGCGCATTGGCTGCGGCCGGCGCGCAGCGCATTGGCTGCGGCCGGCGCGAGGCGCATTGGCTGCGGCCGGGCCGCGAAGGCGGATTTCTGCTCAACGCCACCCCGGGTGGCAATGAGCAGGGGAGTCGTCCTCGGTGAGGGCTAGCGCCACCCCGGGTGGAGATAAGCAGAAATGGGAAAGGCCGTGGATCTCGGCGAGCGGCCGGGGGCCTCGAAATCCGCGGTGCGGGCCCTTTCGGCGCGCGACTGGCTCGGTTTGGGCCAAATGCGCCAAACTAGCGACGGCGGCGGCGATGCCGGCGCCAGGGAGACCTCACCGGAGGAGCGTGGCGTGGCCAAGGTGACGATGCCCCGGCTCGGCGAGAGCGTGGCCGAGGGGACGATCGGGAAGTGGCTCAAGAGGCCCGGCGACAGCGTCGCCCGGGATGAGCCGCTGCTGGAGGTCATCACCGACAAGGTCAACGCCGAGGTGCCGTCGCCTTTCGAGGGGGTCCTGCGCAAGATCCTCGTCGAAGAGGGGCAGCTGGTGCCGTACAACGCCGAGATCGCCGAGATCGAGGAAGTGGCAGGGGCAGCGGCCACTCCCCGGGGAGCGGGCACGGCCGCCGCGAAGGCGCCGGCCCTCGCAACTCCGGCCGTCGCCGCGAGCCCCGCCACGGGCCACGCCGCGAGCCCGGCCACGGCCCCGACCGCGCCACTCCCCGTTGTCCGCGCCACTCCCGCCACTTCCGCCACGCCGGCGTTGGTGCCGGTGATGCAGATCGGGCCGGACGCCCAGAGCGGGGACCCGGACGCGCGTATGACCCCGGCCGTCCGCCGCATGCTGCGAGAGCACGGCCTGACTCCAGCCCAGATCGTCGGGACGGGCCACGGCGGCCGGATCACCCGCGACGACGTCATGGCCGTCGTTCAGCGGCTCGGGTCGGGACCGGGTGCCGCGGTGCGTGGAGCCGCCACTGCGGCCGCCCAGGCCGCCGTCTCGCCGTCCGTCCTTTCGTCGTCCGAGCGTGTGGTCCCGAGCCATGCGCCGGGCCTGGCACCGTCGGTCCCTTCAAACCCGCCGTCGTCGCCCGCCGTAAGCTGGGAGCCCGGCCAGGAAGAAGTGCTGGTCCCGCACAACCAGATGCGTCGCGGCATCGCCGCCCAGATGACGCGAGCCGCGGCCGTGCCGGTCGCGCACAGCACCTTCGAAGCCGATATGACCGCGGTCGTCAATCTGCGCAACTCGCTCGGGGAGGCGTACAGGGCCCGAGAGGGTGTCGGGCTCAGCTTCCTGCCGTTCGTGGTCAAGGCCGTCGTCGAGGGGCTCATGGACAACCCCGACCTCAACGCCCACTACACCGAGGGCGGCCTGCTGCGGAAGCGCCGCATCAACGTCGGGATCGCCATCGCCGTGGACAACGGGCTCATCGTCCCGGTCATCCACGACGCCGATCAGCTCTCGATCAGCGGCATCAACCGGGCCATCCAGGACCTGGCCACGCGAGCCCGAACGAACAAGCTGCGCCTCGAAGACCTCCAGGGAGGCACCTTCACGGTTGACAACACCGGCTGGTTCGGCTCGATCCTGACCGTCCCGATCATCAACATCCCCGAGGTCTGCATTCTGACGACCGAAGCGGTCGTGAAGCGGCCGATCGTCCGCGAGACGCCCGAGGGCGACGTCATCGCCATCCGCTCGATGATGAACCTGGTCGCCGGCTACGACCACCGGGCCACCGACGGGGCCCAGATCGGCCGGTTCGTGCGCGACGTGATCTGCAGGCTCGAGGCGATCGGCCCCGACACGCCGATCTACTAGACTCGAAGCCATGAACAACGAACAGCCGCTGTCGCGCCTCCTGCCGCCGACGATCGCCATGGGCGGCGGGACGTTCGAGCCGGCCGCCGATGGGTCGGTCCCCCTGCGGCGGCATCCCGATTGGATCAAGGCCCGGATCCCGTCCGGCGAGACGTACCACGAGGTCAAGCGGCTGCTCAGCGGTCTCTCGCTGCACACCGTCTGCGCCGAGGCCCAATGCCCCAACGTGGGCGAGTGCTGGGACCAGCGGACCGCCACGGTCATGATCCTCGGGGACGTGTGCACCCGCGCCTGCGGGTTCTGCGCGGTGAAGACGGGCAAGCCCACCGTCCACGATCTTGACGAGCCGCGCCGAGTCGCCGAAGCCATCCGCGGTCTGAGGTTGGACCATGTCGTCGTCACGAGCGTCGCCCGCGACGACCTGGCCGATGGCGGAGCGAGCGTCTTCGCCGACACGATCCGGCGGCTGCGGGACGCGTGCCCCGGGATGGGCGTAGAGGTCCTGATCCCCGACTTCAACGGCGAGGAGGCGCCGCTGCGGACGGTGATGGCGGCCGGGCCGGACATCCTCAACCACAACGTCGAGACGGTCGCGCGGCTGCAGAAGCCGGTTCGGAAGCGGGCCCGATACGACCGGTCGCTCGGGGTTCTCGAGCGGGCGAAGGCGTACGCGCGGGAGTACGGGGCGGCCTCGGGAGTGGCGACGGGGCCCGCCGGGCTGGCGACGGCGCCGGCTGGTGTGCCGGCGCTCCACACCAAGTCGTCGATCATGGTCGGGCTGGGCGAGACCCGGCCGGAGCTGCACCAGGCGTTCGTGGACCTGCGCGCGGTCGACTGCGACATCCTCACCCTGGGGCAGTATCTGCGGCCCTCGCCGGAGCATCTCCCCGTCGTGCGCTACTACCACCCCGACGAGTTCGCCGAGATGCGCGAGGAGGCGCTGGCGCTCGGGTTCAAGCACGTCGAGTCGGGGCCGCTGGTCCGGTCGAGCTACCACGCCCGCGACCAGGTCCCGGACGCGGTGGCGCGTCGGGCCGAGCGGGCCGAGCGGGCGGCGCGTAGTGGGGGAGAGGCCGCCGTCCCGGACCCGGCTGCGCCCACCGTCCCGGGCGCCGCGGCGCCTGACCGTCGCTCACCAACAGTCGATGCCGAGGGTCGCGTCATCTACCGGCCCGACTGACCGTCGCCGCGCCGTCGCCCCGCCTCGACCCGGCCGCGCCGCCGTCGACCCCCGCCGTCGACCCCTGTTCGACCCCCGCCGTCGACCCCCGACCTAGACCTCCGCCTCGACCTCCGACCTCGACCCCCACCCCGACCCTGCTTCGATCCCCGGCAGGTCCGAACGCGATAAGCCGCGGATGAGCCGCTGTTGAGTCGGAGCGAAGCCGGACGGAGGATGCTGCGCCGGTGGAAGACATCCGAGTCGGTGCCGCCGTTCGAGCGGTGCGTATGCGTCGCGGCCTCCGCCAGAGCGATGTTGCGACGATCGCCGGCGTCAGCCAGACGACCGTCTCGCTAGTAGAGCGCGGCCATCTCGAGTCGCTGACCCTGGCCAGCGTGAGGGCGGTCGCGCGAGCGGTCGATGTCTGGCTCCAGTTGGAGCCGCGGTGGCGGGGCGCCGATCTTCCACGGCTGCTGGACGAGCGCCACGCTGAGCTGGTCGGGCTGGTGGTTGCCGAACTGCGCCGGCGTGGCTGGGAGGTTCGTGTCGAGTACTCCTTCAACGTTCGCGGCGAACGAGGCTCGGTCGATGTCCTCGGCTGGCTGCCTGCCCTCGACGTGCTGCTGATCGTCGAGGTCAAGACTCAGATCGTGGACGTTCAGGAACTGCTGTCGACGTTCGATCGGAAGCGTCGCGTCGTCCTAGCCTCCGTGTCTGCGGAACTTGGCTGGCGTCCGAACCTCGTGGGTCGACTGCTCGTCGTGCCCGAAACGACCAGAGTCCGAGAGGCGGTGGCTCGCCACTCCGAGATCTTCGCCGCAGCCCTTCCATCCCGGAATATCGGCGTCAGACGCTGGTTGCGCGAGCCCGCGCAGGCGATCGCCGGCATCGGGTTCTTGCGCAATAGCAATGACGGTAATCCCGCGCGAGGCCGTGGCGGCGTGTCCCGGGCTCGAAGGCCTGCCGGCGGGAAATCGCTCGGCGGCCCACGTTCGAGCTCCGGGCGCCGAACGCCGCCGTGGGCGTCGGCCGGGGTCGAAGGGGCCCGCGCTCACGCATAGCAGTACTGGTATTGGTATCGCGCAAGAATGCTCGTTGCTCGCCCGGGACGCCCGACCGTCGGCCGTCCCCGTCGCCCGCCCGGCCGCGCCGCTGCCCGGCCGCGCTGCCTCCGCCCGGCCGCCTCGCGCCGCCCGCCGCCCGACCCGGCTGCCCGACCCGGCCGCGCCGCCCGACCTACAGGATCTTGGAGAGGAACGCCTTCGTCCGTTCCTGGATGGGCGAGCTGAAGACCTGGTCCGGCGTGCCCTCTTCGACGACCACGCCATCGTCCATCATGACGACCCGGTTGGCCACTTCACGGGCGAAGCCCATCTCGTGGCTGACCACGATCATCGTCATGCCTTCACGGGCCAGCTCCTTCATGACCTCCAGGACCTCGCCGATCATCTCGGGATCGAGCGCGGAGGTCGGTTCGTCGAAGAGCATCAGGGCCGGCTTCATGGCGAGCGCCCGCGCGATGGCGATGCGCTGCTGCTGGCCGCCGGAGAGCTGGTTCGGGTAGACATTCTCCTTGACCGCGAGGCCGACGCGCTCGAGCAGCGCCCGGCCCATGACCATGGCCTCGTCGTGCGACATCCCCCGAACATGGATCGGCGCCTCGATGATGTTCTCGATGGCCGTCATGTGCGGGAACAGGTTGAAGCGCTGGAAGACCATGCCGATCTCCTGGCGCTGGGCCGCAATGTTCTTCTCCTTGTCCTCGACCAGCTTCTTCTTGTCGCCGGCTTCGCGATAGCCGATGAGATGGCCATTGACGAAGATTCGGCCGCCCTGGATCTTCTCGAGGTGATTGATGCAGCGGATGAGGGTCGTCTTGCCCGACCCGGATGGGCCGATCACGACGACGGTCTCCTGACGCTTCACCTGGATGCACACGTCCTTGAGGACGTGCAGTCGGCCGAACCACTTGTTGACGTCGCGAGCGTCGACCACGACGTCCACATCGGGGCGCGGCACGCCGCCGATTGCGCCCAGGAGGTTGCTGCTGACCATCGGAGTCGTCATCAGTGGCCTCCCAGTGCCCCAATCTCATCCACCTGAGGTCCGCCGCCGAAGATCCGTGCCCGCCAACCCGGCCCCTGAGCCGCCGACGATCCCGTGGCAGTGCCCCGCGCAAATCGCAGCTCGATCCGGGACTGGATGAAGCCCCAGATCGTGGTCAGTAGAAGGAACCACAGGGCGCAGGCCGCGTAGGCCTCGAAGGGCCGGTAGTTGAGGCCCTGCAGGATGACGTAGTGGTTGTACGTTTCCACGACGCCAAGCACGAAGATCAGGCTGGTGGTCTTGAGCATGTTGTTGAACTCGTTGCCGAGAGGCGGAATGATCACTCGGGCGGCCTGTGGCAGGACGATGCGGGTCATCGTCAGGCGATATGTCATGCCCAGGGACTTGGCGGCCTCGGTCTGGCCGGGATCGACGGCCAGGATGCCTGCGCGGATGATCTCGGCCATGTAGGCGCCCTCGTTCACGCCGAGAATCACCATTGCCGCCTGGAGGGCTCCTGGGATGAAGAACCCGAAGATCGTGATGTCATCCCAGCCCCAAATGTGCGCGGCCCCGAAACCGAAGTAGAAGAACACGAGTTGGACGAGCAGCGGAGTGCCGCGGAAGAACCAGATGTAGACGTTGGCAATGACCCGGAATGGCAGGATCCGAGCCATCTTGCCCAGCGCCGCCAGCACGCCCAGTGCGACTCCGAGCGCCTGGGCGACCACCGAAATGACGATCGTCACGTACAGCGCGCCGAGAACGCCCTGCGAGGTCGGGTTGAGGTCCTGGAGGAAGATGTCCGGCTTGAAGTTGAAGCTTTGTGCCTTGCCGCTCGAGCAGCCGGCTACCGAGAGGGCAAGGAGAAAGAGGCATCCGACCAGCAAAGCCGGCCGGATGCCTCGATTGCGCAGCGCACTCATCGTGTCGCGCGTTTGTCGGGACCTACGAGTTGGTCGAGGTGACGGCGTCCGCCTGGACACCGTACTTCGTGAGGATCTGGACGTACGTGCCGTCGTCGATCATCGACTGGAGGGCTGTCTTGACGGCTGCCTCGAGATCCGTATTGGCCTTGCCGACGCTGATCCCTTCGTTGACGTCGTCAAGGATGAGGCCGGGGACCACTTCGAACAGCGTGGGCTGCTGAACGGTGTAGTAGCCGGCGACTGGCGAGTCGGTGAAGTAGGCCGAGACCTTGCTGGACTGCAATGCGAGGAGCGCATCGCTGTCCTTGGTGAAGGGCTGGACGTTGATCTTCGCCTTGCCGGCCGCCACGCACTTGGCGCTCAGCCCGTCGGCAGGCTTGTAGTCGCCGGTGCCGTTGAGGTGGTCCGCCTCTGTCGTGCCGTTCTCGACGCCGACCGCCTTGCCGCACAGATCATCGGCTGTCTTGATGCCATCCGGGTTGCCCTTGGCAACGACGAACGACTGACCGGCGTGGAAGTACGGGATCATGTCGACTGCCTTGAGCCGGTCCGTGGTGATGTTCTGGGCCGAGATGATGATGTCGCACTTGTTGCCCGACAAAGCGGCGATGATCGTGTCGAAGACGGTGTTCTGGACCGCGACCTTGAGGCCCAGTCGGTTGGCGATCTCCGTGCCGATGTCGATGTCAGAGCCGGTCGGGTTGCCGTTGGCGTCGAAGAACTCCTGCGGCGGATACGGGATGTCGGAGCAGATGGTCAGATGCCCGGCGACGACGAGCTGGGCGGCCGGTACGGAGCCTACGACCTTCTGAGTCGGCGCCGGAGTCGGAGTCGGAGTCGGAGCAGGCGTCGCGGCGGGCGCAACGGTCACGACCGGCGCGGCGGTGGGGGGCGCGGTCGGCGCGGGGGTCGCCGTACTGCTGCAAGCCCCGACGGCGATTGCGGCCATGGCCACAAAAGCGACAATGCCGAATCTGGATTTCATTTCGGGTCTCTCCTCCTGTCCTCCTGGAATCCCACGATGTTGCCCGCCGTCCACCCCATTCGACGCGCTTGTGGGATCGGTGGGCGCAGCGTAGCCTCGCGGGCGTTCACGCGCAAGACGCGCACGACATCCACGGTTGCGACCGGGTTGTAGATGGGGCAGTTGCCGGAAGAAGCCCGGCCGCCGTCGGAGGCTACCATGGTCGCGCGGGTGTCGCAGGGCCCGGTGACTCCTCGGCCTACTGGTTGGTCGAGGTCACGGCCCCTGTTTCGACGCCGTACTTCTTTAGGATCTGGAGGTATGTGCCGTCGTCGATCATCGAGCTGAGAGCGTTCTTGACAGCCAGGTACACCTCGCCCCGGTTCCTGGCGAGGGCGATGCCTTCGTTGGCATCCTCGAGTACGAGGCCGGGAGCAAGCTCGAACTTGTCGGGCTGCAGCATGGCGTCATAGCCCGCGACGGGCGAGTCGGTGAAGTAGGCCGCGACCTTGTTGGCCGCGAGCGCCGCAAGCGCGTCGGTGTCCTTGGAGAAGGTCTTGACGGCGACCGCAACCAGGCGAGCTGCCTGGCACATGGCGATCAGCCCCCGGGCGCGGCTGTAGGGCCCCTGTCCGTTCAGGCGGTTGTCCTCGAGCGTGCCCTTTATGACGGCGACTGGCTTGTTGCAGAGGTCGTACACGGTCTTGATGCCGGCCGGATTGCCCTTTGCGACCAGGAAGGCCTGACCGGCGTGGAAGTACGGGATCATGTCGACTTTCGCGAGCAGGCTTGGCGTGACCAGCTGGCCCGAGATGGCGATGTCGCAATGCCTGGCGGCCAGCGCGGCGGCGATGAGGGTCGAGGGCGTGTTCAACATCTCCAGCTCGAGGCCGAGCCGGTTCGCGATCTCATTGCCGATCTCGACGTCCGAACCGGTCAGTTTGCCCTTGGCGTCGAAGAACTCCTGCGGCGGCAGCCCGATGTTGGAGCAAACGGTCAGCCGTCCCGCGACGACGAGCTGATCGGCCGGGATTGAGGCGACGACCAGCTGCGTCGGCGCAGGGGTGGGGGTCGGGCTGGGCTTGGGCGTGGGAGTCACGACCGGCGTGGGCGTGGGAGGCGGTGTCGGCGAGGGCGTCGGCGTGGCGCTGCCGCACGCCCCGACGGCGATTGCGGCCGCGACCAGCAGGCCGGTTAACCGGAACTTGGGCGAGGTCATGACCGTTCCCCTGTCATCGCTGGGTCCCCGATGCTGCATGTCGTGGACCCACGACGGGCATCTCGGTGTTAGGTTGCCGCAGCGTAGCCTCGCGAGCGTTCGCGTGCAAGGCGCGCACGACACCGGCGGGTATCCGCCGGCCCGCGGCCGAAGGAATATGCTCTCCGCAATGGCCCGCCAGCTGCCGCGCCGGACGCCGCTCGCCGAGCTTCACTGTCACCTCGGCAGCGCGGTCACGCCCGCCGTCATGTGGGGCATCGCCCACGACCAGGGGATCAAGCTCCCGACCAAGGACTACTGGCAGTTCCGGGACATGATCACCGCCTCCCCGACCCGTGGCCACTCCTTCGACGGCTACCTGCAGCTGTTCCACTGGACCGAGCTGATCCAGTCCTCGCCGTTGGCCATGGAACGCTCCGTGTACGAGGTCGTGGGCGGCGCCTACCGCAAGAACAACGTCACGACCACCGAGCTGCGCTTCAATCCGATGAAGCGCAACCGGGGCGGCGAGCAAGACCTGGACCACATCATCGCGGCCGCGTTGCGGGGCATGGACCGGGCCATGCTCGAGTACCCGATCAGGCCGGGGCTCATCCTCTGTCTCGACCGAGCCTTCCCATACGAGTTGAACGAGATAATCGTGGAGAAGGCCATCGCCTGGCACGATCGGGGCATCGTCGGGATCGACATCGCAGGCCCCGAGTTCGGGGCGTTCCGGGTGGCCGACTACAGCTCGCTCTTCAGGCGGGCTCGCCATTTCGGGCTCGGGATCACCGTCCACGTCGGCGAGTCGGGGCCGGTCGAGGAGATCGCGGAGGTGGTGGAACAGCTCGAGCCGGACCGCATCGGGCACGGCGTGAAGTCGGCCTACGACCCGCGAACGATGGCGATGCTGCGCGAACGAGGGATCGTGCTGGAGATCTGCCCCACCTCGAACCTGCAGACGGAGGTCGTCTCGAGCTGGGAGGAGTTCCGCTGGATCTTCGACCAGTTCCGCCGCAACGAGATCCGCTATGCCATCAGCACCGACGGCCCGGAGATGCTGCGGACCTACATCCGCGACGAGCTGGCGACACTGGGGCGGCTGGGCATCCTCTCCTACGAGGAGCAGGTCCAGGCCGCCGAGACGTCGCTGGCGGCCTCGTTCGTGCCGCGGGTCAGCGCCGTTCCGGCCGCCATCATCGAGCCGGCCCCGCGCCACGAAGTCGAGCGAGAAGAGGCTTAGGGGGACGAGCGGCCGCGGCGTGAGGGCGCGGGCCGAGGGCCGCTAGCTGTCGGCCGGTTCGATGCGGTAGGTGCAGCTGCGACCGCCCGAGGCGATGTGGCATTCGCGCGTGACCTTCGCCCCAAGCACCTCGCCAAAGAGCTGCAGCTCGGCGGCGCAGGCGATCTGGTATGTGCCCGAGACCCCGTAGATCGCGCAGTTGTGCTCGTGGAGGTGGATCGTTCCGTCGGCGTCGCGAGTGGCCCTGCCCAGGTATCCGGTCTCGTCCTGGTAGCTCGCCACCTCTTTGACCCGCTCCCACAGCGAGGCGTTGGCCGGCAACCGCTCCTCGATGCGGTGCCCGATCCTGGCCCGAAGCATCTGGCGGCGCGCCTCGAAGACCTCCTCGATCAGCTTGTCGCCGCCGACCGTCCGAATGGCCGTCAGCACCGACTGCGTCAGGGCCCCGTAGTTGGCGGGGAAGAGATCCTGCGCGGCGGGGGTGAGATCGTACACGTGGCGCGGCCGGCCGACTCCGTGACGGCTCAGGCTGCGCGTGACCAGGCCCGCGGTCTCCAGGGTCCGAAGCTGCTGCAGGACGCCGGTTCGGCTCGCCCCGACGCGATCGGCGACCTGATCCGGAGCGGCGGGCCCGCCCGTCCGCAGCGCGTAGAGCACGTCGCGGCGGAGGGTCGAGGAGGCGCCCGGCCCCGGAGATGGCGTGATCAGCGGGTTCGCGGTCCGGACGCGGCGCTCGATCATGTCGGCGTCGGTGCCGTGCTCGAACGGCGCGCCCGTGAAGGCGGCGGCGGTGCGGGAGGGGACGGCGGGCGCCGGGTCTGGCGTCGACGGGGCCGTCACGGCGCCGGTGTCGGGCAGCGTGGCGGCGGTGTCTTTGGCCGGCAACTCCGCATGAACGGCCCGATCGTGATGCATTCGGGAAAAGTAGCAGCGAACGCCAAAACCTGCACCGACCGCCGGCCGGCCTCGTGTCAGCCGCGCTGGGACGCGCGCGACGGCGCGGAGTGGCCCAACGCGCTCCGTTACCTTACGATCCACGTTGTTCCCGTCGGTGATCGCCGGTTCGTCAAGCTGCGCCGCCGCCGGTCACAGCCGCAGCGCGGGCCAGTCCGGCCTTCTGAGGAGCAACGGGTGCCTGAGATCCGACCATTTCGTGCGCTTCGGTTCGACCCGAGAGTGGCGGGCGACCTCGAGACCGTGATCTGCCCGCCCTACGACGTGATCGGGCCGGAACTGCACGAGAAGCTGCTGGGCCGCAACTCGCGCAACGCCGTCCGGATCGATCTGCCGGAGAGCCGGCCCGGCGACGAGCCCGACGACCGCTACCGGCGAGCCGGCAAGCTTCTGACGGAGTGGCGCGCCGACGGAACTCTCCACAAGGACATGTACGCCGGCATCTACGTGTACGAGCAGACGTACCGGATCCCCGGCAGCAGGAGATCTAGGACCCAGGTCGGGTTCTTCGGACTCCTTCGCCTCGAGACATTCGGGCCCGGATCCGGCGTCCTGCCGCACGAGCGGACCCTTTCGGCCCCCAAGGAAGACCGCTACAAGCTGATGAAGGCGACCAGCGTCAACACCAGCCCGGTGGTGGGGTTATACGCGGATCGGCGCGGGGCATCGGTCAAGGCGCTGAAGGCCATCGCCGCGACGCCCCCGGACATCGACGTGACCGACGACGACGGCGTTGGCCACCGCCTCTGGGCCGCGACGGAGAACGGCCCCTTCGGCGTACAGGTCCGCGACGTCCTGGCCGCGGCCGGAGGCGAGCCGATCACCATCGCCGACGGCCACCACCGCTACGAGACCGCGATCCGCTACCGCGACGAGCGTCACGCCAACAGGACCGGGGAGGCGGATCCCGCGTCCGACTACGTCCTGATGCTCTTCCTGGAGACGAGGCGCCAGAAGCTGACCGTCCTGCCGACCCACCGGATCGTGCGCGATCTCGGCGATGCCGGCGTCGCGACTTTCCTCTCGCGCGCCCACGAGCTGTTCGACGTGGAGCCCGTGGCCGGGCGCGCAGAGCTCGAGACTGTTTTTGCGTCGGTGGACAGGTCTCCCGGCGGCGAGGGCCGGTTCGGGCTCTGGACCCGTCAGGGCGGCGCCGTTCTGCGGGCCCGGCGAGACGCGTTCACCAGGTTCCTGCCCGCGGGCGGAGCGGCTCTGCGGCGCCTGGACGTGACGCTTCTCCAGGCGGCCCTGGATCGCCTGTGCAGGATCGACCGGGAGGCAATCTTGGCGGGCCGGCTGGCGTACACGAAGTCCGTGGCCGAAGCGCTCGACTGGGTCGATCAGGCGCACAACGGCGCCGACATGGCGTTCCTGCTGGATCCAACGCCGGTTGCCGACATCGCGGCCGTCGCAACAGACGGCGACGTCATGCCCCAGAAGTCGACCTACTTCTACCCAAAGGCCCTCACGGGGCTCATCATCAACCCTCACGAATGGTGAATCGGGGCGGGTGGGCGTCCCGAGGCGGAATCTAGGAACCCGAGGTATATGAGCGACACCACTCCCGACGGCCTGCGCGTCGCGCGGCCGCATTCGGTCGGCGCCAACGGCCGGCCGATCCGCAAAGACGAGATCGAGGTCACCGATCGCGGGCTGTACGTCGAGTCGTGGATGCCGGAGCGGCGTTCGCGGCGCCGGCCTTTGCTCTTCGTCCACGGCGAGCTGACCGGCTCCTGGGTCTGGGAGAGGTATCTCTCGTACTTCGCCAGTCGCGGCTGGGAGGGCCACGCCCTCAACCTGCGGAACCACTACTGGTCGCAGACCGCCGACATGGCCGCCACCGACTTCGAGACGTACGTCGAGGATGTCGTGTCGGTCATGCAGAGGCTCGGCCCCAACACCGTCTCGGTCGGGCACGGCATGGGTGGCCTGCTCATCCTCAAGGCCGCGGAGCGCTATCCGGTGGGGGCGATCGTCCTGCTCGACAGCGAGCTACCGCGCGACCTGCGCCCGCCGGTTCGACCGCACGAGCTGCGCGAGATCCCGGACGTCTACGGCCGCGACCACATCGGCTGGGAGACGCTGCCCGAGATGCTCCAGCGCGAGAACCGCGACCTCACGATCGATGACGTGATCCGGCTGCAGCACCTGTTCGGGCAGAAGCCACACGAGTCGGGTCTGGCCAAGCGCGAGATCCTCGAAGGAATCGCGATCGATCGAGCCCGACTGGCCGGCGTACCCATCCTGGTGGTGGGCGCCGGGCTGGACGGGACCTCGGCCGCCACCGGCGCCAGCCGGCTGGCCGACTGGCTGGGCGGCACGTACGAACCGTTCGGGGCTCACTCTCACTACGGGTTGATCATCGGCGAGCAGAGCTTCCAGCAGGTCGCCGAAGGCGTTCGGGCCTTCCTGGAGACGCACCGCCTGTAGGGGAATGGCGCGCACTTGCGGCTCCTGCTATCATCCCGCCCGGCCCGCCGTAATGGCGGCCGGCGCGATGCCGCATTCGTCTAGAGGCCCAGGACACAGCCCTCTCAAGGCTGAGATCATCGGTTCGAATCCGATATGCGGTACCAACTCGCCAGCACCACACGCCCCCGGACCGCGCCCCGGGGGCGTTCCTTTGTTGCGGCCACTTCCGCTGCGCACGAAGGCGTAATCGGGCCATCTGCGCCTGCTAGCATTGCGGCACAGGGTCTGGCCAGAAGCGAGGCTGGGGTGTTCCGTCGGCTCGGCCAGGACTGCCGTCAGGAGAATGCGATGGCTCAGCAACCGCCCGTCCAGCAGCCCGGCGCCCCCGCCGCCTGGACCCCGCCCCCGGCCTATCCGCCGGCCGGATATGCTGCGGCTCCCCGGTACGCCGGGTTCTGGATTCGCGTCGTGGCATACATCATCGACGCGATCATCATGGGCATCCTCGCCGTGACCGTGATCGGCATCATCGTCGCGATCCCCTACATGCCCGTCATGTGGTGGAAGAAGGGCTCAACCCTCGGCCAGATGGCCTTTGGCCTCCGAGTCGTACGCGCCGTGGACGGCGGTCCGATCTCGGGAAGCGCGGCCTTCATCCGATTCATCGGGATTTACGTGAGCGCGATCTGCTTGTATCTCGGTCTGATCTGGGTCGCATTCGAGCCACGCAAGCGGGGCTGGCACGACATGATGGCGGGCACCGTGGTCATCCACACCAAGTAGGCGAGCCTGATTCGGCACAAGAGGCGGAGGCCTTCGGTCTCCGCCTTTCGCTTTCTGAGGCGTCGGTTGCGGCGGGATTCGCCGCTGCCGCGCCTGTACCATGACTGCGGCGAATCCGGAGCTGGGAGCCGGGGAGTTCTGACGGTTTCGCGGCTCGCGATAGTTAGGAGAGGCAATGGCCGACGATCCGCAGCGCCCGCCTTCTGAGCCGACACCGGCTCCCGACGCTGGTTCGACTCCACCGCCGCCCGGTTGGTCGGCTGCCCCTGCCGGCTGGCCTTCGCCTCCGGCCCAGCCCGCTCCGGGCGCATGGCCTCCGCCTCCGGCCCAGCCCGCTCCGGGCGCATGGCCGGGCGCCGCCGGGGGCTATCCGCCGGCTCCGCCCCAGGGCTACCCCGGGGCATACCCGCCGCCTCCCGGCTATCCGCCTCAGCCCGGCTACGGCCAGCCGATGGGCTATCCGCCCCCAGGCTACGGCGTGATGCCCCAGTACGGCGGTTTCTGGATCAGGCTGGTGGCGTACATCATCGACGTGATCGTGTTGGTCGCCCTGGCCTTCGTTTGCATCATCACGATCGTCGGCATCTTCGCCCTGCCGTTCGTGCTTCTCGGCTACTTCCCCTTCTGCTGGTGGAAGTGGGGGGCCACTGCCGGACTGCGGGCTCTCGGGCTCCGCGTGGTGCGCGATATCGACGGCGGACCGATCTCCGGTGGAAGCGCCTGCATTCGCGCGCTGGTCTTCTACGTCGAGGGGTTCTTCTCAGGCTGGCTCATCGGCCTGCTCGGGTTCATCTGGGCGGCTTTCGAGCCGCGCAAGCGGGCCTGGCACGACATGGCGGCCGGCACCGTGGTGATCCACACCAACTAGGTTTCGCTCTCCCATCGGAAGGGCGGAGGCCTCGCGCCTCCGCCCTTCCCTTTTGGCCGGGGCCCGGCGGAGAGGTCCTGCCAGTCGCGACGCCGACCGCATCGGGCGGAACATGTCGCTCGCTTTCGAGGCCGTCCGGGCGCCCAAGAAGGGTCGAATCGAGCCCTTTTTCCGGGTCCATTGGAGCCGGTCGAACAAACGGTCAGCGAACGGACGTTCTGTGGACAACTTGGTGGACCACTTGGTGGAGAACCCCCTTTTATGACATCGAGCCGCCCCCTAGGATGCACCGCAGCCTACCGCGGAGGAGAGACGCGCGGGGGGACCGAAACCAGTCTTGACCGTTCGTCAGCGGTCGTCTGGAGGTAGTGGTTTCGGTTGGGAGTGGATAGAGGAGCGAGGCAACGAATGGATTCGCGCAGGCGCCCCGAGGACCGCGCAGCCGCCGACGCCGCCCTCGATTTCGTCCGATTCTGCCATCGCCGCCGGCGCGTCGGCTGGCCCGAGCTATACGACGAGATGTGCGCCGTCGCGAGCCGGGGCCTGTACCACGGCTGGGGCTTCGGGGAGCTTGCCGAACACGGCATCGCCTTTGGACTCGCAGAAATGCCGCGCCTCGCCGGGCTCGCCACCCAGGTTGCGCGGGAGGAGGTCGAGCGGCGCGGTCGGCTGCTCGTCGGCGTCATGGCCCCCTTGACCATGCGATCGGACGCGCCGGAGGAGGCGTCCGACGAGGCAAGGCACGCCCGAGTGCTCTTGGGCACCGCCACCTGAACCCGGGCGCGTCGCGCCCGCAGGTTCGGCGCCGGCGGCATTGACCGCCGTCTCCATCGATCGAGAAAGGCCCTCCCGCGCGGGAGGGCCTTTTCTTGTGCGGTCTGCAGCCGGGTCGGCGGCCGGGGGGCCTGCGGCGGACGAGGGCGCGACGGCCCGCCCGATCAGGCGCGGAGCTGCCGCCGGGCCATCTCGGCCTCGATCTGGCGCTCGGCCTCGGTGTACGAATCGATTCGCTGCCGCAGCTCGTTGGCCGGCGGTGTGTACAGGTGGACCTGTTGCTGGAGGATGTAGCTCAGGCGACGGCTCGTCATCCGCACGTGGTCCAGGTTCTTCATCAGGACCAGCGGATCCATGGCCGCCAGGTCGCTGTCGTCGTACATCGGCTTCATGGCGTGATTGTATTGGGCCGGGCCGGGGAGCGTCGCCGTGGTTTGGGACGCGACGGCCGCGTGTCCCTACAGCGCCCGCGGCGTGCGGGGCGGCCAGGTCCAGTCGATCGGGAGGGAGGCGCTGTTGAGGGCGCGGCGCCGGCCGGCTTCGCTCGTGGACAGAACCAGGATCCGCTCGTGCTTCGTGGCCTGGCCCGCCTCGTCGCCCCAAAGCTTGGTCATCTTGCGGCCAGCGGCCACGTCGTCCAGGGCGATCCCCGCCAGCCTGTACCCCTCAGGTGCGGCGGCAAGCTCCCAGACCGACTCCGCCAGCCCCACGCCGCCGTTGGCGGGCCGGCCGCGGTCCAATTCCACGTCGCCGATGACCAGGGCCACGACGGCGTCGTCGGCGAGGGCGGAGCGGAGGCCGCGCAGCACCTCGCGCATGAAGACGAGATAGGCGTCGCGGTGGTGGGCGTCATCGAGGAGATCGTCGATCGCGGCGGCGTCGTAGCCCAGGAGCCAGAGGCGAAGCCAGTTGTAGTAGCCGTACTTCACCACTCGCAGGTAGGGCGGTGAAGTGACCACGAGGCGCGCCCGCTCCGGCAGGCCACGGGCCCGCAGCGCCTCGCGGAAGCGGAGGCCCGAATCGCGAGCGTCGCCGAGCAGGGCAATCCCCCGCGTGGCCGGCACGGGCTGGCGGTACAGCCGGCGGACCTTGTCCTCGAGCAGGCCGAAGGTGTCCCGTTCGGGCGAGCGGAAGCTGGTTCGGGCCACGAAGTCGCGGACGTAGCGCGGGGCCATGCTGAAGGTGTTCGGCATCACCGCGGAGAGGTAGCTCGCGCTCTTGCCGTGGAGGATGCCGGTCAGCGTCGCCAGGATGAATCGATCGGTCCGATCGTCCGGATCCAGGCCGGCACGCAGGTAGAGGAGCTGCGCCAGCGTTCGAGGATGGAAGGCCAGCGCGACCTCGGCCGGAACGGCGGCGTCCGGACGGGCGAGCATCGAGCCGCCGATCGGACGGCTGCCGGGGCCGGGCACCGCGACCTCGCTCGAGTGCGGGTCGGCGGCGACGCGATCCGCTATCTCGTTCCACTCGCCCGCGGTGGCGACCCAGGCCACTCGAAGGGCGGCCAGGCGGGTCCTGACATCGGCCTTCGTGGGCGGATCGACCTTGGCCGCGGTCAGGATGTGGGCGAACGGGTTGAGGTCGTTGCCGGCGCCAACTCGGCCCTCGGCGCAGGCCTGGAGCGGCGTTGTGCCGCGGCCGCTGAACGGGTCCAGGACCACGTCGCCGGGGCGCGTGTAGCGGGCGATGAACGCGTGCACGAGGCCGGCCGGGAAGCTGGCCAGGTACGAGCACATGGGGTGGAAGCTGTGGCCCCACAGCCGCTGCTGGTCCTTCCATTCGGGCGCGATGGAGAGGTGCGGCAGCTCGCTCGGGAGCTGTAGGGCAAGCTGGCCATAGGTTGGGGGGAGGGGAGCGCCGGTTCGAGCCTTGACGGGCCCGGCTTCCGATCGTACGTCCGACCGCTCGTCCGCAGGCGACGTCATGGCAGTCAGCCCAAACTCAAGCGGAAGCGACGACACCGATACGACCTCCGAGGGCACAGCAGGCGCGTACGTGGTGAACGCGAAGGATATGGAGTCTAGCACCGGCCCGACCGCCGGCCATGGGACTAAAGGACGATATCGGAGGTCGGTCCCGAACGAGTAGCAAAGGCAGGTCTGTAGCGTCCGACGATGCGGCGCCCGGGCCCGACCGCCGGCCTGGCGGGGCTTTCGACTGCCCGCCCGGGCTGGCCCTGCATGGCGGAGCGGGTTACTCTACCGGCGGCGTCCGAGCCGTTCGGTGTCCCCGTAGCTCAGTGGATAGAGCGGCCGCCTTCTAAGCGGCGGGTCGTGGGTTCGAATCCCGCCGGGGACGCCAACCTTGCGGTCCGAGCGCGTGGCGTGTTCCGGGGAGCGGAGCCGGATGGGCCGCGGGGAGTGCCACGGCGTAGGCTGACGCCGACGGATACCCGCATCCGGGGGAAACCATGACTCCTTACGGGCTGGGACGCCTCCCCTCGCCGGGGGATTCGCGCGACCTCACTCTGGCTGCCCACGCCCCGGCAGTGGCCTCGGCTGCGCCACCGCCCTCGTACGCGCCCGCCCACCTGTGGACGGTCTTCGACCAGGGCCTGACGCCGCGCTGCGTTGGTAATTCCGGCGCGCTCGGCCGCCAGATCGAGTCCATGCTCGAGGCGCATGAAGCGCTGCTCTTCGACGCCGACGACCTGTACGCGCAATGCAAGAAGCTCGACGGCTCGCCCAACGCCGATGGCACGTTCATCCGCGTCGCGTGCAAAGTGCTCCGCAGCCAGGGCGGCCTGGTCAAGCAGGTACTGCCGGGTCTCACGCCCGAACAGGCGCGCGCTCGCGCGCGAGCGGTCGAAAGCGAGGCAGCCGGCAGGGGCCGCCGCCCTTGACGCCACCCTTTCGTTCGTGGAGTGGTTGGAGCGCACCCACCGTCACAACCCGACGCCGGCGCCTGCGCCACCTGCGCCCGCCGCCGCGGTCGAGCCCGGCGATCGACTCAAGATCCCCGCGTACGCCGGGCTTCGGACGCTGACCGAGGTTCGGCAGACCATCGCCGCATATGGCGACGTCTGGATCGGCAGCCCCTGGGCGAACAGCTGGTTCACACCCGGTCCCGACGGAACCCTGCCGCCGGCCGATGCGCCCGCCGGCGGCCACGCCTACAAGTTCGTCGGCTACGACGACGGCCGTGGAGCGTTCCTCATGCAGAACTCGTGGGGCTCGAGCTGGGGCCTGCTCGGCCACGCGTGGATGCCGTACGCGTACGTCACGCTCGGCGACACGCTCCAGTGGGAGAGCTGGCAGACCTTCTGCTGAACGGGCACGTCTCCTCGGACGACGGCCGGACGCGGAAGGCCGCACGCTCCTCCCGCGCCGGCTCGGGCACGCGTATGCTCAGATCCGCGCCATAGGGGTGGCGTCAAGCGCAAGACCTTTGCGGGAGGTGACTTCGTGAGCGGTTGGGTTGTGCCGGCGAGCCAGGGGATCGGCGTACAGCTTCCGCCCGGAGTCGAGGTGGCCGGTATGGGCCGGCGCGTCGGGGCGTGGATCCTCGACCGCATCCTCGTTGGATTCCTGGGAGTGATCCCGGTGATTCTGGCCATCGTGACCGGCGCGGTCGGCTTCAACCAGCAGGCTCTCGACCAGCTCCGAGACGTCGATCCGGAGGCGTATCAGCCGTTCGCCAACGTCACCGCCCCGATGTTCAACGTCAACATGAGCCTGCTCATCGTTGCGGCCGCGGTGTACGTCCTGATCAACGCCCTCTACTTCGTGGGAGGCTGGGTCAGATTCGGCGGCTCCCCCTGCCAGCGCGGCCTCGGCCTCTGGGCGCTCGATGTCGAGACAGGCTCCAACCTGACCGTCGCCACCGCCATCGCGCGCTGGGCTTTGCTGGAGGGGCTGGCCGTCGTGATCGGCGCGGTGTTCCTGGTCCAGCTGATGGACGTCCTGGCGAGAACCCCGACCAACGAGTGGCTGGGTGGTGGCTACTACGGCTCCGTATTCGGCCCCGGATCATTCGGGAGCATCGCGCTCATCTCCACCCTCGTGTCCTGGGGAAGCACCATCTGGCTGATCGTTCTGATCATCTCGGCGGGCACCAATCCCGCCCGCCGCGGTCTCCACGACCGGCTCGTCGGGTCGATCGTCGTCGCTCCCGCGCGACGGCCGACTCCCGTCTGGCCCGCGTACCCGTACCCGCCTCAAGGAACGCCAGTCTGGCCCGCGCCCGGTACGCCGGGTGCCCCGGGCTCGCCGGGTTACCAGTACCCGCAGCCGTGGCCCTCCTACCCGACTCAAGGTCCTCCGCGCCCGCCACAGGGCCAGCCGTATCCGCCTCAGCCGTGGCCGGGCTATCCGCCTCAGCCGTGGCCGGGCTATCCGCCTCAGCCGTGGCCGGGCTATCCGCCTCAGCCGTGGCCGGGCTATCCGCCTCAGGGCGCCCCCGCCCAGCCGGCGCCGCCTCAGGCGGCTTCACCCCAGGCGGCGCGGCCCCCGGCCGAGCCGCCGGCGTCGCAAGACGAGCCTGGCGCCAACCACGACCGGGGGCCCTCGCAGTAGCCGGAGGCCGGCGCTCCCTTGGATGGAGCGCGCTGAGCCTCAGCTGGTCGCCGATGGATCGTCGATCCGGCCGGCGAAGAGAACCGCGCCGGTCGCGTTGTCGTGGATGAGGAAGACGAACGGCCGATCCACGTGGAGTGTCACCGATGGCAGCGGTTCCGGCGGAGCGGCTCCTGCGCCCATGTACACGACGGTGGCCGCGGCCGCCGTCGTGCCCTCTTCGTCCACGTCGATGTTCGCCTGGTGGATCACCCGCTGGATGTACAGAGGCGGGCTGCTGGGGGTTATCGGCGCGATTCCGGAGAAGTCCGCGGCATACGGGTCAAACGCAGTGGGCATGCCCATCGCCGAGAGATAGTCGCTGAGGTTGAAGTGGGAGCCGGCGTGGAAGCGCGGCAGGGTAAGCGTGACGTCGTAGGCTCGCTCCGACTTCCACAGTGCCTTCAGTGAGGCCGCGTTCAGGCCGGAGACGAACGACCCGATGTTGTCCGGCACGATGATCGTCATCGACATGGTATTGCCCTCGTAGGGCAGATCGACGGCGCGCCAGCCCGTGCCGGATGCGTAGCTCCAGTCGACGGATTCCCCGGACATAGTCGGCACCGAGACCTTCGAGCCGTCGGAGCGAGTGAACTGGGCCGGTGCGGTCGCGCTGTCGGAGAAGGGCACCTGCCAGTGCGCCTGCATGTACATGGCGTTGGCCAGGGCCAATCTGGTTGTGGTGTCTATGTCACCGGGCCCCAGGATCTGCGGAATCCGGCCCTGGGTGTGGTCGTAGACCCAGTCGTTGATGACCTTGCGCGCCGCGTCCGGGTCGGACCGGTAGTCGACCAGGTACATCCCCGAGGCGAACCGAGAGCTAAGGGCGTTGAGGTAGGCCTGCTCGAAAGTCATGTCGCGCTGAGCGAAGGCGGCGTTGGCGAGGTCGAGCCTGGCCTTCTGAACTGCCACCTCATTCCCGTTCTCGTCGTAGCCATGCTGCATGTAGTTGTCAGCCGCGAGGGCCTTCAGCAAGGCCACGATCTCGGCGCCCTGGGCATCGGAGCCGAAAGACCGCAGGACCTTGTCCATCTCGGTCGCGGTCTGACCGCGCGCGCCGGCGCGCGCCATAGCCAGAGCAAAGGCGATGCTGGCAGGCGACACGCACAGGTTGCCCTGCTGGTCGAGCCGGCGAAGGAGATCGAAGCCGAAATCGTTGATCTCAGTGGCGGCGGCGGCACCTCCGTCCGCGGCCGGAGCCAGCGGGCCCGCCTTGCCCATCGCTACCTCGAGCGTGCCCGAGCGGGGTTTGAACGGCGCGTTCGGTGCCAGCGTCGGATCTGGCCCGTAGGTCGGCTGGGAGGTTTGGGTCGGGCTCGGCGCGACCGTCGGCAACGGCGTGTCGGTCGGCGCGGGTACCGTTGCCCACGGCGTTACGGTCGGCTGCTCCGAGCTCAGCGGGCCGGAGGTCTGCCCGGGCGAGGCGAAAGGCGAATTGGACAGAGTCCCGACGCTGGAACTCGAGCAGGCCCCGACCAGGGCGGCAACCAGGAAGATCGCGGCGGCCCCAGCTAGACCTCTGGGCGCGGATCTCTGCCGGCGGGGACTGCCAGGCCCCTCGCACTCCCTGGACGAGCTGGCGAACATGTCGCACCTCCGTGGCGGCCCCCCTTGAGCCGCAATGTGTATACGACGCCGGCGGAGCGTGTCTGTGGCGTTGTGAACCGGTTTTGCGGTGCCTGCGAGAGACGGACGCCTCGGGAGCCCGTTCGCTCTGCCACTTCAGGCTCGGTCCCGCTCGCGTCTTCGGGTGGTATCGGCCAGGTGCGAGCCCAGATCGAGGGCGGCCTCGATGGCACCCCGCAGGCGATCCGGCGTCATCCCGTACCAGGGCACGCCCAAGATCACCCGCTCGGCCACGCCCTCCCACGCTCGAAGCCGATCGAGCGCCTCGTCCGGGCGACCGGCGATCGCGATCGCGTCGAGCAGCTCGTCGTCGATGAGGCTCGCCATCAGGTCCTGATCGTGGTTGACGAACGCGCGACGCAGATCCCGGGGCAGGGCGCCGCGGCCGTGCATCGCCAGGATCGGCCTGTACGACGGCGTGGTCGCGTAGAACGCGATCTGGCGACGGGCCGCCCGCCGGGCGGCAACCTCGTCGTGACCGACCGAGACCATCACCATCGCCGAGATCGGGCAGGCGCCGCTCGGCCGGCCGGAGCGCTCCAGACCCGTGGCTATGGCGGGCGCGACGGCCTCGCGCAGGTAACGCGGCGACGCCAGGGGATGCCCGAGCAGACCATCGGCGACCTCGCCGCAGACACGTGACAGAAGGGGGCCCACGGCCGCGAGAAGGATCGGCGTGTCGCGCCGCTCGGGGCGCGGCTGGCCGTGGAAGGTCGGCATCGTGATCTTGTACGACTCGCCCTCGTGCACGACCGGCTCGCCGCGGTTGGCCGCCCAGACGGTTCGGAGCGCCTGCACGTACTCGCGCATCTGGGGCGCGGGCTTCTCGACCGAAACCGAGAAGCGGGCCTCCATGACGCGCTTGACCTGCGGGCCAAGGCCGAGCATGAAGCGGTCGCCCGACATCTCGTCGAGGTCCCAGGCGGTCATTGCGGTGATCGTCGGCGAGCGCGGGAACGCCAGCGCGACGGCCGTCCCGACGCCGATCCGCTCGGTCGCCGAGATTGCGGCCGCAGCCTGGACAAAGGCCGAATGATCGAGCTCGGCCAGCCAGACCGACTCGAGCCCGGCGGCCTCTGCCCGGCCGGCCAGGGCCGCGACCTCGGGCAGACTCCCGCCGATCGCGATGCCGACTCTCATGGATTCGACTCTAGCGTCTCGCGGGCGGCTCTCGCTCGGCCGAAACCGCAATCCGGAAGCCCGCTGAGGCCCGGCGGTCTAGCATCGGCGCATGAACCAGAGACAAAGACTCGGTCAGATCGGCACGGCCCCAACGGACGAGCAGTGGGCGGTGATCGCGGCGCGGCGGCCGGAGCCCGGGGCGACGTGGCTGCTCGTGGTGACGAGCACCGGCATCGCATGCCTGCCCGGCTGCCCGGCCCGCACTCCGGGCCGCGAAAGGGTCAGGATCGTCGGCAGTCTCGCTGAGGCACTCGCCGCGGGTGCCCGGCCCTGCCTGCGCTGCCACCCGGACAGGCGCAGGTCAGGGCGAGACGCGACCGGCGCGGAGACCGGCGGGGCCGCCGGAACCTCGAGCGAGCGGGACGCCGTCGAGGCCACCGTGGCCAGGCTGGCGTCGGCTTTCGCAGCGGGCGACGACACTCCTGGCGACCGCGAGCTGGCCTCGGCCGTGGGAATGCCGGAACGCCGGCTGCGCGAGGTCTTTCGCGAGCGTCTTGGCGTGACGCCGCGGGGGTGGGTCGCGGCAAGGCGGGCGGAGCGGCTGCGCGCCCACCTCGCCGGCGGGCGGGACGTTCTAGGCGCTCTCTTCGACGCGGGTTACGGGTCCTCGAGCGCGGCCTACGAGGCGGCGGGCGGCGAGCTGGGCATGGCGCCGGGACGGTACCGGACCGGCGGGGTGGGGGAGCGGATCCGCTGGACCGCCACGCCTATCCCCGAGGGAGTGGCGCTGGTCGCGGCCACGGATCGGGGCCTCTGCGCGGTGCGCCTGGGCCAGGAGCCGGCCGCCCTGGAATCGGAGCTGCGGGCCGAGTTTCCGCGCGCCGCGGTCATCCGCGACGACTCCGGCATGGCCGAGATGGCGACCCTGGTCTCCGACCTGGCGGCCGGCCGGCCGCGGCCGGAGGTGGGCGGATTGCCGCTGGACGTCCACGCGACGGCGTTCCGGCGGCGGGTCTGGGAGGCGCTGCGGCGCATCCCCGCCGGCGAAACCCGCTCCTACGGCCAGGTGGCCGCGGCGATCGGCGCACCGAGGGCGGCACGGGCGGTGGGCGCCGCGTGCGGCGCGAACCCGGTCGCGATCGTGGTGCCGTGCCATCGGGTCCTGGCCTCCGACGGGTCGCTCCACGGCTACGCCTATGGCCTGGCCCGCAAGCGCCAGCTCCTCGACGCCGAGCGCGCGACCGCGGCGGCCGCCGCGGGACATGCCGCTGCGGATACGGCCGAGGTCGCTACCGCTCGCTGACGCCGCCGCCGGCAAGCCTGCGCTAGCCCGGCTGCGCCAGGACCATGATGCGGATCTCGGTCATGTCCTCGATGGCGTAGCGGATCCCCTCACGGCCCTGACCGGAATCCTTGGAGCCGCCGTAGGGCATGTGGTCGATGCGATACATGGGCACGTCGTTGACGATGACCCCGCCCACCTCGAGCTCCTCGAAGGCCGACCACGCTTGCGCCAGCTCGCTCGTGAAGACGCCCGCCTGCAGGCCGTAGCGGCTGTCGTTCACCGCGCGGACCGCCGCATCGAAATCGGCGAACGGGCTGGCGACGACCAGCGGGGCGAAGGCCTCGCTGCGGCAGACCTGCGCCGAGGCGGGCACGTCGGTCAGGATCGTGGGCGGGAAGTACGAGCCGTCGGCGCGGCCACCCAGGAGGAGCTTGCCGCCCATCGATCGGGCTTCGTCCACCCAGGCCTGCGTTCGCGCGGCCGCTTTCGAGTCCACCATCGGGCCGAGGTCGGTCTGGGGATCGAGCGGGTCGCCCACCCGGAGCCTCCGGGCCCCCTCGACGAACCGGCCCATGAAGTCGTCCCAGATCGCCTCGTGGACGAAGATGCGCTGGACGCTGATGCAGACCTGGCCCGAGTAACTAAAGGCGCCGACGAGGATGCGCCGAACCGCCCAGTCGAGGTCGGCCGAACGGTCGACTATCACGCTGGCGTTGCCGCCGAGCTCGAGCACGACACGCTTCTTGCCCGCTCGCTCCTTCATCCCCCAGCCGACCGAAGGGCTGCCGGTGAAGGTCAGCAGCTTGAAGCGCTCGTCCGAGACCATCCGGTCGCCCAGCTCGCGGGTCATCGGCAGGATGCTGACCGCGCCCTCGGGGAGCCCGGCTTCGGCGACGATCTCCGCCACGGCCAGCATCGTGAGCGGGTCCTTGGAGGGTGGCTTGAGCACGATCGGGTTGCCCGAGGCGATGGCCGGGGCGAGCTTATGCGCGGCCAGGTTGAGCGGGAAGTTGAACGGGCTGATCGCCGCGATCGGGCCGATCGGGAAGCGGCGCGTGATCCCGGTCCGGCCTCGAGAGGCCGGGTTGAGGTCCAGCGGCAGGACCTCGCCGCCGATCCGCTCCGCCTCCTCGGCGCCGATGCGGAAGGTCAGGATGCCCCGATCCACCTCGGTGAGGGCGTCGCGGATCGGCTTGCCGGATTCGCAGGCGATGAGCCGGCCGATCTCCTCGCGTCGCGCCTGTATTCCGGCGCTGATCTTGCGCAGGGCCGCGCTCCGCTCGTAAGCCGCCAGCCGGCGCGTCTTCTCGAAGGCGGCCACGGCGGCCGTGACCGCTTCCTCGTACTGCTCGGGAGTGGCGTTGTACGTGGCGCCGGCCGGCGCGTCGGCGCGCGCGGGGTTGTCCACGACGAGCCTATCGGGCGAATCGACCCACCGTCCGGCGAGGTAGATCGGGTGGGGCTGGGCTGGTGGGGCGGTTGTCATGGCGGGCGGTGCGTCTCAGAGCGTGGCGCCGCACTTGGGGCAGTAGAGGCTGGTCAGGGCGCAGTCGAGGCCGCAGTCGCCCCCGCCGCGGCAGGTATCGCACTTGGGATTCTCGTGGGTCGAGTCCGCCAGGCCGCCACAGCGGCAGTACCACGTGCCCCTGCCGATCTTGCGCAGCCGATTCGAATCCTCTTCGACCAGACGGAAGGAACCCCGGAACTCGACGATGGTGCTCACACCGCAGACGATAGCCCAGGGACCGCCCGAGCGGGGGATCGTTGCGCAGCGAACCGCTGCGCAGGCGCGATTTCGGAGGCCGAGGCGGCCCCCTCCTGGCGCGCCCGCCGCAGCCGAAACCCTGGGAGGTGCTACCTTCTAGGCCACTCGACCATTCGTCGCGGGTGTGCGCCCGCATGAAGCAGAGGGCGAACCCGGATGAGCTCACGCTGGCGCGGTTGTCTCCTCGAGATCCTCGAGACGATCCTGCTGACTCTCCTCATCTTCTTCGTGGTCCAGAACTTCGTCGCCCAGCCGTACCAGATCCTCCAGGTCTCGATGGAGCACACGCTCGAGCCCGGGCAGTACGTGCTCGTGGACAAGCTCTCGCCCCACTTCAGCGACTACAGACGGGGCGACGTGATCGTCTTCGAGCCGCCGGACGGCTTCCAGGAGGACGGCCAGAACATCCCGTTCATCAAGCGCGTGGTGGGCGTGGGCGGCGACACGGTCGAGGTCAAGGACGGTGCCGTTTGGGTGAACGGTGCGCAGCTCTCGGAGCCGTACGTTTACGAGGGTCAGACGACCGGCGCCATCGGCGGACAGTCGGTCTGGCAGATCCCCAGCGGCTATCTCTTCGTCCTGGGGGATCACCGCGAGGAATCGCAGGACTCGCGGGTGTTCGGGCCGATCGCCAAATCGACCGTCATCGGCCGGGCCTGGCTGCGCTACTGGGGCGGTGCCTTCGGCTTCGTGCAGTCCGCCACGTATGACAACGTCCCCGACCCGTCGCCCTCGCCGGCGCCCTGAGCCGATGCCGGAGTCGCGGTGAGCGGGCGGTACGACGTCGCGATCATCGGCGGCGGCATAGTCGGCCTGGCCACCGCGCTCCGCTTGCTGGAGCGCAGACCGAACCTTCGACTGGTGCTCCTCGACAAGGAACGCGAGCTGCTGCTCCACCAATCGACCCACAACAGCGGGGTCGTCCACGCGGGCCTCTACTACGCGGCCGGCTCGCGCAAGGCCAGGCTGTGCCGTGAAGGCAAGGCTGAGCTGGAGCGGTTCGCGGCCGAGCACTCGATTCCGCTCGAACGCTGCGGCAAGCTCGTGCTGGCGGTCGATCGGACGGAGGCGCCGGCCCTGGAGGCTCTCGCGAAGCGGGCGACGGCCAACGGGGTACCCGACCTGGAGATGGTCGGACCGGAGCGGATCGCCGAGATCGAGCCGCACGCGGCGGGCGTGGCGGGGCTGCACTCGCCGACGACGGCGATCGTCGACTTCGGGGTCGTTGGACGCGCCTACGCCGGGGAGGTTCGAGCGCGCGGCGGCGACATAATGCTCGCCTGCCGCGTCGAGGCGATCGAACGGCACGTCTGGGGCACGACCGAGGAGCTGCTCGTGCGCTGGGGCGACGGCGAGTTGCGCGCCGGTGCCGTCATCGCGTGCGCGGGCCTGTGGTCGGATCGTGTCGCCGCCATGACCGGCCACGCCGGCCACGAGAGAGTGGTTCCGTTCCGGGGCGACTACTTCCGCCTCCGCCCCCAGGCCCGCCACCTGGTCCGGGCCCTGATCTACCCGGTCAACGACCCGCGCTTCCCGTTCCTCGGCATCCACCTGACCCGCCGCATCGACGGCGACGTGTGGGCCGGTCCCAACGCCGTCCTCGCCTTCGCCCGCGAGGGCTACCGCCGGACCGACGTGGCGCCGCGCGAGCTGGCCGAGACGCTCGCCGATCGCGGCTTCCTGCGGCTGGCCCTGCGGTTCTGGCGATCCGGCGCGGCCGAGATGCTGCGCGACGCCTGGAAGCCCGCCTTCGCTGCGCAGGTGCGCCGCTATCTCCCGGAGCTTCGCGACGAGGACCTGGAGCCGGGCCCGGCCGGCGTCCGCGCCCAGTCGGTGCGGCTGAACGGGGAGATGGTCGACGACTTTTCGATCGCGGGCACGGGTCGGGTGCTCCACGTCCGAAACGCACCCTCGCCGGCGGCCACGGCCTCGCTGGCGATCGGGCGCGAGCTGGCGGAGCTGGCGGAGCGGCGCTTCGGATTCGGTTGACCTCGAGCGGTCAAAGTGGGCCGATCGAACGGGCGACGAAGTCGTCGAGCCGGCCGAGCCGTGCGGCCCGTCTTCCGTCCGAGGGCAGGTCCGGCAGGAAGTCGACCGCAACGCGGAGATCCCAGTAGGGATCGTGGACGTAGGGACTCCCCAGCGTGACTCGGTAGGCGTCGAGGAACTCGTCGGCGGACTCGACCCCGCACGACATGGCCAGATTGGCACGCATGTGAGCGAGATCGACAGCGGGAGGTCCCCACGAGGCGGTCGTCCAATCGACTATCGCCGTGAGCTTGCCGGAGATCCAAAGCGTGTTGCCGGGGTGGTAGTCCCGGTGGATGAACGCCGCAGGTTCGCCAGGCTCGGGTCCCGTCGCCACCTCGATGGCCCTTTCCCAGATCGACGGCCATCGCGTCCAGGCAGGGACGCGAAGGCGCTCGCGACCGTAGTAGGGTCGGTACGGGGGAAGGGTTCGCGACGCGCGATCGCGATCGAAGCCGTGCACGAGAAGAAGCGCGCTCGCGAACTCGGTCAGGCGGGAGGCGATGTCATTCGGCGTCGTCAGGTTCGTTCCCGGCTCACGGGTCAGAAGCAGGGCCGGCACGTCGCATTCGCGACCCTCCAGGTCGGCGGCGAGCAGGCGAGGCGCGGGAGCCGGCGACGACGCCAGCAGACCGTAGGTGGCGGCTTCCTGAGCGGGCGAGAACTCGGGGTCGGTCTCCTGCCAGTCGCCCCGAACCCAGCGCCGCAGGACGACCTCTCGGATCTCTCCGCCGGCCTCGATGCGAAGTACGTGGTTCGCATGTGACTTGCCGCCTCGAAGCGGCGCGATGGACAGAACGCGACTGGCCCCTCCGACAGCCCGCAGGGTCCATTCGACCGCCTCGCGAGGGGGCATTCGCCGCAGTAGGTTCGAGGCGCTCCGAGTCTTCGAGACGGCAGCCCTGCCTGAGTCGAGCATGGGTCCGGCAGCTCAGACCGCCTGGGCGAGTTCTTCGCCTTCGGGCTTGAGGGCGACCAGTCGCTCGACAATGCCGAACCAGCTGCGCTCCAGCCTCTCCACCTCGAGGCCCTCGGCCAGGAGGTGGTCAAGTGGCTCGCGCATCAGGTGGTCGCCCATGCGGCGCAGCTCGAGCGGCTCGAGCAGGCGCTCGATAGTTCGGACGATCCGGTTCGGGCTGCGGACGTGCTCGATCAGCAGCAGCCGACCGCCCGGGCGCAGGACGCGCACGGCTTCGGCCACCGCGGTTCGGTCGTCTGGGATGGTGCACAGGGCGTAGCAGAAGACGACGGTGTCGAAGTGCTCGTCGGGGTAGGGGAGCGCCGCCGCGTCGCCCTGGCGGAGCGTCACGTCCAGGCCCAGCTCGCGAGCGCGCCTCTCGGCAAGATCCACGGCCACGCCGCTCAGCTCGATCCCCGTCAGGCGGACGCCCTGCGGATAGAACGGCAGGGTTCGCCCCCGTCCGACGCCGATCTCGAGCGTGTCGCCGTAGGCCTGCGAGCACAGCCACTTGCAGCCGGAGTCCCGGCTCTTCGAGCGCGCGGACGCAGATCGCCGGTCGTAGATCCGCCGGATCCGATCGGTCTCGACATCTCGGGCGGGCATGGAGCAACGGTAGGGCGCGGAACCGGCCCTGAAAAGGGGTCTCGGCGCCGTAGAAGCCGTCTCAGCCCGGGAGAACGGTCTCGCCGAACATGAGGAACCTGTCGACCCCGCGGGCCGCCAGGCGGCCCTCGTGGATCGCCCACACGACGAGAGACTGGCCGCGCGAGCAGTCGCCCGCGGCGAAGATCCCGGGGACGGTGGTCATCATCTCGTCGTCGTGGACGATGTTGCCGCGGTGGTCCAGCTTGCAGCCGAAGGCCGTGGGCAGCTCCGGCGCCGGGCCGACGAAGCCCATGGCGATCAGGACCAGGTCCGCCTCGAACACCTTCTCCGTGCCCGGGCGCTCCTTCATCTCGGGCCGGCCGCTGGAGCCGTGCAGCCAGTCGATCTCGAGCGTCTCGATGGCGCTGACCTTGCCGCCCTCGTCGCCTATCAGGCGGCGCGTGTTGACGAGATAGCGGCGCGGATCGGCGCCCCACAGGGCATCGGCCTCTTCCTGGCCGTAGTCCATCTTGTAGACCTTGGGCCACTGCGGCCACGGGTTGTCGGCGGCACGGGCCTCCGGCGGACGGGGCAGGATCTCGAGCTGGACGACGCTCTTCGCGCCCTGGCGGATGGCCGTCCCGACGCAGTCGGTGCCGGTGTCGCCGCCGCCGATGACGATCACGTTCTTGCCGGCGGCGGAGATCGGCGTGGCCGCTCCACCGAGCAGGCTCCTGGTGTTGCCGACGAGGAAATCCATCGCGAAGTGGACGCCGGCGAGCTCACGGCCCTCGACCTTCAGGTCGCGCGGCACCGTCGAGCCGGTCGCCAGGACGACGGCGTCGAAGTCGGCCATGAGCCTCTCGGCCGCCACGTCCCTGCCGACGGCGGTGCCGGTCACGAACCGGATGCCCTCTTCGGTGAGCAGCTTGACGCGTCGGTCGACGACCGCCTTGTCCAGCTTCATGTTCGGGATGCCGTACATGAGCAGGCCGCCGATCCGGTCGTCGCGCTCGTAGACCGTCACTTCGTGGCCGGCCCGGTTGAGCTGTGCCGCGGCGGCGAGGCCGGCCGGTCCGCTGCCGGCGACCGCGACCCGAAAGCCGGTGCGGGCCAGCGGCGGCTCGGCCACGACCCAGCCCTCGCGGAAGGCCCGCTCGATGATCTCGGCCTCGATGGTCTTGATCGTCACGGGTGGCTGGTTGATGCCGAGTGTGCACGAACCCTCGCATGGGGCCGGGCAGACGCGGCCCGTGAACTCGGGGAAATTGTTGGTCTTGTGGAGGCGGATGATCGCCTCGCGCCACTGGCCGCGGTAGACCAGGTCGTTCCACTCGGGGATCAGGTTGTTGATCGGGCAGCCGAGCGCCAGGCCGTTGACCAGCGCGCCGGTGTGGCAATAGGGGATCCCGCAATCCATGCACCGGGCGCCCTGGTCGCGCAGCGTCGTCTCGGCGTACTCCGGGTGCGTCTCGCTCCAGTCCTTGACCCGCTCCAGCGGCGGGCGAACGTGGGCCGGCTCGCGTTCGAACTCCATGAAGCCGGTCGGCTTGCCCATCGTCAGTTCCCCGCCACTCGGCGCGCGTCCATGACGTTCTCTTCGAAGGCGGCCATCTCGGCCTGCTCCTGCGAGAGCCCCTTCTCGCGCATTCGAGCCTGCGCCTCGATGACGCGGCGATAGTCGTTGGGGACGACGCGGATGAACCGGCTCACGGTCGTGTCCCATTCGTCGAGCAGAGCCCGGGCTCGCGGGCTGGCCGTGTACTCGACGTGCCGCTCCAGCAGCCGGCGGATCTCGGCGATTTCGCCTGGGTCCGAGAGCGGGAAGAGCTGGACCATCTCCTTGTTGCAGACTCGCTCGAAGCCGCCGCCGGCGGCCCCGCCCTCGCCGCTCTCGTCGAGGACGTAGGCGATGCCCCCGGACATGCCCGCGGCGAAGTTGCGGCCCGTCTTGCCGATGACGACGACGCGGCCGCCGGTCATGTACTCGCAGCCATGGTCGCCCACGCCCTCCACCACGGCGCTCACGCCGGAGTTGCGGACGCCGAACCGCTCGCCGGCGACGCCGCGAATGTAGGCATCGCCGGACGTGGCCCCGTAGAAGGCGACGTTGCCGGTGATGACGTTCTCCTCCGCCACGAAGGTAGCCTCGCGCGGCGGGAACAGGACGAGCTTGCCGCCCGACAGGCCCTTGCCCAGGTAGTCGTTGGCGTCGCCCTCGAGGGTCAGGGTGATGCCCTTGGGGATGAAGGCCCCGAAGCTCTGGCCGGCCGACCCACGGAAGTGGAGCTTGATCGTGTCCTCGGGGAGGCCGGCGGCGCCGTAGCGGCGCGTGACCTCGGAGCCGAGGGACGTGGCCACGACACGGTTGGTGTTGTGGACCGGCAGGTCCGCCTCGACCTTCTCGCCGCGCTCCAGCGCGGGGGCGCAGAGCGGGATGAGCGTGGTGGCGTCGAGCGACTGCTCGACCTTGTGCTCCTGCGTGATCTGGCAGGTCCGGCCGGTCGTCTTGGGCACCTGGGGCTGGTAGAGGATCCGGCTGAAGTCGAGGTTGTGGGCCTTCCAGTGATCGATCGCCCGGCGCATCTCGAGCCGCTCGGAGTGGCCGACCATCTCCTCGAAGGTCCGGAAGCCCAGCATGGCCATGAGCTCGCGGACTTCCTGGGCCACGAAGGTCATGAAGTTGACCACGTACTGCGGATCGCCCGCGAAGCGCTTGCGCAGCTCGGGATCCTGCGTGGCGACCCCGACCGGGCAGGTGTTGAGATGGCAGACGCGCATCATCACGCAGCCCAGGGTGACCAGCGGCGCGGTGGAGAAGCCGAACTCCTCGGCTCCGAGCAGCGCCCCGATGACGACGTCGCGGCCGGTCTTCATCTGGCCGTCCACTTCGATCGCCACGCGGGACCGCAGGTCGTTGATGAGCAGAACCTGGTTGGTCTCGGCGATGCCGAGCTCCCAGGGCAGGCCCGCGTGCTTGATCGATGACAGCGGCGACGCGCCCGTGCCGCCGTCGTGGCCGCTGATCAGAATGACGTCCGCGTGGGCCTTGGCGACGCCCGCGGCGATCGTGCCCACGCCCACCTCGGACACCAGCTTCACGGAAATGCGGGCGTCGGGGTTGGCGTTCTTGAGGTCGTGGATCAGCTCGGCCAGGTCCTCGATCGAGTAGATGTCGTGGTGCGGTGGCGGGCTGATCAGGCCGACGCCCGGTGTCGAGTGGCGGACCTTGGCGATCCAGGGGTAGACCTTGTGGCCGGGGAGCTGGCCGCCCTCGCCGGGCTTGGCGCCCTGGGCCATCTTGATCTGGATCTCGCGGGCGCTGACCAGGTACTCGCTGGTGACGCCGAAGCGGCCCGAGGCCACCTGTTTGATCGCGCTCTTGAGAGAGTCGCCGTTGGGCAGGGTCTCGAAGCGGGCCGGATCCTCGCCGCCCTCGCCGGTGTTCGACTTGGCCCCCAGGCGGTTCATGGCAATGGCCAGGGCCTCGTGGGCCTCGCGCGAGATCGAACCGTAGCTCATCGCACCCGTCTTGAAGCGGCGAACGATCGACTCGACCGGCTCCACCTCGTCGAGCGTGAGCGGATGACGGTGGTTCGGCTTGAAGTCCATCAGGCCGCGCAGGGTGCACAGGCCCTCGGACTGGTCGTCGATCAGATGCGAGTACTCCCGAAACGCCGTGTAGCTGCCGCTGCGGGTGGCGTACTGGAGCGCGGCGATGGAGAGGGGGTTGAAGAGGTGATGCTCGCCGTCGACCCGGAACTGGACGTTACCGCCGGTGCCGAGCTGCTTGTGGTAGATCGGCCGCTTGGGCGGATACGCCCGGTCCTGGCGCATCTTCACCTCGCGGGCGATGACGTCGATGCCGACGCCGCCGATGCGAGTGGGCGTGCCGGTGAAGTACTCGTCGACGTAGTCCTGGTTGAGCCCGACCGCCTCGAAGACCTGGGCGCCGTGGTAGCTCTGGATGGTGCTGATGCCCATCTTGGAGATGACCTTGACGATGCCCTTGGCGATGGCCTTGCGGTACTTCTTCTCGGCCAGCTCGGCCGCGCCCGAGATCATGCCCAGGCGAACCTGGTCGTGGACGGTCTCGAAGGCGAGGTAGGGGTTGACGGCGCTGGCGCCATAGCCGATGAGCAGGGCGAAGTGATGGACCTCTCGCGGCTCGCCGGACTCGAGAACGAGGCCGGCGAGGGTGCGGGTGCCGGCCCGGACCAGGTGGTGGTGGACGGCCGAGACGGCGAGGAGAGCCGGGATCGGGGCTTCGTCGGCGTTGTGGCCGCGGTCCGACAGGATGATGATGTTGTGACCCTCGGCGATCGCCTCCGACGCGCGGTCGCGGAGCTGCTCGATCGCTTTGCGGAGCCCGGCGCCGCCGTCGGCGACGTGATAGAGGATCGGCAGAGTGATCGTCTTAAAGCCGTGCTGGTCGCCCGTGGAGAGGTGACGGATCTTCTCGAGCTCTTCGTTCGAGAGCACCGGCGACGGCAGCTCGAGCTGGTGAGCCGCCTTCGGGTCGGGCTCCAGGAGGTTGCCCTCGGGCCCGATCGCCATCTCGGTGGCCATGATGATCTCTTCGCGGATGGCGTCGATCGGCGGGTTCGTGACTTGGGCGAAGAGCTGCTTGAAGTATGAGTAGAGGAGCTGCGGCCGCTCCGAGAGCACCGCCAGCGCGACGTCGTTGCCCATTGCGCCGACCGGCTCGGTGCCGGTGACGGCCATCGGGTTGATCAGGATGCGGACGTCCTCGGCCGTGTAGCCGAAGACCTCCTGGCGGCGCAGGACGGTCTCGTGGTCCGGCTCGATGACGCGCGGCGGGGGCGGCAGCTCGGTCAGTTTGACCAGCCACTCGCGGAGCCACTCCTGGTAAGGGTGTTCGGTGGCCACGCGGTGCTTGAGCTCGTCGTCCGCGACGATGCGCTGCTCGGCCGTGTCGACCAGGAACATGCGCCCGGGCTGCAGGCGGCCCTTGGCCACGATCTGGTCCGGTGGGATATCCAGCACGCCGGCCTCGGAGGCCATCACGACGCGCCCATCGGCGGTGACGTAGTAGCGGGCGGGGCGCAGGCCGTTGCGGTCCAGCGTGGCGCCGATGCGGATGCCGTCTGTGAAGGCGATCGAGGCGGGCCCGTCCCACGGCTCCATCAGGCAGGCGTGGAACTCGTAGAAGGCCTTCTTCTCGGGCGCCATCGACTCGTGGTGCTGCCACGGCTCCGGGACCATCAGCATCAGGGCGTGGGCGAGCGACCGGCCCGAGAGGTAGAGCAGCTCGAGAGTGTTGTCGAGTATGGCCGAGTCGGATCCTTCGGTGTCGATCGCCGGCAGGGCCTTGGTCAGCTCGTCGCCGAACAGCTTGGAGCCGAACTGCGACTGGCGGGCGTGCATCCAGTTGACGTTGCCGCGCAGGGTGTTGATCTCGCCGTTGTGGGAGATGTAGCGGTACGGATGCGCCCGCGCCCACGAGGGGAAGGTGTTCGTGGAGAAGCGCGAGTGGACCATGGCGATCGCGCTCTCGACGCGCTCGTCGAGCAGATCCGGATAGAACGTCCGCAGCTGGGAGGCGTTGAGCATTCCCTTGTAGACGATCGTCCGGCAACTGAGCGAGGGGATGTAAAAGTCGCCGCGGCTCGGAATCGCCGAGCGGGAGACGGCCTTCTCGACCAGGCGGCGGAGGACGTACAGCTTCCGCTCGAAAGCCAGGTCCTCGACCATGCCCTCGGGCCGGTCGATGAAGACCTGGCGGATCAGGGGCTGGCTGGCTTTCGCGCTCGCGCCCAGGTCCGCATTGTCCGTTGGGACCTCGCGCCAGCCCAGGAAACGGAGACCCTCTTCCTCCACGACCCGCTCGAAGAGACGGAAGCAGTCGACGCGACTGACCTTGTCCGGCGGCAGGAAGACCATGCCCACGCCGTAGCCGCCGCGGCCGCGAAGCTTGAGACCGGACTTGGCGGCCTGCTCCAGGAGGAACCGGTGGGGTATCTGAATCGTCAGGCCGGCGCCGTCGCCGGTGTTCTTCTCGGACCCGGTGGCGCCGCGATGCTCGAGGTTGACGAGGACGGTCAGGGCATCGCGAACGATGGCGTGTGACGGCCGGCCTGCGATGTCGACGACGAAGCCGAAGCCGCACGCGTCGTGCTCGAAGGCCGGGTCATACAGACCCTGGGCTCGCGGACCGCCAGTCTGCCCCAACTTGGATTCCGTCCTCGATTCGGTTGCCCCCGCCGATCCGTACCCGGTGGAGACGCCGATAGGGGTCCCTGCTCCGTGGGCAGGAGCCCTCTATCCGTTTGCGGAAACCCGAGTGTCACCGAGAGGGGTTCCGGGGTCAAGGTTGCGAAGGTTGCGATTGGGAACGATACGGCAACGTTGGAGCCCGGCGCACGGCTCCGGCGTCTCCCGGCGGAGCGCCTGACGACGATCCGACCCCGTCGTGGAGGCGGTTCGTCTGGGGTCTTCGCGGCCAGCCGAGCCGCGCGGCGCGGCCGATCGCGCTAGACTTCCGACGCCTCCCCGGCGCAGATCGGTCCCGGGGATCGGCCGGGCGAGGCGGGTGCCGGAACGCTCCCAGCCAACTGTCAGGAGGTCCAGATTGTCGCCACAGACGCGCCACGGTCGAGCGGTGCCGGCCAGTCGAAAGGCGCGCGGCCACGCCGACGCCGGGCCCAATCCTGAGCCGGTTGCCGACTCCCCCAAGGCCGAGGCGCCGGTCGAGTCGCACTTGCACACTGAGGGCAAGCGGGCCAAGGTGCCGCCTGTCCGGCGCAAGAGGCAGCACGGCACGGCCTATCGCTGGATCGTCGCCTACCTGCCGATCATGGCCGGGCTGTTCGCTCTGCTGGCCGCTCTGTGGATCTACACCGGCTTCATCAACCCGCCCCCGCCAACGCCCGCGCAGCAGTGGGCCAAGATCGAGAGCAAGTGGTCGCCGGCCCGCGAGAAGGCCCGCCAGGCCGTCGCCGCCGACACGCTCGATTTCGCCAAGCAGCAGGCGGACTACAAAGACTTCTACACCCAGACAAAGGGCTGGGTGGACGATGTCAAGGCCGTCTCGAATTGGGGCGTTGGGGGCCAGGACGTGACCACTTTCCTCAACACTGGCCAGCAGTACGTGGCTGTCCTGGAACAGATCAACGCCGCGAAGACGCCCTACGACGTGACCGCGCTGGGCGACACGGTCAGCCAGTGGGACTCGACCTTCAGCGCCAACGTCGCAACGATCAGGCAGGACTTCGCCCTTGCGGCAGCGAGCCCCCAGCCTTCGCCGCTGGCGCTCCCGTCGGTGAACCCGACGCCCATCACGTCGCCCGGGGAGAGCGGTTCGCCCGCCCCGTCCGGCAGCCCGAGCGCCTCGGCTTCGCCGGCACCGAGCGCGTCGGCGGTTCCATCGCCGAGCGGCGCGGCTTCGCCCACCAGCGGCCCAAGCTGAGAGTCGGGCCCGGGCGTCAGCGGATATCGCTGACGGACCAGACCCGCGCCAGAACGTACTTGCCGTCGCCCAACGGGTCGAGCAGGTTCGGCTGCGCCCCTTGAACGACGACGTACGGGTGCAGCCGGAACTGGGCCACCCGCGTCCCCACGAAGGTCACTTCGACGACGACTCCCTCCATCGTCTGCTGGCTCCAGTTCTGATCGAACAGGAAGTTGCCGTGGCTGCCGATGGCGAACTGCGGGCCGTTGGCGCCCGGCGTGATGGAAGCCCACGATGCCCAGTGGGTCCCGCTGCCGAGGATGCCGTCCGCGCCACACTCGTAGAAACGGGCGCGTTGGGCGATCTGCTCCTTTGTGATGGTGTTGTGGTACTCAGGCCAGCCCCATTGAGGCATGGCGATCACGACGTCGGCGACCTGGCGAGCCGCCTTGATCGAGTTGCAGACGTTGGCGTCGGTCATCGGCGCGACGCCTGCGTGAGTCGATGTCGCGGCCGCGGAGCCTTTGATGTCGTCCCAGCCGACGAAGGCGAACTTCACACCGCGGACGTCGACCACGGCCGGGGCCAGCGCGTCGGCTAGGTTCTTGCCGGCGCCGGTGTGCTTGATGCCGGCCGCGTCGAGGTACTTGAGAGTCTCCACGACGCCCGCCCTGCCGCCGTTGGTGATGTGGTTCGAGCCAAGGGTGACGACCTTGAGGCCACCCTTCGTCGCGAGCATGGCGGCGACTTTCGGGTCGATGGTGAAGATCATGCCCGAGTTGTGTTGAGTCCAGTTGGCTATCATCGGGCACTCGAAATCGTTGGCGCTGACGTCGTTGTCCGCGATGAGCGCCGCCACTGTTCCGGTGTTGCCGTTGCGCCGAATGGTCGGGACGGGCCAGCCTTTGCCGTTCGGGCCCGAGTACTGGGTGTCCATGTGAAAGCTGGCGTAGTGGGCGTTGCCGCCGCTCAGGACCCAGTTCCAGCCCTTGCGTTTCGTGACCGCCAGAAGGCTGACGCCCCGATCGGGGCAGGTGTCCCCCGTGGAGATCAGGGTTCGGACGTCGTTCACGTCATACGCCGTCCAGGGAGCGCGATCAGCGGTCCGGGCCGTCAACGGATACGGGAGGGCCCGGTGCGTCGGCGAGCCGAACAGATCGGCCTGCCCGATGGACAGGACCTTGACCGAGGGTGTCACCAGGCCTGGAGGCAGCAGCCCGATGACCTTGGCAGTGGTGTGGATCTTGGCCCCGATCTGTTCCGCAGGCAGGCAGGTCGTGCCCGTCGCGAGGGCCAGCGGCTTGCCGCTCAGGCTGACGGCCGTCACCTCGCATGGAACCAGGAGCTGCCCGGCCGTCGCCGCGGCGGTCAGCGCTTCGGGCGTGATGCTGGATCTGCCGTCGTCGAATCGGACGACCACGGCGATCGGGAAGTCGACCGGCGCGGGCGTGGGTGTGGGCGTGGGCACGGGCGTGGCCGTGGCGCTCGGCGTCGGCGAAACCCAGGGGGTCGGAACGAACGTGACTGACGGCGGACTCACGGTGGGAGTGGGGCCGCCGCAGGCAGCGACGACCGCGATCAGCGTGGACAGCGTGAGCGCGCGTCTGACCGCGGTATGGGAAGAAACCGACCGAAACCGCGGGCGCCGCATTCTCTCTCCTTGTTGGACCATGACGATGCTAGCGCCGACCGACCCGACCCCACACGGCGTTCGCGCACGAGTGCGGCCTGACGGCTATCGCGACCGGCCACGGATTCGCGCCGCGATGCCTTGCCTGCCCACCTCGACCGGCCCAAACGGCGGCTGGGGCCGGTACGACTTGCCCGGCTGCCTGGTACCGGTGGCGGCAGCCGGAAGTACGGCTTGTGGTAGTTGTGTGGAGTCTGTACGGTTCGCGTCGCTTTAGGCCGGATCAGGCTTAGCTGTTCCAACGAAGTCGAACGCACTCAGTTTGATGCAGACGCAGAGGAAACCCATGGCTGCCGTGGCCGCTAACGAACTCGGTCCCATGCTTACCGCGAGCGAGGTGGCCGAGATGCTTCACCTGCACGTGAACACGGTGAAGCGGCTGGGAGATCGCGGCGAATTGCCGTTCTATCGCGTCTGCAAGCGGGGCGATCGACGCTTCCGCCTCGAAGACGTGATGAGCTTCCTGGACCGGAACCGCTAGAACCCACGCGGAATCCCCGGTTCGCCGGCACTCCGTCACCGGGCCCTGTGTCCGGATCCGTCGAGCCTGAGTCGATGCCCGCGGCAGCTGTCTCGGGCATCGACGTTTCTGCGAGGGGTCGAGGCCGGGGCTAGTTCCCGGCGGATGCCCCCGTTTGCGGCAGGCTGCGCAGGGCCGCTCCGAACAGCTCCACTCCCCGAGAGATCTCGTCGGCCGCGGCGTCGATCGGGGGCAGGAACCGGATGACGTTGTGGTGCGTGCCGCAGTTGAGGACGAGCAGGCCCTGCTCGGCGCAGGCCTGGACGAGGGCCTCGCTGGTCTCCGTGTCCGGCTCGCGCGTGGCCCGATCTTTGACCAGCTCGACGCCGACCATCAGGCCGCGGCCGCGGACGTCGCCGATGCGGTTGTCGGCGGCCATGATGGCCCTGAGGCCCGCGATCAGCTCGTCACCGCGGGTCGCCGCGTTGGCCACGAGGCCCTGCTCGGCGATCGTCCTCATGACGGCGATGCCCGCCGCGCACGAAACGGGATTGCCGCCGAAGGTGGTGCCGTGGGCGCCCACGCCCCAGCGCTCCTGGAGCTCGCGGCGGCTGACAATCGCGCCGATAGGCATTCCGTTGGCAAGAGCCTTGGCCACGCAGACGACGTCCGGGACGATGCCGGCGTGCTCGAAGGCCCACATCCTGCCGGTCCGGGCAATGCCCGACTGGATCTCGTCGGCGATCAGCAGGATGCCATTCTCGTCGCAGAGCGCGCGCAGCTCCCGCAGGAACCCTGCCGGGGCGGGGCTGAAGCCGCCCTCGCCCTGGATCGGCTCGAAGATGATCGCCGCCACGGACGAGGCTGGGATCTCGTGCCCCAGGAGGGTTCGAAGCGCGCCCATGGCGCCGGCCGTCGCCGCCTCCTCGTCGTCGCCGAAGTAGCGGTAGACATTCGGGAACGGGGTCAGGTAGACCGACGGCAGGAGCGGTTCATAGCCGAGCCGGTAGTTGATGCTCGAGCTGGTGATCGACGCGGCGCCGAAGGTTCGGCCGTGAAAGGCGCCCCTGAACGCGACGATGCCAGGCCGGCCGGTGACGCGGCGGGCCAGCTTGAGCGCGCCCTCGACAGCCTCGGTGCCTGAGTTGCCGAAGAAGACGGTGTCGAGGGGGTCCGGGCAGGCGTCCGCGAGCAGCGTGGCCAGCTGGGCGACCGGTTCCAGATAGCCCAGGGCGTTGCAGATGTGGAGCAGCTTGTCGGCCTGGTCCTTGATCGCCTGCGTGACCGCCGGGTGGTGGTGGCCCAGGGACGTAGTGGCGATGCCGCAGGCGAAGTCGAGGAAGCCGCGCCCGGCCGAGTCGTACAGGGTGTGGCCCTCGCCGTGGTCCCAGCTGCGCTCGTAGTAGCGCCCCAGGATGGGGGAGAGGTGCGGCTTGGAGAGGGCGCCGAAATCGCCCCTGGCGACGAGGCCGGTTTCGGTCGCGGGGGCGCCTGCCGGACGCGGGTCGCCGGCCGGTGCGCCGGCCGTGGAGGCGGCGGTGGCTGAGACGGCGGGTTCCTGTCCGGTGCGATCCATGACGCGGGCTCCTCAAGACACGGTTCGCCGGTCGGTTCCGACCGGCGGGGTATCCCGAGTATAGAGTTCAGCCGCGCCCTTGCTGCCGAAACCGTCGCAAAGCGCTTGCATGGCACCCGAAAGTCCTGCCGATTTGCGCCAAAAGTCCCACTCGACGCCCGCGGACGCGCTAGACTTCGAGGCACCGGGCTGCTGCCCGGGCGCATCGCGACGGCGTCGGTGCCCTTGCGCGGTCGCTTGTGCTGGACTCGACCCGCCTTCGGGCGGGCCCGATCGATCGTTTTTGGCGATGGTCGGTACAGCGCAGCGAACGAAGCGAGGAACGGGATGAGACGTGTCAAGACGCCTGCCGCGGAGGATCTGCGCGAATTCACCGTCGACGGCAGGACCATCAAGGTGATGTCGAGGCTGGCCGACAACAACCGGCTGGCCCGATTGCTCGCGCTCGAACCTGACGCCACGCTGAGCGGCACGTTGCCGCCGACCGACGAAGTCGTCGTGCCCGCGGTGCCAGTGCGGATCGGCCCGGCGTCCCGGAAGGGGCGGAAGCTCAAGGTCCTGGACGTCGTGCCGGGCGCGGCGACGGACTTCGCCGCCGAGCCCCGGATTTCGGTCCTGCAGGTCGGGCCCCTGTCGTTCTCGCTCCCGGGCGCACCGGACGGGCTGGCCTTCCAGATGGACGAGCGCGGCAACGGCCACCTGCACGCGCTTGGCCAGGACCGGATGCGCCTCGGGTCGAACGGAATGTGGTGGATCGTCACTCGAATGATCGAGGCCCTGGAGGATCCGCAGACGGTCTCCTACTGGCCGCGGTTCTTGACCGTGGCGGGGGTCCTCGGCGGTCCCGCAACCCAGGCCTCGCTGCAGTACAGCGACACGGGCATCTGCCTGGCCTGGCGCCGCCTTCAGAGCGGCGTGGTCGGAGACGTTCTCGCCTGGCAGGAGCTGTCCCACGACAGGGCCCAGGGCTGGCTCAGCATGCTGCGGCCGGTTCTCGTGGAGCTGGAGCAGCGGCGGGTGCACCGCCAGCAGCTGCTACCGGCCAGGACGGCCGAACGATGGGTACGGGCCCTGGAGCGCTGGAGCGCCTGACCCTCACACCCGACGGCCCGGGCGACCGGCTAGCTTCCAGGCGATCCGGCCGACAGGCTTGTGGACGACAGCGGCGCAGACGCGTGCCGATCACGAGGTGAAGAGAGCCGCACCGACCCGACGGCGCCCAACTCGATGTCTTAACGTGAGGGCATGGCTCTGCCGGACCCGGCCGCCCCCTTCTTCGGGCTCGACGCCGAGACCCTGCGCTTCATCGAGGCGCACCAGGTCAGGGCGGTCACGATCCCGGGCCGCGGCTGGCGCGACATGGGCGACGCGGTGATGCTCTTCTCCGCGACCGAGAGCGAGCCGTTCTTCAATCGGCTTGTCGCCGTGCGCTGGCCGTCCGATCCGGGCGTCTTCGATGCCCGACTGCGCGAGGCCTGCGAGCTGTTCACGGCACTGGAGCGCCGGCCCTACGTGTGGGCGGTTCCGGGTCTCAGCGAACCGGACGATCTCGTCGCCCGCCTGGCGGCCAACGGTTTCGTGGACCAGGGCGGCGGCTACGACATGGTCCTCGTCCGCGAGCCCGGGGCGGCCACCGATCGCCGGCTCCCCGCCGGCTCGGCGCTGGAGCATTGGAACCGCTCGACCGACCAGGAGATCCCCGCCCGCGCGGAGGCTCTCGCCTCGGTCATCGCTGACGCGTTCGACATCCCTGCCGGCCGCCATTCGAACCTCGTCCGCGAGATAGGTCTGACGCTGGGCCGGCCCGATTTCCACGCCTACATGCTCACGGTGGACGGCGAGCCGGTCGCGACCGGGCAGCGCTACACGTTTGACGGAGCGAGCTACATCTCCTCCATCGGGACGCGGCCGGGATGGCGAGGTCGAGGCCTCGGCGCACACATCACTCGGGTCCTGGCCGTTGATTCGCTTGCCGACGGCGTGGATCTGATCTACCTGGGCGTCTACGCCGACAACACCGCGGCCATCCGGCTGTACGAGCGGCTCGGCTTCTCGATCCTGGGCGGTCGATCGGCCGACATGCTGCAGACGAAGCCGAAGTGAGATTCCGTCGAGCGGACGGGTCGGGATCATTCTCAAGACTGACGGACGTGTCGCGCCCGGCTCGTTAGACTCCACCCTGCAGGGACGGCGCTAGAGGACGGGCGCCGTTGAGGAAGACAGCAAGGGAGTGAGATGACGCAGAACGGCGAGCCGGTGATCGGCGTCGCCAGCCTGTGCAAGTGCTACGGCGACGTCAAGGCAGTCGACGGGATCAGCTTCACAGTCGGGCGCGGCGAAGTCTTCGGCATGCTCGGCCCCAACGGGGCCGGCAAGACGACCACGATCGAGATCCTCGAAGGTCTGCGCGAGCCGGACTCCGGGACGGCCACGGTCCTCGGGATGGACGTCACCAGGCACGCTCCTTCGATCAAGCAGCGCATCGGAGTGCAGCTCCAGAGCGTGTCGCTCTACCCGCGCCTGACGGTCACAGAGCTGCTCGATCTCTTCAGCAGCTTCTACGCGCACCATCTGCCGACCAAGCAGTTGATCGATGCGGTCGACCTGGGCGAGCGCGCGAAGGCTCGATCGATGAACCTCTCGGGCGGCCAGCAGCAGCGTCTTTCAATCGCCTTGGCGCTGGTCAACGATCCCGAGCTGATCTTCCTGGACGAGCCGACCACGGGCCTGGACCCGCAGGCGCGCCGCTCGCTGTGGGACCTGATCAAGGGACTACAGGCTCAGGGCAAGTCGATCCTGATGACGACCCACTACATGGAAGAAGCCGCCGAGCTGTGCGACCGCGTGGCCATCATGGATCACGGCCACATCCTCGAGATGGGCACGGTGCCGGAGCTGATCGGCCGCCGCTTCAAGGAGCGCGCGGTCTTCTTCGACACGACACCCAAGCTTCCGATGGACCAGCTGGGCAAGCTGGACGGCGTCACGCGGGCAGCCCAGGAAGACGGCCAGACCGTGCTCTACTCGCGCGACGTCCCGGGCACTATCGGAGCGTTCCTGGCCCTGGCCGACAGCTTGAGCGTGGACCCGCACAACCTGGGGATCCGCCAGGCCACCCTCGAAGACGTCTTCCTCGACCTGACCGGTCGAGCGCTGCGCGACTAGGAGCCGATCGATGAGCACCCTCCTGCGGCTGACCGCCGCGAACATCAGGTCCCTGGTCCGCGACAGGGCGGCCCTGTTCTGGACTTTCTTCTTCCCGGTCATGTTCGTCTTCCTGTTCGGCTGGATCTTCGGCGGCAGCGGCGATAGCAAAGTCGCCATCGGCTTCGTCGACCAGGACAACACCCAGGTTTCGATGGGCCTCCAGCAGGCCTTCTCCGGCGTCAAGCTGCTGACCGTAAAGACCGGCTCGTTCGAGGCGGAGAAGGCTGCCATGCAGCATGGCGACATCTCCGCGTTCGTTGTCGTTCCCAGTGGCACGGGTGCCGCCGTCGCCGCCAAGAGCGCGACGTCCATTCAGTTGTACGTCGATCCGAGCAGCAGCCAGGTCAGTCAGGTGGTCGAGCAGATAGCCGACCAGATCGTCGGCGCCTCGAACCTGCGCCTGGCCGGCGGGTCGGAAGTCGTCAAGGTCCAGCAGATGACCCTGCAATCCACCAACATCAGCAACGTCGCATATCTCGTCCCCAGCATCCTGGCGATGGCGCTGATGCAGCTGGGCGTCTTCGCCGCCATTCCGCTCGTACAGCAGCGCGAGAAGGGCATTCTCAAGCGCATCGGGGCAACGCCGCTCGCGCGCTGGAAGCTCGTCGGCAGCAACGTCTTGATGCGCCTGATGGTGGCAATCGTGGACGCGGTCGTGATCCTCGGTATCGGGTTGGTCTTCTTCAACGTCCAGATCGTCGGCAACCTCCTGGTTGCGGCCGGCCTCGTCCTCCTCGGGGCCGGAGCCTTCCTCGCCATCGGCTTCGCGCTGGCGTCCTTCCTCAAGACCGAGGAGCAGGCCACGGGCGTGGTGCAGGTCGTCCAGATGCCGATGATGTTCCTGTCGGGCATCTTCTTCTCGTTCGATTTCCTGCCCGGCTTTCTACAGACGATCGCGCGCTTCATGCCGCTAACCTACCTTGGCGACGCGTTGCGACAGGTCATGGTCAACGGGACCCAGGTGGCTCCGCTCGGTGTGGACGTCGCGATCCTCGCCGGCTGGCTGGTCGTCTGCCTGGGCATCGCCGCTCGCTCGTTCCGCTGGGAGTAGGCCTGGGCGCGCCACGCCGTTGACCGCTTCGGGCCGGTCTTCGCCGCGGCGCTGCCGACCCGCACGGCCGAAGTGCGGCGGTGGCTCCGCCAACCGGACCGCGACCTGCGTGGCATCTGGTTTCTGCTCAACGACACCCCGGGTGGCACACGGCGACATCGGGGCGGCGCGATGCGCGTCCGGCGGCGGAGGACGAGCCCGGCGAGGGCGAGTTCACGCTTGGATCAGCGGTCCGTTTCGGGCCCAAGCCGGCGGATCCGGCAGCCCTCATGAGGTCCCGCCCACCTAGTGTCACCCCGGCTGACGTTGAGCAGAGGGACCGCCCGCAGCCGCGCCTAACGCCACCCCGGGTGACGATGAGGAAAGAGCGCGCCGAGTGCCGAAGATGCGCTTCGGAGAGGTCGATCTCTACCAGCGCTCGTAATGGACGATGGCGTCGAGCGGCTTGCGGCCGCCGGCGCGCTTGGCCCACGTGAGGGCCGCCGGATCCGCCGGGTAGCCGAACGAGAGCAGGAACTCGCAATGGCGGCCGGCGGGCAGGCCGAGGAGCTCGCGCGCGAGCGGCTGCTCGTACACCGTGGCGGGCACGCTGCCGATCCCCAGCTCCCACCCGGCGAGGGTCATGTTCTGGGCCGCCCGGCCAAGGTCCCACATGACCGACAGCGGGGCGTCGGCAGTGGCCGGGTCGGGCGTGACCAGCGCGATCGCGACGGCGGCGCCGGCCAGGTGCTGGGCATAGGGGCCGACCCCGGCCAGCTCGGCCAGGTGGACTCTGTCGGTGCAAACGACGAAGTCCCAGTTCTGCTGGTTCTTGGAGCTGCCCGAGCGACGGCCCGCGTCGAGGATGCGGCGGAGGTGCGCGGGGTCAAGCGGCCGATCGGCGAACTTGCGGATGGCACGAGTGGTGTCGATCGCTTGCCAGGTGTCCATTGGGTTTCTCCAGGTGCGCGAACGATGATGGGCGACGGACGGCGGGTCGAGGTCGGGCGGGCGTCGGGCGGGCGCCGGCCGGCGTGGGTGGCCGGATCAGTTGAGGGGCGGACGGTCGGATTTCGTGCGAGCCTCACGGCGAGCCTTGTCGCGGGCTTCGGCCTCGGCCTTCTGGGCTGCGCTCGCTGCGCCGAAGCCGTAGACCGGGTTTTCGGGCCGCTCGACGACGCAGGCCGCGGCGAGCTCACCGGCCTTCTCCGGTGCCACCGGACCGCCGAGCGCTGCGGCGAAGAATGACGCCGTTCTCCGGCGAACCTCGGCGTCCTCGTACAGCCAGCGATGACCGCAGCCTGGGACGATCAGAGTCTCGATCGGGGCAGAGCCCGGGTCGGTGCGGGTGCCGCGAGCCGCGTCGGCGATCAATCCCAGGTGCGCCACCGGAACACCGCGATCGTCCTCGCCATGCATGAGCAGGAGCGGGCCGCGATACCGGGCGGCGGCGACGCAGGCGCTGGCGTCGTCGATGGAATGGCGACGTGGAACAAGCAGGACGGCGGCCGTCAGGTAGGCGAGGGGAGCGGCGATTGGAGCCGGTATATTCATCTCCGCGATCTCGAAGGTCTTGCGGGTCATGCGGACCAGATCGGCCGGCGAGGACAACGCCACCACGACCTGGACCACGGGCTCGGAGGCGCCGGCCAGGATCGCCCCTGCGCCGCCCATCGAATGTCCGAGAAGGCCGACGGCCGAAACCTCCGGTCGACCGGCCAGCCAGCGCGCGGCGGCGGCGGCGGCCTCGCCGAATTCGGGCACGTTGACCGGCAGCTCCTCGGGCGGGTTGTCGCCGTGGCCGCGCACGTCGACGACCAGGCAGTGGAACCCCGCGGCGTGCAGGTAGCGGATGTGGGCCATGGACCGGCCGCGGTTCGACTCCCAGCCATGCACGATCGCGACCGCGGGCCGAGGCCCGACCGAGCCGCGGCGACCACCCGAATCCTCGGCCGGCACGAACCAGGCGGCCAGACTTCCGTCTCCCGAGGGAACCTCGACCGATTCGAAGGCCAGCCCGAAGTCGGCCGGACTGCCCTCGACCGGGCTTCGATGGGGCAGCCCCGCTCTCTCGCGGTACTTGAGCGCAAATTGGTAGGCCAGGCCGAACGAGATGGCGCCGAGGACGCCCGCGGCAAGCGCGAGGCGCCTCGGTCGTAGAACGGACAGGAGTGATGGCATGAGGGTAGGGGACGGCACCGCGGCGCCGCTGTCAAGGGCGTGACTGTGCGGCGCGGTGGCAGCGGTCGGCGGCAGCGGACAAGAGAGGCGCCGGAGGTGCCCGACGCCGGGACCGCTAGACTGGTCGGATGCCGCCACGCAACCCGTTCGCCGTTCTCGAGCTGCCGCTCGACGCCACCACGGATGCGATCAAGGCAGCCTGGCGCCGTCTTGCCCGCCAGCATCATCCCGACGTCGCGAGCGGCGATCAGGGCGTCGAGCGCCACGCGAACCGCCGCATGGCGGAGATCAACGCCGCGTATCACGAGCTCAGCGACCCGGAGCGGCGGCGGCGGCATCGGGAAGCGGCGGCTCGAGCGGCCCGCGCCGGTCAGCCCTGGGAGTGGCCCGGAGCGGCCGCCGCCGACGCCGAGTCGACGGTCCCGGACCATCGCTCCGGCCGCGTCCCGCAACCTCGCACCGGCCGGCCCGTCACCGCCCGGATAGACACCAGCGCGCTGATGCGCCCCCGCAACTCGACCCTGCGGCCGCTCGACCGCAGTCAGCTGCCGGGGCTTCCGCCGCGGCCTCGTCCCGCCGAGGATCGCGAGCCGCCCCGCGCGTCCACTCCCAGCGGGCCAACGCGCCGACGGCCGGGCCCGAACCTGGATGGGGATCTGCCAGCCATCGCCGACGCGCTGGAGACGCGTCTCAAGTTCGGCAAGTTCGAAGGGTTGACGCTGGCCGACGTCGCCGAGCTGGAGCCGACATACGTCGACTGGATCGTGCGCACCATCGACCGCGATGCAGGGCTGGTGCTGGCGGCGCGCGTCGTCCTGCGTTACCTCGACCGTTCCGGCGCCATGCGGCGACGGCGGTTGGACACGGCCTTCCCGCGCCGCTGACAGGTTGGCGGCCGCCGATCGAAGGGCCATGCTGGCCGGCTATCCGTGGTTGCTCGGGTCGTGGTCGAGGCTGGCGGCCTCCGGTACGACGCCCCGGTCGTCTCAAGGTGGAGGTCGCGGTTGCCCCGGCCCGTGTCCGACGCCCCTGGCCTCTTCGTGCTCCGGTCATCGGCGGCCACTCCCACCGTAGCGTGAGATCGCCTCGCGGCAATGACCCGTACGGGCGTACGTACGACAGCCAGTAAGTCCGGCGCGCCCACGCACCGGACGCTACCATCGACGCATGTATGCCGACGGTCTGTCGTTCCTCGACGAAGAACGCGAAGCCTGGCGCCCCTTCGAGGCCCTCCTCGAGCTCACCGACGAACAGCTCGAGCAGCCCGTCGAAGGCGCTCATGGCTGGACCGGCAGGGATCTGATGGCGCACCTCGGCGCCTGGCTCCAGGGCTGGCGGACCATCGCCCAGGAGCTGGCCGTCGGGCCTCAGAGTCCGGCCTTCGAGTGGCTCAAGCAGGTCAGCGCCGACTGGGATGCGCAGGGCGATGCCGTCAACGCGCGCTTCCAGGCCGAATGGGCGGCTCTGCCGATGGCCGAGGTCAGGCATCGTTTCGCCACTCTCCCCGGCGAGCTGCGCGGTTACCTGACGGTGGTGCCCGAAACGCGCTGGCTGAAGGATCCGGCCCACCTCCGGTCGCTGCTCGGGAACACCACGGAACACTACGGCGACCACATGACGGATCTCCGGGCCGTGCTCGCCGCGGCCGGCCGCTGATCGCTTACCTTTGGGGGGAGAGGAGGCGACTCACGTGACCGACCACCGAACGCAGAACAGGCCCGCTCCGGCGCCGAGTCTGACCGAGGCCATCGACCGGCTGGCGGATGAGCTGGACGACGTCCATCGCCACAAGTCGGGGACCGTCGTCGAATACGTTCGCGGCACCACGGTCTTCGCCGTCCGCCAGGGCGCGATCGCCAGCTTTCGCCTCCGACCGGAGATCGCCGAGGCGGCGCTCCGAACGGCCGACACGGTGCGTTCCTCGCGCGGAGCCGGCTGGATCACTCTCCAGTGGCGGGTCGTGGATGGCTTCACGCTCGACCGGGCGCTGGCTTGGTTCGAGAGCGCCTGGCGCCTGGCCGGCGAGGCGCCCGACGGTCGGCCGGCGCCGCCCAGACCGAACTGAGGTTCCGAGCCGGCCCGGCGATCTGCGGCGCGTGGCCGGTGGAGCCGGGCAAAACACGACCCCGGCCTGAGGGGGTAGGCCGGGGTCGCTAGACGGGGCCGAGGGGGAGGCCCCGTTTTGGGATATTCGAATTTCAGCGGGGCGTTTTCGCCCTCAGCTCTTGGCCGTAGCGTACTGCGAAAGCCCGAAGCTTGCCTCGAACTGCTCGGCCGACCGGGCCCCGATCACCGCCATCGGCTGCTGGCCGGGGCGGAAGAAGGCGACCGTCGGCAGGTTCATGATCTGGAGCGCCTGGGAGACGGCCGGGTTGGCGTCGACGTCCATCTTGACGACATCGATCGCGCCTTCGTACTTGTTGGCGATCCGCTCGAGCTCGGGAGCGACCATCGCGCAGGGGCCGCACCAGGTGGCCCAGAAATCTACGATGATCGGTCGCTCGGCGTTGAGGACGACCTGTTCGAATGTCTCGTCCGTGACTTGCTTGACCTTGGCCATCTGGCGGATGGTCCTTTCTCCCTAGTGGCTTGACGCCGAGTTCGCGAGGAGCTCAGCTCGATATGGATTGGAGCAGCTGGCAGGCCTCGAGGATTCGCGTGTCGGCGAGGCGATAGTAGATGACATTTCCGTCGCGCCTGGTCAGGACCAGGCCCGAGTTGCGGAGAACCGCAAGATGCTGGCTCATGTTCGGGACATGGCACCCGACACGATCGGACAGATCCCGAACGGACAGCTCGCCCTCTCCGAGACACTGCAGGACGCACAGCCGCTTTGCGTCGGCCAGGGCCCTGGCCACCGCCGCGGAACGCTGCCGCGTTGCCTCCAGATCGCTTAGTTCGAGCACGCGACTACTCTACAACAGCTTGCGCAACTACGCAAGTAGGCATTGCGGTAGGCACTGAACGTCCGGTCGGGCTCGCGCGGGCGCCTGCCGGGAGGATCTCGGCGTTACTCCGGCCGGGCCCGGGCTGCCGATTCGGATGCGTCGCGCTCCGGCCGCAGACGCCAGGCGAGAGTTGCCGCCACCGCGACCAGGGCCGCTGCGGCGAGCAGACCGGCGACCGTGAGCTCGACGCCGCTGACCGGGATCTGGGAGAGGTCCAGCTCCGGCACCAGCGCCAGGGCCACCGAGGCGCCGACCAGGGCTGCGACGGTCGCCGCGCGCCGGATGTAGACGGTCCTCTGGTTGGTTCCCGCCACTCGGAAGTCGAGCGACCAGTAGGCCAGCTCGGCGACCCCCAGCAGCGAGCCGCCCGCGAGAGCGGTCAGAGATCGCCATCCGCCCGATGCGGGTATGCCCACCAGCCAGGCGGCGCCGAGCAGGGCAATCGACAGGACGATGGGGCGTGGGTTGGGCAGGCGTAGCGCCAGGGTCAGGCACGCCAGCGCCGTCAGGGACATGAGGCCGGGGATCATCCAGCCCGAAGGTCCCGCGGCCGCGGCCACGCTCGTGGCGTCGGTGGCGGCTGCCGTCGAGACGGCGCCGAAGGCCGCGGCGCCGAGAAGAGCGAGCGCGGCAGTGATCAGACGTGGAGCCATCGGTTGCGCCTCCGCGACTCCCGCTGTTCGGCGATGGGGCCCGCCAGCGGCTCACCCGGACGCCACTGCACGATCGGCACGCCCAGGCGGCGATAGCGCAGCCGGGTGGCCGCGCGCTCGAGCTGCCAGATCCGGTGCGCCAGGCGGGCAGCGTCGCTTGGCCTCGGGACGGCGAACGGCTCGGGCATGACCTCCACGACGGCCAGGTCGAAGCCGCGCCCACGGAGGTCCAGCAGGGCGTCGACCGTTCGGCCGTCGATGAGGGGCGTCAGGGCGATGACGAGCGACTTGGGGGGCAACGTGCGAGGCGGAACGAACTCGATGCCTCTCCAGACGTAGGTGAGCACGACTTCCGAATCGATCAGGGTGTCCACGATCCGATAGATCTGGGTCGAGCCCATATCCGGCTGGAGCCATCGCAGGGCACCCCCGAAACCGATGACGCCGACCCGGTCGCGCCGCGCCAGGTAGTGCTCCGCCAGTGCCGCCGCCGCTCGAACCGCGTGGTCGAGCGTGCCCTGGCCGCCAGAGCGGACGTCGCTGAAGAGGTCCAGGAAGATGACCACGTCGGTGTTCCGCTCGGGGTGCATCTCGTTCACGTGGAGCTGGCCGGTCCGCGTGCTCAGGCGCCAGTTGACGCGCCTGGGCCTGTCTCCGGCCGCGTAGGGCCGAACGTCGGCGAACTCGATGCCGTCGCCACGAGCCCTGGACAGCTCGTTGCCGCTGAACACCTGGGTCTCGGCCGAAGACAGGGCCCGCCGGAGCGTTTCGGGCCGCGGGTAGACGCGGAGGGTGTGCTCGAGGTCGATCGAGCCCTCGAAACGGAAGAACCCGAGGCCGTCGTGAGCTCGGACGATCGGGTTCGGCAGCGGCACGACGCCCCAGCGCGTGGTCGCGAAGACGCTCTCCACGACTGCCGGCGTCTCCATCTGGAGTCTCACGCCGAGGACGTAGCCGCCGCCGCGGGCCGCCAGGCTCCGGGACACGGGCCAGGCCATCTGCAGCCACGGCACGTCCGTTGTCGAGCGGACCGTGACCGCGAGATGCACGTCGTCGCCCTCGAGCAGCCTGTCCCGGTCGATCTCGGCCGACGCCCGCAGGTCCGGGCGTTCGACGAGCGCCAGGCCGGCCAGCACGGCGACGATGAAGGGCAACCCCAGGACGGCCGCTTCCGGGTAGCCGCAGACGAGGGCGACCAGGAACCCTGTCGCCCCGAGGGCCGAGTAGGCTCCGAGCTTGGGCGAGGCGGTGAGGGTCAAGTTCGCTTCGGCGCCGCTTCGTCCGCGCTGGGCGTCGGCACGCTCTCGAGAACGCGGCCGACCACGTCCTCGGTCCGGATGCGCTGGACCCAGACCTCTGGCTTGAGAATGATCCGGTGGGCCAGCGCAGGCACGGCCACGGCCTTGACGTCCTCGGGGATCACGAAGTCGCGGCCTGAGATCGTGGCCCGCGAGCGCGAGAGCTTCAGCAGCGCCAGAGAACCACGCGGGCTGGCCCCGACCTGGACCAGCGGGCTCGAGCGGGTGGCCGCGACGAGGTCCACGATGTAGGCCGCGATGCTGGGGGAGACGTACACGGCCTCGGTGACGCCCTGCATCCAGCGCAGCGTGGCGGGGTCGACCACCTCTCGCAGCTCGAGGTCGTCGGTGCGGCGCGCCGCCCTGCGCTCGAGCATCTCGATTTCGTGGCGGCGCTCGGGGTGGCCCACCGAGATGCGGACCAGGAAACGGTCCAGCTGGGCTTCCGGCAGCGGGTACGTCCCCTCGGCCTCGATGGGATTCTGCGTTGCGATCACGAGGAACGGCCGCTCCAGCGGCCGAGTGTATCCATCGACGGTCACCTGGTGCTCCTGCATCGCCTCGAGCAGGGCGGACTGCGTCTTGGCCGGGGCCCGGTTGATCTCGTCACCGAGCAGGAGGTTGGCGAAGACCGGTCCGGGCCGAAAGACGAACTCGCCACTGCGCTGGTCGTAGATCGCGGCGCCGGTCACGTCCGAAGGCATCAGATCCGGAGTGAACTGGATGCGGGCGAAGCGGAGGTTGATGACGCTGGCAAAAGAGCGGGCCATGAGAGTCTTGGCCAGGCCGGGCAGATCCTCTATCAGGACGTGGCCGTCCGCCAGCAGGGCCAGCAACACCAACTCCAGGACGGATCTCTTGCCGACCACGACGCGCTCGATCTCGTCGAGAACGCTCCCCGCCAGCTCGGCGGCGCGGCGAGTGTCGTTGACGCCGGTGTCTCTGCTCACAGTGCCTCCAGTAGGTCGACGGCGCGCCTGATGGTCGCGCGTGGGATGCCACGAGCCGGGTGGGTACGAGTCCAACGAGTCGTGGCCTGCGCCGGGCCTTCGGCGCCGACCCGGGCGGCCTCGGTCGGGCCGTAGGCTCCGGGCCCGACCAGCGCCCACAACTCGTCGCCGAGGATCCGACGGGCGGCCGCCGGCTCGGCTTCCATGTCCACCTGGTAGCGCTCGACCAGGCGGGCCGCGGCGATGGTCCGCAGGAGAGGGCGCAGGCGGAACTCGGCGAGGCGCCAGCTCCACTCGGCGTCCAGGATCACCCCGACGATTGCCTTGACGTCGCGAAGCTCGGACGGTGGCTCGGGTGGGCGGCTTCCGACGGAGTCGAACGCGGAGACCGCGGAAGTGGGCAGGGCCGCGGCAAGGGCGCGCCAGCAGGTCCAGACCAGTAGCCCGCCAATTGCCAGCAGCCACGCGTTGACGGCCAGGCTGCGCATTCCCTGGAGTGTCACCAGGGCGATTACGAGGGCGATCGTGGCGAGGACCGAGAGTGCGGCCGGTGGCCCGGCGAGCCGCGCGATCGTGGTCACCTAGGACCAGGATCCGGTTGTCGTCGTGGCTATGCCCGGGGCGGCAGGGTTGTCCGGCGCGTCAGGCGGATCCGGCATCGGCGGCGGCACGGGGCGCGCATGGCGGCTGGGACGTTCGCTCGGGGCGTCGGCGCCGGGCTCGGTCACACCGGCTCCGCAAGCTCGGCTCGGAGCCGCCGGACCGAATCGACGGCGGCGTCGCGCATGGCCGAGGTGACGATGTGCTCACTGAATCGAGCGAACTCGTACAGGCTCACCAGCTCGTCGAGATCCTGGGCCCGGCTCGGGGCCACGCGCAGAACGCGGGCCAGGTACTCCGTCGGCGCCTCGTGCGGGCGCCTGGCCCAGCCTTTGCGGTCCATCGACCGCTCCATCGCGACGTACGCGGCGATGACCGCCTTGCGGGGATCGTGCTCGGCCAGCAAAGCTCCGAGGCCCTCGTCCAGGATCGCCGTGACCGACTCCTGCGGAGCGGTCCCGACGAGGGTGACCGGCCGCGCTCGTCCGAATAGCACGGCGGCGACCAGGAAGCCGGCCAGGGCCACGCCGAGGCAGGCCAGGAAGAGGTCGGCCCCGCCTGCCGCCCCTGAATCGGTGGCGACCACGGGGTGGACCGGGAGCATGCCCGGCGGCTGGCGGCCTGCGCCGGAGAGATGTCCCGCCGAGGCGATCAGGAACGCGATCGCCATGAGCGGCAACAGGAAGAGGACCACCTGAACTCCCCACGGGAGCCGCGATCTCCCGCCCTGCCGTGGAACGCCGGCTCGGGGGAGGATCCAAATCGAAACCAGGCTCGAGCCCATGAGCACGCCCACTGCCCCAGCGAGAACCAGCACCGCGAGGACGGCCACTTCGCCCAGCTGGGGGGCCGAGAGCGAGAGCTCGACCGAGTGCGGCCGGCTGGCGGCTCCAATGGCGATGGCCGCCACGAGGACGAGCGCCGCGACCGCGACAAGCCGGAGCACGCGAGAGGCGTACATCCTCCCGCGTCTCGGTGCCCCGGGTCGGTCGTCTCGCCTGAGCAACCTGAGAGCCTCCGCCTGAGCAGGGGGTCTGGCCATCGGTTCGCCGGTCTAACTGCCGGCGCTCTCGGGACCCATCGTAGGCCAGGGCCCGGCTAGCATAGCAATCCCTGGCACCGTATCAGCCTCGCGCGTTCAACCGTTGGGTTGGGCGCCCGGCGTGCGTGGCGGCGGCGGTTCCGCCGATGCAACAGGCGTCGCGCGGGCCCGCCGCGCCCGCGGCGCGGACTCTTTCGCGTCCCGCTACGATGGCGCCATGGATGACGGCAACTTCGACCAGGGCGACCCCCGGGATCCCCGAAGAGCTGGCACTCCGGCCGACCTGCAGGGTCTGGCCGGCATGCTGGGCATGCCACAGCAGCGACGCGACGCTCGCGATCCGCGCGGACCTATGGGCTTGGGCGGGCGCGATGCGCGCGACCCGCGCGAGGCCGGCGGGCGTGACAAGGTCGTGCGCGACGGTCCGGCGCCGAAGATGGCGGTCATCGAGTACGAGGGCCAGGCTCGGCCTGCGGGCCCGAACACCACGCCGGAGGAAGCCAAGCTCAAGCTGGACGACACCGGCCTGACGCTCGAGGTCGGCGGCGGCCGACCGATCCGCGCCGGTTACCGCGACCTCAGCCTGATCGCGATCCAGCAGTCGACCGCGTTGGTCGTCCTCGGCGACGGCCCCGACGCGCTGCGCTGGATGCTCGAGAAGTTCGGCGACAAGCTCGGGCCGATCGTGCGCGAGTTGCGCGAGCGACGGCTGAAGCAGCGCCTGACCGATGGGCTCGTGAAGGTGCCCGACGATCCGGCCGAGCTTCTCGAGTTCGACTGGAAGCCGACGACGGCCCCGCTCGGTCCCGGCCCCGATGGCCCGGCCGCCCCGACGGTAGGTGTCGGCCAATTCGTGATCCATCCCTGGGGCTTCGTGGTGTGTCCCGTGGACGAGCGGGCCACGTGGATCCACTACCGGCGGGCATCGATCGTGAAGGTGACGCTGCCCTCGCCCGGTGAAGTCGTGGTGGACGGCGCGCCCGGCACGCTCACGCTGCGGGGCCTCGGGCAGGCGGCGACACGGCTCCACGACACTCTCGAGAAGCTCCGCGACGGCGCCTTCGACGACGCCGCCGGGTTCGTGGAGCAGCTGCTTCCCGACGCGCCGTTCGGGGTGCGCCAGAAGGCCGGCGAACTGCTCGTTGACGGACGGCCGACACGACCCCAGGAGTTCAGCGATTCGGGCTGGCCCATTGTTGAGACGGCGGTCCTGGGCGAGCCGACCTTCGCCGAGAGCTACGAGTCCCTCTGCAGGATGGTCGGGCCGGCCGCGCCGCGATGGGTCGCGATGTCGCCGGTGGATCCGGGCGGCGACGAGCCCAAGATCTGGTTCCTGATCGCCATGCCGGGCAACCTCGTCGCGCTGGAGCTGGTCACGGCCGGCGCCCACGCCACGTACTTCTTCCGCGTCGTGCCCCGGGCCCAGTACAAGGGCGAGCCGCCCGAGGAGCTGGGCATCGCGGCCGAGCAGGCGGTCCGCGACGTCAGCGAGGCGCTGGTCGACATGCGCTTCTTGCGCGAGCCGATGGCCCTGCCCGATGATCAGCTGCGGCTGCCGAAGTACCTGCGCTACCGGCTCGCCCTGGCGGTGCTGCCGAGCCTGGCCTGTGCGCGGGCACGATTCGTCGCCCGGATCGTCCATCGCGACCCGGCCAGCTGGTCGGCGGCGGTGGCGGACCTCATCCGCTGGCACGGCTCGGCGCGTGACGAAGCGGCCGAGTGGCCGGGCCGCGCGGCCCAGGAATCGCAGATCTCCGCGGCCGGCGGCGACGGCGGCGATGATGGCGAGGGCGACGAGGGCGGCGAGAGCGCGTCCGCTTCGACCCCCGACGCTGCCGATGATGGCTCGGCGCCGAGCTCGGCATCATCGGGCAAGGGGACGGGCGGAACAGAGGCGAAGAAGTCGAAGCCTTCGGGCACACTAGGCTGATAGGAGCGGACGATGCCGACTTTCAAGCACCCGTGCCCTTTCTGCGGCAAGTTCATCGACAAGATCGTCTCGGCTTGCCCGTACTGCGGCCAGTTGGAGCCGTTCGCACCCAAGCGCTGCGTGAACTGCCGCAAGATCGTCGAGGATCCGGCGTGGGTCGTGTGTCCGTCGTGCGGCGCGTCACTCACGATGCCCGTCGCGGCGGCACCTGGCGCGGGCTCGGGCACCGCGGCCGGAGGGACCGCCGCCGGTCAGGCTGCCCCGCCCCCACCCCCACCGCCGCCCGCAGCGGCCTCGACGTCGCCCCAGACCCAGCCTCCCGCCCCGGCCGTTGCCCCGGCGCCAGCCGGCACATGCGCCGGATGCGGGGCGCCGCTCCCCGCCGGCGCTCGCTTCTGCACGATCTGCGGGACGATGGCTAGCTGAGTCGAGCTGAATGGCCCTCTCCGCGGACAATGGCCGCAGACACCTTCCAGCGCTACTTGAGCCACGGAGGTAAGCCTTTGGGATCGGGCCGCATCCGCTTCGCCCTGTTCGTGTTGGATCTTTCCGCCGCCGTCTCGGCGGTCATCGGCGGGATCGCCGTGGCCGTGAACGTGGACAGCTTCCCGCGGGAGTGGCTGGCCGGGTCGCCTTTCAGCGACTACGTCCTGCCGGGCGCGATCCTGGCGGTCGTCGTCGGCGGCACCGCTGCGTTTGCCGCGGCGACCGCCGCCCGCGGTCCACGGGTCGGCGCGCCCGCGTCGGTCGTCGCCGGTCTGGTGCTCGTGGGCTGGATCTCAGGCGAGCTGTTGGTGCTCAATCAGAACTCGGCCAGCACGAGTCCGCGCTCGGTTGTCGAACCGATCTACTTCGTGGTCGGCCTGGCGATGGTCGCGCTCGGTCTCATCCTGTGGCGCCGGGGGCGCCGCCCTTCGGCTTGAGCGGGCGAGGCCGCCTCTGTTCATGCCGGGGCGAATAGGCAAGCCGAACCGGGCCCGGTGTTCGCGGAGGCTGGCCCCGAAGCGGGCTAGCCGACCTTGTTGCCGCAGTTGCCGCAGAAGCGCGTGTCGGCTGCCAGCTCGGCGCCGCACTTGGAGCACTTGGAAGTGCCCAGAGGCGTGCCGCAGTTGCCGCAGAACTTCTCGCTGCCGACGGGCTTGCCGCAGTTGGGGCATTCGGTGGCGCGGGCGCTGGTGTCGCCCGAGAAGACCTTCTGGCCCTGGACCGCCTCGCGCATCTGGCTGAGCTCGACAGATGAGCGCTCCGCTTCCATCTCCGCGGCCAGGTTCGGGGCGCAGTTGACGCACAGGCCGCGCGCCTTGTTGAAGCAGGTCTCGTCGACCCAGTTGTTGCATCGCACGCAGCGATGGAACAACGGCATGATCTCGTTGGAGGCCTTCTGCAGGGCCTTGTCCCGGGCGTCGCGGTCGGTGATCTCCTGTGCCGCGTCGGCCGCGTTGCGTGCTCCCCAGAGCCCGCCGATGAGGTTGCTGGCGCCCCCGAGGATCGATGCACCCGTGCCGAGAAGGTTCTTCTGGTATTCGCTGCGGTAGCCGCTCTGGCAGACGTCGCAGCGGAACTCGAACTGGTAACCCTGGTTGGTCGAGAGGTCCTGGTAGTTGCTGGTGAACGGGGTGAAGCCCGGCATTCGACCCACTCCTGAGTGGCTGCGGCTGGACCAGCTGCGCGGCTGGCGACGGTGTGCCCGAATGTTACCGCCAAGGGCGGCGGGTCGGAGGCCGAATGAGGCCTATGGAGTCGCCGCCTCGAGCCGGGCCAGGAGCGTTCCCTCGCCGTTGTTGCTCACGCGAACCAGGAATAGCCCGTGGACGGGCGGACCTTCTGTCGTCCAGTCGGCCGCCGTTCCGGTGATCTCTTGATAGGCGCCCCGTTGAACACCAATCCATGCTGGCGAGTTGAACGATGAGGTGGACTCGATGGCCGAGTACAGACAGCTGCCTGGCAACGGCGTAGCGCCGGAATTGCACGTCAGCAGGCCCTCAAGGAGCCATCCATCCACGACCACGAGATTGCCGTCCTTCAAGCTCGTGGCCGAATTCACGCCGTCGAGCGAAAAGACGAAGCTGCTCGTTGGGGTCGACAACTCGCCCACGATCGCGAGCTTGCCGTCCGCCCCGACGCGAACCGCCCAGTAGTGACCGTCGGCGGCTATCTGGCCGTCGAGTATCGCGATGTGGCAGGTGCCAGGCGGCGCCGAGGCATCCGCTGCACCGGCGGACCAGCACTCGAAACCCGTGGGCACCGGCCCCTTCACGATCGCGATTCGGCCCGCGAGGTGCGCCGGGTCGGCGGCCCACAATGTGGCGAACTCGCCCTCGGTCAGCGGGCGATTGCCCGAGCCCATGAGGCCGATCGGCGCGGCGCCAGTTGCGCCCGTCGGAAGGACGACCGGCGTCGCCGGTGGGGCGGTCGTCGGCGTCGGCGACGGAGTCGCGGCGCTCGGCAGCGGCTTCGGCGCGTCGGTCACCCTGGCCAGGACTCGCCACGTGGCGCAGCCGCTGGTGTCGGCGGCTGAAGGGTAGGGGCAGGCGTCAGTGTCGGCCCTCGCGACGTACACACCGAACACGGGTGCGGCCGGGTCGATCGAGTCGATCAGTCGCATGCCGCCCGCCTCGACGTGTCGAGCGTTGCCGCGCAGCGAGAGGGGGTCGTAGCTCGGCGGTGGTGAGGGCGGGTGGTACTCGTGGTCAGCCTGGATCCCAGGGGCGGTGGAGGCGTCGCTCAGCCAGTCGTCATACGGGCAGTCTTCGCCGTTGGGGTCGAGGACGTCGCCGGCTACGGGAGCCGACAGGCAATCGACCAGCAGCCCGTCCGCTCCCAGCCAGCCATCGACGAGGAACGTCTGGCCGGCCTGCGGCCAGTCTTCGCCGACGCGGAAGGCAAGCTTGGAAGTCGAGGCGGGAGTGAGCTGGCCGATGAGCCCCAGGACGCCCTGGGCGAGATAGCGGAAGGCGAAGATCCCGGTGACGCTGGCGCCGCTCAGGTACGCGCCCACGTTCGCTGCCATGACGCACACCTGCGAGCCCATGCCCGCGACGACACCGATCGTCGGATAGCGGTTCATCGGGCAGACGTCGGTTCGGGACTCGATCGTCACGGCCGCGACGATGACGGTGTTCACAGGCAGGGCCGGGCCTGCCATGAGCTGGGCCAGCTCGGCGTTCGTGAGGGCGCGGTTCGCCGGGTAGCCGGCAATCGCAGTGGCACTCGTCCTCGCCGTCGGAGCCGCCGTCGGCGCGGGGAGGGAGATGTCGCCCACCCTCGCCAGGACTTGCCATGTCGTGCAGCCGCGACTATCCGCCGGCGATGCGCCGGGGCATGGCCCGGTCGTGGGGCGAACGGCATAGACGCCACGAGTCGTCTCGAGCGGGATGGAGTCGACCTGACGGGCTCCGCCGGCTGCGACGTAGCGGGCCTTTCCGTGCAGCGCGAGCAGGTCGATGGAGGGAGCCGGCGAGGCGGCCGAACCGCCGGATTCCGCCGGGCTGACCGCGGCCTGATTCTCGATGACCGGTGCCGGAGATCCATCCTGGCTCAGCCAGCTCAACTGGCACGGTTCGTACCCGGATGGATTCAGGATGTCGCCGAAATCGGGCGTCTCGGTTACGTCGCAATGGAGCGCCGTGGCGCCCAGATAGCCGTCGACCAGAAACGCCTTGCCGGTCAGCGGCCAGTCGTCGGCGACTTGGAAGGCGAGCCTGGAAGTGGACGCCGGGGTGATCTCGCCCACGAGACCCAGGTAGCCGGGGGCCATGTAGCGGAAGGCGAAGGTGCCCGTACCCGCGGCTTGCATCAGGTACTCGGAGATGTTCGAGCCCAAGACGCAAACCTGCGAGCCCATGCCCGCGACGACGCCGATCGTCGGGCGACTGTTCATCGGGCAGACGTCGGTCCTGGCGTCGATCGTCACGGACGCCACCAGGGTCGTGTTGGCGGCCAGCGACGGCCCGGCCATGAGCGCCGCCAGCTCCGCGGTGGTCAGAGCCCGGCCCGCCGGGTAGCCGGCGGGCGACAGGCCGGGTTGGGTCCGGAACCTGGGGACGGCGATCAAGGCGGCGCCAAGGACGGCGATCAGGGCGATGCTCGCCGCGGCGGCGAATCGACGTGAACGCCACGCAACCGGCGCGGCGAGGCGCAGCCGTCGCGGTCGCTCCATCGGGACGCTGTCCAGCGCCGCGGCCACGTCGGCCAGGAGCCCTTCGGGCAGCCGGCCAGCCGAACGTCGGATCAGCTGGTCGCGGATGTCCGAGTCGATCGGAGGAAGCGGGCCGTTCATCGCGACTCCTTCGCCAGCGCCGACTCGAGGGCGGCACGGGCGCGATGCAGGCGGGACTTGATCGTTCCAATGGGCGCGCCCAGGCTCGCCGCAATCTCCGCCACGGGCCGCTCCTGGAGGTGGTGGAGGACGAGGACGGCGCGATCTTCGACCGACAGGCGGGCGAAGGCTCGATCGAAGACGTCGGCGTCGCTCGTTCGGTCGTCCAGCGCTCGTTCGGTCGAGGCCGGCTCGCGGTCGTCTTCAGGCTCGGGCAGACGAAGCTCGCGCACGCTCATTCGACCCCGACGGCGAAGCTGCGCCCGGCAGGCGTTCAGGTTGATGCGCCCGAGCCAGGCATCGAACAGGTCCGGGTCGCGGAGGGCCTCGCGGTGGCACCAGGCCGAGACGAACGTCTCCTGCGTGGCATCGGCGGCGTCGGCCTGATCGCCAAGGATCGCGAGCGAGGTGCGGTACACGGCATCGATCCGGCTGCGGACGAGGGCATCGAAGGCAGTGCGATCGCCCGACCGGGCTCTCTCGACGAGCGCTCGCTCCAATCTGCCTCCCTCTTGTTGCCTCTACCTGTATCGATGCTCGAGCCGGGCTCCAGGTTGCATCGCCGGTCCGGCACGGCGCGGCGGCGCGGCCGGTGGCGCCATACTTCCGCCATGCCAGACCGCATCGTCCCGCTCGAACGATTCCATGAAGCCCGGCGCGTCCTCGAGGGACGGATCGATCGCACGCCCATTCTGGCCTCGTCGACCGCGGCCCGGGTGCTCGCGGCGCGCGGCGTGCGCGTGGCCGACGGGCGCGTCTACGCCAAGGCCGAGCATCTCCAGAAGACCGGCGCGTTCAAGATCCGCGGCGCGCTGAACAAGATGGCGGCCCTATCCGTCGCGGAGCAGGCGGCGGGCGTCATAACCCTCTCCGCCGGCAACCACGCCCAGGGAGTGGCGCTCGCCGCGCACGAGGCCGGGGTCCGCGCCGTGGTCATGATGCCGGCCGGCGCGGTGCGGTCGAAGGTCGACGCGTGTCGCGGCTACGGGGCCGAGGTCATTCTCTTTGGCGAGCACGTCGGGGAGACGTGGTCGCGGATGGAGGAAGTCCAGGCCGAGCGCGGGCTGACGTTCGTGCCCCCGTTCGACGATCCGTGGATCATCGCGGGGCAGGGGACCGTGGGGTTGGAGATCCTCGACGACCTGCCCGAAGTCGACGTCGTGGTGGCCGGGATCGGCGGCGGGGCGCTCTGCACCGGAACGGCTGCCGCGATCAAGGAGACGCGGCCCGGGGTGCGCGTCTACGGCGTGGAGCCCGAGAAGTCGAACGCGCTCTCGCTGGCCCTGGAGCGCGGCGAGATCGTGCGTATCCAGCCCGCCTCGGTTGCCGACGGCCTGGGCTCGCCGTTCGCCGGGGAGTGGACGATGGCGATGGCCCGGCGCTACCTGGACGGGATCGCGCTCATCGACGACGCCACGATTCTCGCGGGCATGCGCTTCGCCCTGGAGCGGATGAAGCAGCTCGTGGAGCCGGCCGGGGCGGCGGCGCTGGCGGCGGTGCTGTTCGGCCACGTGCCGATCCACGACGGCGAGCGACTCTGCGTTGTCTTCAGCGGCGGCAACGTGGAGATGGGGCGGCTCGGCGAATTGCTGGCGGGCGCGGCGCCACTCGATATCCCGGCGGCGGTGGAGTAGCCGCGCGAGGCCGCGCCCGGTCTTCCGGCAGGTTCGGCCGTCCCTCAGTCGACGCCCAGCTCGTGCAGGCGGTCCTCGTCGATCCCCAGGTAGTGGCCCAGCTCGTGGAGGACCGTCACGCGGACCTCGTGCTCGAGCTCGGTCGGATCCTCGAAGTCCTCCTCCAGGGCGACCTGGAAGAGCGTGATCTTGTTTGGGATGACCGACCAGTCGGCGGCCCATTCCGTCCGCGAAACGCCGTCGAAAACCCCGTATACGTCGTCGCCCGGGCCCAGGCCAAGCTCCCGGCGCTGCTGCGGCGACGGCGCGTCCTCGACCACGACGACCACCTCGTCCAGCGCTCCGGCGAAGGGCTCCGGAATCGAGTCCAGCGCGCGAGCGACCAGGTCTTGGAACTGGCTCGACGAGCGCGCACGGTGCGAATGGGGGTGTCTGCGGGACGATCCCCGCTTCTGGTCGGGCATGGCCCATATGCTACGGCCCGCGTCCGCGAGCCGGGTGGCGGCGCTGGGCGGCGCGCCGGTGGCAGCCGCGGTAGCGTCCGCGGCGTACGATGGCATCGAAGGAGCCAGCCGCATGCCCATCGACCAGCCCGACTCGACCGATCGACCCGACCTTGAAGCGCACATGCGCAAGTTCGTCGAGGAGATCGAGGCCGGCGAGGACGGCGAGCGCACGACCTCTGGGGCCGAAGACGCGGGCGGGCTCGACGCCGGGCTGCCGGGCGCCGACGGCGGCATCGAGCAGGCGGTTCGCCGGATCCTGATCGAGATCGGCGAGGATCCCCAGCGCGAGGGGCTGCTTCGAACGCCGGAGCGGATGCACAAGATGTGGCTCGAGCTCACGTGCGGCTACCGCGTCGATCCGGATCGGCTGATCAACGGCGCCGTCTTCGACGTCGGCTACAGCGAGATGGTCGTGATCAAGGGGATCCCGTTCTACTCGCTGTGCGAGCACCACATGCTCCCGTTCTTCGGCATCGCGTCCGTCGGCTATCTGCCTCGCGGTCGCGTCATTGGACTGTCCAAGATCCCGCGCATCGTGGAGATGTATGCGCGGCGTCTGCAGGTCCAGGAGCGCATGACCCAGCAGATCGCCGATTTCCTTCAGGACAGACTGAACCCGTACGGCGTGGGTGTGGTCATCGAAGCAGAGCACTTGTGTTTGGCCATGCGCGGCGTCCAGAAGGGCGGCGCGACGATGGTCACGAGCAGTGTCCTCGGAGCGTTCCGCACGACCAAGGAAACCCGAGACGAGTTCATGGCCCATCTGGAACGGGCGGTGCCGCGGGTCTGAGCGAGCGGCGCCCAAGCCCTGGAGTCCGGCGCCGTTATCATTCGGCCATGACTGACAGACCGCTCAAGGTTCTCATCGCCAAGCCTGGGCTCGACGGGCACGATCGCGGGGCCAAGGTGCTCGCGCGCGGACTGCGCGACGAGGGCTTCGAGGTTGTCTACACCGGCCTGCGCCAGACGCCGGAGATGATCGTCACGGCCGCCCTGCAGGAGGACGTCGACGTCGTCGGCCTGTCGATCCTGTCGGGCGCGCACATGACCCTGCTGCCCCGGATCTGCGCGTTGATGCGCGAGCGGGGCATGGACGACGTCCTCGTGGCTGCCGGCGGGATCATCCCGGACGACGACGTTCCGGCTTTGAAGGAGGCGGGCGTCGCTGCCGTGTTTGGCCCCGGCACGACGATCGCCCAGGTGGCCGACTTCCTGCGCGCCAACGCCAGGGCGCGGGACTAGGGCGGCCGGATGGCCGACTCGCGGAGGTCGAAGGCGGCCGCAGGGTCGAAGGCGGCCGAGGGGTCGGTCGTCGAGAGGGCGGACCTGCTCTGCGATGCCGCGCTGGCCGGAGATCGCCGGGCTCTGGCCCGGCTCCTGACCGCGGTCGAGAACCGGACTCCACTGGCCGAGGCGGCGCTGAGGCGCCTGTACCCGCGCGCCGGCCAGGCCCAGCTGATCGGCGTGACCGGGCCCCCAGGCGCGGGCAAGAGCACGCTCGTGGCGGCGCTGATCGCCGAGCTTCGCCGCGCCGGCCGGCCCGTGGCGGTCGTGGCCGTCGATCCCTCCAGCCCCATCACGGGGGGTGCCGTTCTGGGCGATCGGGTCCGGATGCAGGCCTACGCCGCGGACCCAGACGTCTTCATCCGATCCATGGCGTCGCGCGGCCACGCGGGCGGGCTCTCCTCCGCCGCCACCGCAGCCGCCGCGGTCTTCGACGCCGTCGGCTTCGACGCGGTCCTGATCGAGACCGTAGGTACGGGGCAGAGCGAGGTCGAAGTGGCGGCCGCGGCCGACACCACCGTCGTCGTCGAAGCGCCCGAGATGGGCGACGAGGTTCAGGCCATCAAGGCCGGCTTGCTCGAAGTGGCCGACATCGTCGTCGTGAACAAGGGCGATCGACCCGGGGCGCACCGGACGGCGGGCCAGCTCCACGCCATGCTCGCCGCCGCCCCGCAAGAGGCGCGGTCGGGGCGGGCCGCGCCCAAGCACCCGGAGGTGTTGGTGACCACCGCCGCCACCGGCGAGGGAGTGGCGGAGCTCCTGTCCGCGATCGACCGTCACCGTTCCGCGGCCCGTGGCTCCGACGGCGAATCGGTCCGCCTCAAGCGAGCCGAGGCCCAGGTCTGGGCCGTGCTCGTGGATCGCCTGCACACCCGGGTGCGCGCGCTCGAGGGCGCCGAGGAAGTCGCCGTGGCGGGGGGCACCAGCACCGCGCCGCCCCCCGCCGGTGAGCTGCTCCGCTCCGTAGCTGCTCACGAGATCGACCCCTATGCCGCCGCCGACACGATCCTGGATTGGCTCGTCGGCGCCGCCTCAGGCCCCGGACGTCGTCGTACGAAGTAACCACCCGGGCCCGTGCTGGCGGCCCTGGCGCTAGCGGCTCTGGTGCTCGGCCGCCTCCGCAGACGAGATCGCCTCGCACACGACCCGGATCACCGCGTCGATGTCGAATGGTTTGGCCAGCAGCCTGATGCCGTGCTTGGTCGCGAACCCGCGCAGGTCCGGGTTCAGCACGTCGCCGCTCATGAACACGGCGCGTCTGGCCAGGTCGGGCCGGAACTCGATGGCGGCGTCGTAGAACTCGGTGCCGCTCATACCGGCCATGCGGTGGTCGATCAGCATCACGTCGTAGGTCGCGTCGCGCAAACCCTCGAGCGCCTGGGCGCCGTCCTGGTACACGTCGCAGTCCATGCCGGACGCGGCGAGGACTTTCTTGAGGAAGGCCCGGATTGAAGGCTCGTCGTCCAGGGCCAGAATGCGCGCCCGATCGACCGGCAGACCGGCGGGCTCGCGCGCCGTGGCCGGAGCCGCGGGCGAGGCGGCCGGAGCCGCGGGCGAGACGGCCGGAGCCGCGGGCGAGGCGGCACGACCGGCCGGAGCGGCTGCTCGCTTGCGGGCCCTGGGCGCCACCGGGGCTGTCTCCGCCGCCGTATCGGCGGTCTTCCGGGCGCGGGCCCCCGCGGCGGCACCGCGAGCCCCCCGCGGCGGCGAGCTCTCTGTCGGCGCCGAGCCGCGCCCACGTCTCGTCGCCCCCGTCCCGGCCGCCGGCTTGGCTTTCGCCGACGCCTCGCCGGCGACGCGAAGGACCGGCCGAGTGCCTGCGTCGAAGGCCGTGTCCAGCTGCCGCTCGTGCATCGGCCTCGCCCGAACGGGCAGCTCGATCATGAAGCAGCTGCCCGCGTTGCCGGGGCCCGGCTCGTACCAGAGGTGGCCGTCATGCGCGGCGACGATGCCGAAGGAAACGGACAGTCCGAGGCCCGTCCCTTCGCCCGGCTGCTTGGTCGTGAAGAACGGGTCGAATAGCCGCACCCGGGCCGCTTCGGGGACGCCCGGGCCGTCGTCGCGAATGGTGATCCGAACGCGCTGCTGGTCGTCGGCCAACTTCTCGGACTTGGGCCCGCCCGGTCCCCGGCTGGTCCGAGCGACGTTGGCGCTGACCCAGAGGTGGGCCGGGACGACCCGGTCGCGAGTCCGGAAAGCCTGAATGGCATTGATGGTCAGGTTCAGGAGAACCTGCTGCATCTGGGCGCGGTCGAGATCCACCTCGGGCAGATCGTCGGGTATCTCAACCGAGACCTGGACCCGGTTCGTGCTCAGGGCATAGGACTGCAGCTCGAGCACGCTGCGAACCAGCGTGGCGATGTTCGTCTGCCGTCGCTCGGGCGGGCGCTGGCGGGCGAAATCCAGCAGGTTCTGGACGATGCGTCTGGTTCGGTCGGCCTCCTGGACCAGCAGGCCGGCGTCGTGCTTCATGTCGTCGGGCAGGCGCTGGTCGCCGCGCATCAGCTGGCTGAAGGCGATGATCGCGGCGAGGGGATTGTTCAGCTCGTGGGCCACGCCGGAGACCAGCTGGCCGATCGCCTCCATCTTCTGCGCCTGCAGCAGCTCGTTGGTCAGGCGCTCCTGGTCCGAGAGATCGCGCACGAGCGAGAGGAAGCGCCGCTGGCCGCCCAGCTCGACCACGCGCACCTCCACCTCCACGGGGAACTCGGTGCCGTCGGGGCGGCGTCCGCGATCGGCGAACGTGCCCCTGCCCTGGGCCCAGACGATCTGCCGGCGGCGAGCCATCTCGCGCTCGTCGGCGGAGACGAGCTGGCCGAAGTAGCGGCCCAGGACCTCGCCGCGGTCGACGCGGTACAACCGCACGGCGGCCTCGTTGGCGTCGAGGACCGTGTTGTCGAGCGCGGACACGAACAGGGCATCGGGCGACTCTTCGAAGAGAGTCCGGTATCGCTCCTCGGACGACACGAGGCGCTCGCGCAACCTGAAGTTGGCGAGGGCGATGCCGGCGATCCGCGCGACCGAGTCCAGCGCCGTTTCGTCGACGGGCAGGGCCGCCGCAGTCTGCTCGAAGAAGCACAGCAGCGCCCCGGCCAGCTCCTCGCCGGTGCGGATCGGAATGGCGCCGAACGACTTGAAGCCGGTGGCCCGCGCCAGCGACAGCACGCGCTCGTTGACCTGAGTGGCATCGAAGTCGCCCAGGACGCTCCCTCCGCCGGAGAGGAGATTGGCTCCGCCGGGGGCTTCCTTGGCGGGCACGCCCTTGAGCCACAGCCGGAAGGCGCCGGTCTCGCCGGCCACGGCGTGCGTATCGAAGTGGTGTCCCGGCTCTATGAGCAAGTAGCAGACGCCAACCGCGCCGAGCGCCTCGCGAACAAGGCTCACGGTTCGGTGAGCCAGCTCCTCGAATGAGCTCGCCTCCTCGCCGATCCGCGTCAGCTCGTCGAGGGTGTCGAGGCGGTGGCCGAGGGCGCGCTGCGCCGCCGCACGGTGGAGCAGCTCGGAGCGCAGCCGGAAGTTGGCCAGACCGATGCTGCAGATGCGGGCGATAGGCTCGAGGAAGTGGTCGTCGAACTGCTCCACCCGCGGCGACGCCGACCATTCCAGGTGCAGCACGCCGGCAAGCCGCTCGTCGACGCGCAGAGGCAGCACAGCCTGCGCGCCGCTCGCCTTCCCGACACCTTCCGAGCCGACTCCGGTCTCGCTCCCTCTGGAAAGCCAGACGCCTTGCTCCGACCCGAGACGCTCGATCGGCGGCCAGTCGGCGGGGATCGTCGGTGACTCGCTCAAGGCCGCCCAGTTGCGGCTCGGTTGCCCGACCCAGACGATCGGGTCCACCTTCGACGTCGAGGGGTCGACCAGGATGTAGCCGCCGCCGGCGGCGCCGGTCGACACCACGACCGCCTCGATCGTCTCCTGGGCCAGACGGGCGAGATCGTCCGTAGCCGCGCCGAGCAGGGTCAGCTCCTGGAGGGCGCGCAGCTCCGCCGTCAGGCGGCGCTCGTGCTCGGCCGCCTCGTTGAGGCCCTCGCTCATTCGCACGTTGGCGTACGCGATCGAGATGATCCGGCCCACCGCATCGATGGTTCGGTCGTCGGCCAGGCTGACCGTCTCATCGGTGTCGCGGAAGTAGCAGAGGAATGCCGCGATGACCCGATCGCCGTCGCGAGCGGGGAAGGCCGCGTACGAGACCACCCCGGCGGCCGTCATCTTCTGGGTCAGTCCGGTTTCATCGGCGATCTCGCTGAGGCGCTGATGGAAGGCTCCCGCGCCGGGCTGAGTCGTCAGGCGCCGCCAGAAATGAAACGAGTTCGCAGGTCGGGTTTCGAGCGCCGTGGCAATCCCCGGCGGGAGCCGGTGCGAGGCGACGACTCGGAGGCCATCGCCGTTGGTCCTGACCGCCAGCCCGCCTTCCGCCCCCAGCGCGCCGCCGACGCGCTCCAGGAGGAACAGGGCCAGGGAGTTCTCGTCGGTTTCGCCCTGCGGCAGCAGCGTCAGGCCCATCAGCGTCTCGAGCTGCGCCGTGAGGCGGCGCTCCTGCCCCAGCCCTCGCTCGAGCCGCTCCATCAGCCGAGCGTTTTCGAGCGCGCTGACGACCTGGGCTGCGGCCTGAAGGATGACCTCGTCGCTCGGCCGGCCCCAGGCCGGGCGGCGCGCCGCGAGCGCGAGGAAGCCGACCGACTCGTCCCGGCTGCGCATGTCGACCAGGAAGCCGGTGGTGAGCCCCTCTTTGGCGAGGACCGCGCCTATCTCTCTTCCCTCGAGGGCCGGCCCGAGGCTCTCGAAGGCCATGACGGAACCCGGTGTCTCCAGGGCGGAGGCGATCTCCCGAATGTGGGCGTCGCGGAGCACGTCGAGCAACTCCTGGCTCAGCCCGCGACTCGCCTCGATGACGGTGGCGCCCTTGTCCCCCCAGGTCACGATGATCCCGATGTCGGCCATCGTGGCCTCGCACAGGCGCTCGAGGGCCGCTTCGGCCACTTCCCGCCGGCTTCGCGCCCGCCCCGTCGCCACCGCCAGCGAGCTGAGTGCCGCCGCCTCGGACTCGAGGTGGGCGGAGGTCGCGACCTCGTGGCTCATCGCGATCAGACCGGCCGGCTTGTGCCAGTCGTCACGGAAGGAGGTCAGCGACAGGTCGACGACGATGTGCCGGCCGGCGAGCCTGCCGATCAGCGGTCGATGGACGACTCGACCGTGCCAGTAGCCCATCGAGCCCGCCTCGGCGGTCGCGTCGGTCCCCAGGGGCGAGCCGTCGAGTCGAAGTTGCTCGATCACATCGTCCAGGCGGCGCCCGACGGCCTCCTCCTCCGACAGGCCGTACAGGCGCTCGCCTGCGGGGTTGACGGCGGTGATCCGATCGCTGGTGTCGGTCGTCACGATCGCGTCGGTCATCTGCTCGACGACGACGACGCCGATCCGAGCCGATCCGGCCAGGCTCGCCCGCAGCGCGGCGTCGCGCTGCATCGTCCAGCGCATCTCTGCGCCGCCGATCGCCAGGCCCACGTGACGGCCAATTTGCTCGAGGCCAGCGGTGTCGAGATAGGGCGACGGATCGCCTGCCCAGAGCAGCACCATCGCCCCGATGCGACGATCTTCGTACCACAGGGGTATCGCGCGCAGGGAGCCCATCCCCAGGGCCTTCGCCCGTTTGGCCCACGCGGGCGAATGAGGTTCGCCCAGATCCATCGCGAACGGAGCCTTCGCATCCTTGACCAGGAGCGTCAGCGGCGACCGAGCGGGGTCGACGCCGCTCAGGGTGGCCCTGATCGCCTCGGGAGTGCTCGACCCGGCGACGATCGAGAATCCATCGGTGCCGTCCAGGATCGCGACCGAGGCGTCCGCGGCCCAGCTGGCGGCGACGACCTCGAGCGCCTGTTGCGCCACCTCCTCGACCTCGAGCAGCCGCTCGCCCGGCCCCCTAAGTGCGGCCAGGTTGCGCAGCATCTCCGCCAGCCGCTCTTCGTCCGTCCTGTCGCGAATCCGGATCATGGCGTAGCCGTACCCGCCGGCCATCGGTGTCGCGAGCGAGACGATGATCTCCGCCGGAAAGGGCTCGCCCGACGCTGGCTGGACGGGGACATGGCGGACTATCGAACCGGAGGCGAGCAACTCCGCACGGTCGGAGGCGGTGTCCGCGTCCGTCCGCCCGACCATGTAGTGAATGAGGACCTTCCCGATCAGGTCCCGCGGGGTGGTCTGCAGGATGGCCGCGGCCGCCTCGTTGGCGTCGATGATGACGCTGGCCATGTCCGCGAGAAAGAGTGCCTCCGGCGAGTGGAGGAAGAGATCGCGATACGGAAGCTGCGCCGCTTCCGGTCCGGACACCGCTCGATCGGGTCCCTCGCCGTCCCAGAACATGGCGGCAACGCCCGCCCTGCCGGCGAACTCCGGCAGTTTGATTGGCTGCACGTGGGCCCGGAGCCACATCGTGCGCCCGTCGCGGGTGCGCACCTGAAGGGGACCGTGCCATCCGCCCATCTGGAGGATCTCCACGCGGAGCGTGGCGCCGCCGGTGTCATCGCCGCGGATCAGGGTCAGACAGTCCACCCAAGGCGTGCCCAGTGCGTCCCCGGCCGCGATTCCCAGGATCCGCGCTGCGTGGTCGTTCCACAGCACGATCTGGCCGCCCGGATCGACGATCGCCAATCCGGCGCCGAGCTGCTCCAGCAGCCTGAGATCCTCTCCAGACAAGGCCTGTACCACGTCCTGTCGCCCCGGGCGCGATTGTCCCTCCGAACTCACGTCGGGGCCTCCATCGCGCCGCCTATCGTAGCCCCCGGCGGGGTCCCGTCTGTAGGCTCCGAGGGTCCCGAATGGTACTAGTCCATTCTGATGAGACCTGCGTTGCCGCACCGCCGTCGCGGGGCTTCTACCGGCGCCGGCCGTGCCCGGAGGCTGGTTCGGCACCGGTAGCCCCGGTTGCTGTATCCTTCGCGGCCGTGGGCCCGTAGCTCAACGGTAGAGCAACTGACTCTTAATCAGTAGGTTCTCGGTTCGAATCCGAGCGGGCTCACCAGCCCTCGATTCACGGCGGCCCCTCCCGACTCGGTCGGCGAGGGGCCTTGCGCTATTCCACGATCGCGATGCGGTCGCGGCCCTCGCGCTTAGCCGAGTAGAGGGCGCCGTCGGCGCGTTCGAAGAGGCTCTCCGCCGTGTCGTCGCGGGAGGCCAGCGAGCCGCCGGCCGAGACGTTGACCGACAGCACCAACGTCTCGTGTCGGACTTCCGATTGCGCCACCAGCGCGCGCACCCTTTCGGCGGTCTCGGCCAGGCCGGCCGCGTCCGAGGCTTCGACCAGCACCGCGAACTCCTCGCCGCCCCAGCGGGACACCATGTCGCCCGCCCGGACGGCGCCCTGGATCGTCTTCGCGACCCCCGCCAGGACGGCGTCCCCGAACGCGTGCCCGAACTGGTCGTTCACCGCCTTGAAGTTGTCGATGTCCACGACCAGCAGGCCGAATCGCCAGCCGTAGCGGGCCAGGTTCTCCAGCCGGCCACGCAGCGCGGCGTCGAACATTCGACGGTTGGGCAGGCCGGTGAGATCGTCGGTCAGGGCCTCATGACGAGCCCGATCCGCGTCCTCGGCCGCCCTCACCACGGCCGATGCATCGGAGAAGGTCTCCACGCCGCCCACGATCGCGCCTGCTTCGTCCCGAACGGGCGCCGTCCTGACGCGCACCGGCTTGCGGTAGCCTTCACGATGGCGCAGCCAGAGGGTCACGTCGCGAGGTTCGCCGTCGAGCATCGAGGCGGCGAGCGGGCAGGTCGCGTGGCAGAGCGAATTCCCCTGGGCGTCGACGTGGGCGAGGATGTTGTCGTAGCAGCGCCGCCCCACGATCTCCGAGGCCTCGTAGCCGGCGAGGTTCTCGGCGCCGTGATTCCAATACCTGATCGTGCGGTCCGGCTCGACGTAGTACACGCCGTCGGCCAGATTGTCGACGATCGACTTGTGCAACTCGTCCGGAATCGGACTGTCGGGCATTGGGCTTGGACTCCGGGGGCACAGACGCGGCTTCGGCCTCGAAACGCCCGTCCGTCACTCTACTCCGCCGCGGGAGACCGCTCTCGACATCGAGGCGGCGGCCGCCAGGCGAGACGCCGCCCGGCCTGGGCTCGCAGCACGTGCCTCTCTCGACCGGCCCATCTCGCGGAATGTCCGACCGAGATGTCGGTGGCGGCGATAACCTATCGTCCCAGGTCGGGTCGCGCGCGGGGACACGGGTCGGCCGCGAACCTGTCGGCAGAGGATCGAATCGATGATCGTCTTCTGGTTGGCCTCGATTCTCTTCGTGATCGTGCTGGCCTTCCTGTTCCGCACCGAACGGAGGGTGCTGCAGGCGGGGCGGGCGCGAAGCCGGGCCCTGGTCATGGACGGAGTCCGCCTGGCTGCGGTGGCGGCGATGTTCTTCGTCCTGCCGGTTGCCCAGCCTCGCCCGCTGGCGACCCTCGGACTCGGGCTGGCCGCCTTCGCCTTCATCGCCGTGCCCTCCTCATGGATGTTGGCGGTTGGCGGTGTAGACCCCAAGTGGGAGCTGCGACGCATCCAGGCGGAGGCCGCCGAGCTGATGGCCCGCTACCCCTCACCGATGCCTGGCGACGGCGCCGAGGCGATGCACCACATCGTTCGCTACGTGACCCGCCTCCGGACCGCCGAGACCGCGCAACTGTGCGACCTGCTGATCGCCCGCTACGACGACTGGATCGACGGCTCTCAGAGGCCCCTGGATCTGGGTCGCCGATCCATCCGGATCTACGACCTGCAGCGCGAGCTGTACGGCGACGAGGTTCGCCCGCCCGAACTCGAAGAGCAGGAGGCGACCTTCCGCTGGCGTCTCTACCGCGTCATCAATGAGATGGCGGAGTGCGGCGCGGCCGAACCGACGCCGGAGCAGAAAGCGCGCTTCACCGGGCTCATCCGGGAGCTCGACTCGTACCGCCGCGACGACACGGCCTCCTTCGTCGACGGCGTGCAGGCATCGGCCCGCGCCTGGCTGAGGTTCCGCACGGATGGCGAGCCGTGGCAGCCGGCCATCGGTGTCGGAGACCTGGCGCCCGTACTCGAAGAAGGGCGTCACCGGCTGTGGCCGCGAACCAGCGTCTTCTGGGGCGCGATCCTCGACGAGACCGATCGCCGCGAACTCGCCCCGACTCGGCGGAGCCGCTGAGCTCAGGCCCAGTCCCCCGAGCGCGTGAACCCTGTCACGGGCTCGGGACAAGGTTGTAGGCTCTCGGCCATGCGCGACCTCTATGCGGTGCTCCAGGTCCACCCACGCGCCGAGGCGGAAGTCATTCGGGCTGCATACCGCACCCTCGCGCGGAAGTACCACCCCGACCACGGTGGCGATGCGAGTCGGATGATCGCGCTGAACGACGCCTGGGATGTGCTGGGCGACCCGACTCGGCGGGCGGCTTACGACGCCTCGCGCATCGGATCGAGCGGGCAGCCAGCGGCCGCCGCGCCGCCACCTCAAGAAACCGGCTCACCGCGCGAGACCGGACCCGCGCGAGAAACCGACCCCAACCACGCCGGTCCGCCGCCGGGCCGGCCGTCGGGGACCGTCCTGGACTTCGGCCGATATGCCGGCTGGTCCCTCGGCGAGATCGCCCGCCACGACAAGGTCTACCTGGAGTGGCTCCAGCGGGCCACGTTCGGGCGGCGGCTGCGGGCCGAGATCGACGCGCTCTTGAGGCAGAGCGCCCCGGCCTCCGGGCGGGCGGCGTCCGGCCAGCAGTGGAACAGGCGCCGCTAGCAGGCCCGCGAGCAGCCGCGCCGGCTGCGCCCGCCGCGCGACGAAAAGACCGGGTTCGCGTCCGGCTAGCTGCGCGTCCGAACGAAGTCGATCACTTCCGGCAGGTAACCGTGGGCGAGGCAGACGACCGTGTCGGCGCCGCCGTAGTAGATGGTCAGGCGGCCGGTCGGCCCGTCGAGTAGGGCGGCGCAAGGGAAGGCGACATTCGGTACGTCGCCGATCTGCTCATAGGGGACCTGCGGCGAGAGGAGGTAGTCGCGGCTGCGCGCGATCACTTTCCACGGCTCGTCGAGGTCCAGCAGCGCCGCCCCCATCGAGTAGACGAAGCCGTTGCAGGACGTCAGCACGCCGTGGTAGATGAGCAGCCAGCCTTCAGGCGTCTCGATCGGCGTCGGACCGGCGCCCACCTTGGTCGACTCCCAGGTCCAGCGCCGCGTGGTCATCACCTGGCGATGGCGCCCCCAGTGGATCAGGTCCGGGCTCTCCGACAGGTAGATGTCGCCGAACGGGGTATGGCCGTTGTCGCTGGGGCGCGAGAGTATGAGGTACACCCCGTTGACCCGGCGAGGGAAGAGCACGCCGTTGCGGTTGAAGGGCAGGAAGGCGTTGTCGAGCTGGTGGAACGACTTGAAGTCGTAGGTATAGCCAACGCCGATCGTCGGGCCGTGGTAGCCGTTGCACCAGGTCACGTAGAAGCGGTCCTCGAGCCAGGTGACCCGCGGGTCGTAGGCGTGCTCGAAGGTCTCCTGGATCTCGCGGACCCGCGGATCGGTCGCCAGCCACTCGATCGTTGGCTGCTCGATCCTCCAGTCGATGCCGTCGCGGCTGAACCCGGCGTGGACGTTCATGATCCGGGTCGTGTCGTCCACCCGAAAGACACCGGCAAACCCGTCGCCGAAGGGCACGACCGCCGAGTTGAAGATGCTGTTCGACCGCTCGATCGCGTCGCGCTTGATGATGGGGTTGCGACTCGACCGCCAGAGCACCGCCTTGGAGTCGGCGGGACGATTCTCCCAGGGTATGTTCGGGAGAGCGGCCGTGGCGCCCGCGGTGGGTAGCGTCAGTCCGTTGACGGATTCCATCGGGGGCCCTTTCGCTACGCGAATTGGGGATCCAGGTGAAGCGCGGGGGCGGCCTCCCCCGGCGGTGCCACCGGTTCCAAGGTTCGAACGGTCTCGCGTTCCACGAGGGTTGGCCGGACGAATGTCTGCGTGACGCATTCCTTACCGATCTCGAGACGATGGGCGAGCAGCGTGACAGCTATCCGGCCCATTCCCACCTTGTCCACAGCCATGGTCGTCAGAGCCGGCGAGACAAACCCGGCTAGGTCGATGTCGTCGAAGCCGACGACCGAGAGCCGGCCGGGCACCGAGATGGCCGCCTGTCTGGCGGCCTGGAGGAGGGCGACTGCCACCAAATCGTTGGCGCAGAAGACGGCGCTTACATCGGGGTGGGCGTTGAGGTAGGCCAGTGCGGCCACGGCAGCCGATTCTGGTTGCCAGTACAGGGCGTCGATGTAGTGGGGAGACAGCCCGGCCTCGGTGAGCGCCTGCCCGTAGCCCCGGCGTCTCTCCAGAATGCTCGGGTAGGCTTGCGGCTCGGTCGCCAGGATCGCGATGTCGCGATGGCCCCTCGAAACGAGATGCTCGACCATAGTTCGCGCCCCGCCCACGTTGTCCATCACGACCGAATCGAAGGGGTCATCCTCCGCATACGCGTCGACCAGGACGGCAGGCGGCGCGGTCCGAAGGATCTCCGCGGTGGCCTGCGAGAGATGCGCGCCGACGACGATCAAACCATCGCAGGTTCGGTTGGTGACGATGCGCGGAAGCTCTATCGGGTACTGGTGCTGGTCGACCGGCATCGTTGCGAGCATCAGGTCCATGTGGTGGCTCCGGCAGCTCCCTTGGATGCCGGCTATGACCGGCGCGTAGAAGCGATTCGCTTCCTGCGTACCGCCGTGGACCGGGTTGATCACCAGGCCGATGGTCATCGGCTTCTGATGCTGCCGCGATGCCCCCGCCAGAGGCTGATAGCCGAGCGCTCTCGCAGCTTCGACGACGCGCCTGCGAGTGGCTTCCGAGACGCCATCCTTGCCCCGCAGGGCCAGCGAGACGGCGGCCGGAGAGAGGCTGACGGCCGCGGCGACGTCTGCCAGGGTCGCGGGCTTCTGTCCGAGTCGCTTGGGCACGCCGCCTCCAGAGTTACTGAACGTTCAGTGCATGATATCAGCGGATCGTCTCGCGGGTCTGCCTATTCCTCACGCGGATCTCAGTTGGCCTGAGGCTGGCGACCGGCTACGTGAGCGGCAGGCCACGTGGAATCACAGTTTCAGCTAAAGATTTAGCAGCTTCTCAGATTGACAGGCTACTAAACGTGGTCTACTGTCCGGATGCCGATGCCCAGCCCCCCGTCACAGGGGCGACCCACGGAGTTGGTGTTGGCATAGCCATGCGGGGCGTCCAGCGTGCCTGAGCGTGGTCAGGCCCAACGCGCTGCTCTTGCGCTCCTCATGGGGAAGGAGGAAAGGGATGCAAGTAGGGAAATCCAGGGTTCTAGCTCTGCTCGCGATTATGAGCATCGTGGCCTCGGTTTCGGCCTGTGGCTCGTCGAGTGCCACAGCGAGCGGCGCCACCAGCAACGAGACGTACCCGCGCGCAGAAACGCTCTACACCACCGGCAAGCAGTGGGGCGCCCCGTCGACCTGGAACCCGCTCGATCCGAACGCCGCCATGGGCGTGGTCGGTCTCCAGTACGAGACCCTCTTCATGTATGACCCGCTCAAGGACGTCTACACCCCGTGGCTCGCGGAGAGCGGGACCTGGGACAGCGCCAAGACGACCTACACCATCAAGACGCGCTCCGGCGTGAAGTGGAGCGACGGCCAGGACTTCTCGGCCGACGACGTCGCCTTCACGATCGGCCTCGCCAAGATCAAGGCCGTCGGATCCAACCTGTGGACCTACGTCACCGACGCGTCCGCCACGGACGCCTCGACCGTGGTCGTCAAGTTCAGCAACCCGGCGTACCAGGAGTGGGCCCAGTGGCTGTACAACAGCCCGATCCTGCCCAAGCACATCTGGAATGACAAGGCCAACGAGGACATCCTCAAGGACGTCAACCAGAATGGCGTAGGCACCGGTCCGTACACCTACAAGACGGCTTCCGCCGACCGCATGGTCTGGCAGAAGAACGACAGCTGGTGGGCGAAGACGGCTCTGAACCTCGACGTCAAGCCGAAGTACATCGTTGACATCGTCAACGGCGCCAACAGCGTCGCCCTCGGCCAGCTCCTCGCGGGCGGGCTCGACCTGAGCAACAATTACTTCCCGGGCATCGCCAACATCGTCACCGGCGGCTACGGGATCACCACTTACTTCGCGGGGCCCCCGTACATGCTTTCGGGCAACACAGCGGTCCTCGTTCCGAACACGCTCAAGAAGCCCCTCGACGACCCTGCTTTCCGCAAGGCTCTCGCGACGGCTATCAACACTGACGACATTGTCAACAAGGACTATGGCAACATCGTCGCCAAGTCCGATGCGACCGGGCTCCTGCCCACCTTCAGCAAGTACGTCGACACGGCTCAGCGCGACTCGCTCGGCTTCTCGTTCGACACGGCGAAGGCCAAGCAGATGCTCGCGGACGCCGGCTACGTGGTCGGCAGCGACGGCTTCGTCACCAACAAGGACGGGTCTGCGCTCAAGCTGACACTCGAGGTTCCGGATGGTTGGTCTGATTGGATGGCGGCCGAGAGCATGATCGCCGCCAGCGCCAAGCTCGCCGGGATCAACATCGATCCTCAGCATCCCGACTACAACACCGTTGTTGCCGATCGAAACGGCACCGCCGACAAGGCTCCGACGTTCGATCTGATCATCAACAACGACGTCCAGATCGGCAACACGCCGTGGACGTGGTACGACTACGTCTTCCGCCAGCCACTTCAGGTTGGCGCGGCCAAGAACCGAAACTTCGAGAGCTACAAGAACGACGCCGCCTGGGCGCTCGTCCAGCAGCTTGACAAGACGCCGGTCGAAGACACGGCGACCATGAAGACTCTGTGCTCGCAGCTGCAGAAGATTCAGCTGACCGACATGCCGGTGATCCCGCTTTGGTACAACGGCATCTGGTCGCAGAGCAGCAACGCGGTTTGGACCAGCTGGCCGTCCGAAAAGGGCGCCCAGGTCCTGCCGGCAACGTGGAACGGCTACTGGCAGATGGGTGCGACGTTGATGCTCACCCAGATCACCGCTGTGCCGCCCGCCAAGTAACAGTCAACTGACTGGGCCCCTCCCTCCGAGCAACCCCGGAGGGAGGGGCTATTCTCTGACCGAGAGAGTCGGCGACCGGGAGATCGCGTGCGACGCTACTTCGGGCGAAAGCTCATCACCTACCTGATCACTTTCTTCATCGCGGCGACGATCGACTGGATGATCCCGCGCTTCATGCCCGGGGATCCGGTGCAGGGCCTCGTGTCCCGCACGGGCGGGATCTCGCCGGAGGGCTCTGCCGCTCTCGTCCAGTACTACAACAACCTCTTTGGGCTGGACCGGCCCTTGTACGAGCAGTTCCTCAACTTCTGGATCTCACTGCTCCACGGCGATCTGGGGCGGAGCGTCTTCGAGCATGGCCAGCCGGTCACGCAAGCGATCATGGCCGCCGTGCCGTACACGCTGGCCCTTCTCATCCCGGCCATCTTGCTCAGCTGGTGGGCCGGCAACAGCTTCGGGGCCCTGGCCGCGCGCCGCAAGTGGCTGGACAATGCGGTCCTGCCGGTCGGCTACATCCTCACCGCCACGCCGTACATGTGGCTCGCGCTGGTGCTCTCCTTCGTCCTGGCCTTCTCGCTCCGGATCTTCCCGCAGTCCGGCGGGTACGGCTACAACCTCGAGCCCAGCCTCACCTGGACCTTCTTCACCGATCTGTTCGGGCATTGGATGTTGCCCTTCCTGTCGCTCTTCATGGTGATGTTCGGCGGCTGGGCGATCGGGATGCGGAACATGATCATCTACGAGCTGGAGTCGGACTACAGCCGCTACCTGGAGGCCCTCGGCGCCCCGCAGGGGCTGGTTCGCAAGTACGCGTTTCGAAACGCGATGCTCCCCCAGATCACGGGCCTGGCCTTGCAGCTCGGCGTGATCGTCTCCGGAAATCTCGTGACCGAGATCGTCTTCTCGTATCCCGGCATCGGAAACCTGCTCTTCAACGCCATCAAGAGCGAGGACTACTTCCTGTTGCAGGGGATCTTCCTGTTCATCATCGCAGGCGTGCTGATAGCCAACTTCCTGGTCGACGTCGTGTACGTGATCGTTGACCCGCGGACCAGGGTCGGAATGCGGGGAGGCACGGCATGACCGGCGTCGTCACGGGCGAGCCCAAGAAGGGGCTCATCAAGGGGCCGCCAGGAGGGGAGGCGACCGCCGTTCCGGCCGGCCGGAAGAGAGGCGAGTTCCTGTACTTCGCCCTGCGCTCGAGGAAGTTCCTGCTGGCGACGGGGGTCCTGCTGACCCTGATCGGAATTGCTTTCATCGGACCGATGGTCGACACGAACGACCCGCTCGCTCAGAACCTGCTGCCGATGCGTCCTCCGACGACCGAGACCGGCTACTGGTTCGGGACGACCTACTTCGGCGAGGACGTCTTCGCCCAGTTTGCGCACGGCCTGCGTGCGACCTTCTTCGTGGGTCTCCTCGGAGGCGGGCTTGCAGCCGTGATCGGCATGGCAGTCGGTTTCACGGCCGGCTACAGGGGCGGCTGGGTCGACGAGATGCTGAACATGGCCACGAACGTGATGCTTGTCATCCCGACCCTGGCCCTCCTCATCGTGATCTCGTCATACCTTCAGCGATCCTGGCCGGAGGCCAGAGGCATCCCCTTCGAATCGGTCTTCGTCGGCCTGACTTCGTGGCCGTGGGCGGCTCGGGCGATCCGGGCCCAGACCTTCTCGCTGCGCTCGCGTGACTTCATCGACCTCGCCAAGCTGAGCGGTCGACGCGGCTGGAAGATCATCGCCTTCGAGATCGCGCCCAACATGAGTTCCTACCTCTTCATGACCTTCATCCTGCTCTTCGGCGGAGCGATCCTGATCGCGGCCAGCCTCGACTTCATCGGCCTGGGGCCGACGCAAGGGATATCGCTCGGATTGATGATGTTCAACTCCTTCAGCTACGGAGCGGCTCTGCTGCTCGGGCTGTGGTGGTGGTTCATCCCGCCGGGCATTGGGATCATGGCCACCGTCGGGGCGCTGTACGTCATGAACGTGGGCCTCGACGAGATCTTCAACCCCAAACTCAGGGAAATCTGACCCGTGAGCCTCCAGGTTTCAGACCTCAGGGTCTACTACCGAACTCTGGCCGGAGACGTGAAAGCGCTCGACGGCGCGACCTTCTCGATCGCCGACAAGGAGATCATGGGTCTGGCGGGTGAGTCTGGCTGCGGCAAGTCGACACTCGGCAACAGCCTGATCCGCCTCGACGGCCGCATGAAATACGTGGCCGGGAGTGTCAAGCTCGACAACAACGAGTTGCCCATCTGGGACAACTCGGCCATGAACGAGTTTCGCTACCGGGACGTCTCGGTGATCCCGCAGTACGCCATGAGCGCCATGAACCCGACCCGCAAGATCGGGAAGATGACGGCCGAGCTGCTCGAGTCGCGGGGCGAGAGCTTCGCCGAGATCAGGCCCGAGCTCTTGCGCCGGATCGACCTGGTCGGCCTGCAGCGGGACGTGCTGAGCCGGTACCCGATCGAGCTCTCCGGCGGCATGAAGCAGCGCATGGTCATGGTCCTCTCGACGCTGCTGGATCCATCGCTTCTCATCGCCGACGAGATCACCTCAGCCCTCGACGTGTCCACTCAACGGGCCGTCGCGGAGACCCTCGTCAGCTTCCGAGACCACGGTTTCGTCAAGAGCATGATCGTGATCACCCACGACGTCTCGATCCTGTACCAGACTGCCGACACGATCCTGGTGATGTATGCCGGCAAGCTGGCGGAGAAGGCGCCGACCAAGACCATCATCCAGGATCCTCGACACCCCTACACGAGGATGCTGATCTCGTCGCTACCCGAGGTGGGCATCCGGTACGCGAATAAGAAGCTCTCCGGAATTCCGGGCAGTCCTCCCTCGCTCTTGAACCCTCCGACGGGCTGCCGCTTCCGGGCGCGCTGCCCGCTCGCCTTCGACAAGTGCGCGGAAGAGCCGCCGTTCGTGAAGATCGCCCGCGACCACGACGTCGCCTGCTGGAAGGCCACCGGATCAGATGCTTAGCTTCAACCGGGTCTCCAAGTTCTACAAGGTCGGCACCTTCGGCGGGAAGGAGCTGGCGGCGGTGCGCGATGTCAGCTTCGACGTGAACGAGGGCGAGGTCGTATCGCTGATCGGCGAGAGCGGCAGTGGCAAGACGACCATCGGCAAGATGGCTCTCAAGCTGATCGAGATCAGCCGCGGATCGATCACCTGCGATGGGGCCGACGTCGCCGCGATCCGGGGCGGGGCGGTGAAGTCGTACTACCGCCACGTTCAGGGCGTCTTCCAGGATCCGTTCAGCTCGTACAACCCCATCTTCAAGGCGGACCGTGTCTTCGCCATGATCCGAAGCGAGTACTTCGCGGACATGGCCCGCTCGGAGTGGGACGACAAGGTGGACGCGGCCCTGCGCAGCGTCACGCTCGAGCCCGGCCAGGTCCTGAACAAGTACCCACACCAGCTCAGCGGCGGCCAGCTGCAGCGGTTGCTCGTGGCGCGGGCGCTGCTGCTCGATCTCAAGATCCTCGTCGCCGACGAGATCATCAGCATGCTCGACGCCTCGACCCGGATCGACGTCCTGAACATGCTGGCGGAGCTCAAGGGCCGCGGCATGGGGATTCTCTTCATCACCCACGACCTGTCACTCGGCAACTACATCAGCGAGAAGACGGTCATCCTCCGAAGGGGCGTGGTCGTGGAGATGGGCGCCACGGACAAAGTCTTTGGCAACCCCACTCACCCATACACGAAGATCCTCATCTCCTCCGTCCCGCAGCTCCACAAGAAGTGGGCCGACGTAGAGGCGGAGATCCGGGCTCGCGGGGGCGACGACGCGGGCGTATGCCTCTATCACCGTTTCTATCGACCGATGGCCCAGGTGGCCGATGGCCCCGACGATCGGCCGGCCATGCTAAAGGTCGAGGACGATCACTACGTCGGCTGCTTCGAGCTCGGCCAGGGGGTCTGCAAAGTCTAGGGCGGGCGATCGGCCCGACGGTTCGGAACGCCGAGGATCGCCTCGGTTCGCCATTGCCCCTGGTCGCCGGTCGACAGGCGGTCGCGACGTGGCGAGTCGGCGGCGTCGACGTGTCCAGGAGGAGAGTCGTGCGTTACGGCCATTTCGACAACGAGGAGCGCGAGTACGTCATAACCCGACCGGACACGCCGCTGCCCTGGATCAACTACCTGGGCTGCGAGGCCTACTTCGGGATCATCTCGAACACGGCCGGCGGCTACTCGTTCTACCGCGACGCACGCCTTCGCCGTCTGACCCGCTACCGCTACAACAACGCGCCGCTCGATCTCGGGGGGCGTTACATATACCTACGCGACGATGACTCGGGCGAGTTCTGGAGCCCGAGCTGGCAGCCGACCCAACGCGAGCTGGAAGATTACAGCTGCCGCCACGGCCTGGGCTACTCGATCATCGGCTCGCGCTATCGGGGCGTCCGATCCGAGACCTGCTACTTCGTGCCGCTCGGCGAGGACCTCGAGATCTGGCGGGTCCGGGTTACGAACGAGCGGGCCGAGCCGGCGAAGGTCTCGCTCTTCAGCTCGATCGAGTTCTGCCTCTGGGAGGCGCTGGAAGACAACACCAACTTCCAGCGCAACTACTCGATCGGCCAGGTCGAGATCGAGGGCGGCGTCATCTATCACAAGTCGGAGTACCGCGAGCGGCGCGACCACTTCGCCTACTTCGCCTGCTCGGAGCCGCTGGCCGGCTTCGACACCCAGCGTGACGTGTTCCTCGGCCCCTACCGCGGCTGGGACCGGCCGATCGTCGTCGAGCGCGGTCAGGCGACCGATTCTGAGGCCCACGGCTGGCAGCCGATCGGCTCACACCACGTCCGGCTCGAGCTGGCCGCCAGCGAGACGAGGGAGATCGTCTTCGTACTCGGCTACAGCGAGAATCCCAAAGACCGCAAGTTCGATCCGCCCGGTTCGCAGACGATCGACAAGCGAACCGTCAAGCCGCTCATCGAGAGGTACCTTCGGCCGGCGGTTGTGGCCGAGGCCCTCCAGACCCTGCGCGACTACTGGACTGAGCTGCTGAGCACGTTCCAGGTCGAGACCGGCAACGAGCACGTCGATCGGATGGTCAACATCTGGAACGCCTACCAGTGCATGGTGACCTTCAACATGTCGCGCTCGGCCTCGTCGTTCGAGTCCGGCATCGGTCGGGGGATGGGCTTCCGCGACTCGAACCAGGACCTGCTCGGCTTCGTCCACATGATCCCGGCTCGAGCCCGCGAGCGGATCCTCGACATTGCCGCGACCCAGCTTCCGACCGGCGGCGCATACCACCAGTACCAGCCGCTCACCAAGCGCGGCAACAACGAAGTCGGGTCCGGCTTCAACGACGACCCGGCGTGGCTCGTCCTGGGCGTGGCAGCGTATCTGAAAGAGACCGGCGACACGGCGATCCTCGACGAGCCGGTCGCGTACGACAACCGGCCCGGTTCCGAGCAGCCGCTGTACGAGCACCTCCAGCGTTCGATCCACTACACCCTCGAACGGCTGGGTCCCCACGGCCTGCCGCTGATCGGCCGAGCCGACTGGAACGACTGCCTCAACCTCAACTGCTTCTCCGAGACGCCCGGCGAATCGTTCCAGACTACGGAGAACAAGGCCGGCGGCGTCGCCGAGTCGGTCTTCATCGGCGGCCTCTTCGTCCTGGCGGCCGATGAGATGGAGGCGATCGCCGCCAGACGCGGCGACGCCACCGAGGCCAGGCTCTGCCGCGACTCGGCCGTAGCCATGACCGGCGTCGTCGAGACGGCCGGCTGGGATGGCGCATGGTTCCGCCGCGCGTACGACTTCTTCGGCAACGTCGTGGGCTCGGCCCAGAACGAGGAAGGCCAGATCTTCATCGAGCCGCAGGGAATGTGCGTCATGGCCGGCATCGGCCTCGCCAACGGCTTCGCCGCGAAGGCGCTGGCTTCGGTTCGGGAGCGCCTGACCACCCCCCACGGGATCGTCCTGAACAACCCCGCCTACACGCACTACTACCTGAATCTGGGCGAGATCTCGACGTACCCGGGCGGCTACAAGGAGAACGCCGGCGTCTTCTGCCACACCAATCCGTGGCTGATGATCGCCGAGGCGATGGCCGGCCACGGCGAGGGCGCGCTGGACTACTACATGCGGATCAACCCCTCCGCCCGCGAGGGGATCTCCGAGATCCACCGCTGCGAGCCCTACGTCTACGCCCAGATGATCGCCGGCAAGGATGCCCCGACCCAGGGCGAGGCCAAGAACTCGTGGCTCAGCGGCACGGCCGCCTGGAACTTCGTGGCGATCAGCCAGTGGATCCTCGGCGTCCGGCCCGAGCACGACGGCCTTCGCATCGACCCATGCGTGCCCGCCGACTGGGGCGAGTTCACGGTCACGCGCCGGTTCCGCAGCGCCACGTACCGGATCACCGTCCGCAAGCGAAAGGGGATCGCCGGCCGCGTCTCGCGCCTGGTGGTCGATGGGCAGGGGATCGCCGGCGGGCTCGCCCCGCTGCCGGCCCGGCCCGGGCAAGTCGTGCTCGTCGAGGCCTTCGTCGAGTGAGCCAGAATGCGGGCCCTGTCGGGGCCAACGCGTACGGCTACTTCGACGAGGCGGCCCGCGAGTACGTCATCACTCGACCGGATACCCCGACGCCCTGGATCAACTACATCGGCGAGGGCCGCTACGGCGGCATCGTCTCCAACACTGGCGGCGGCTACTCCTTCGATCGCGACCCTCGCAACCGCCGCGTCACTCGCTACCGCTACAACGCGATCCCGGCCGATCAGCCGGGCCGGTACGTCTACCTGCGCGACCAGGAAACGGGCGAGTACTGGAGCCCCACCTGGCAGCCGGTCCGCCGCGACCTCGAGGGCTACGAGTGCCGCCACGGAACCGCCTACACCACGATCCGGAGCGCCTATCGCGGGATCGCCGCCGAGCTGCGCTACTTCGTCCCGCCGGGCCCCGTCGACGAGCCCGCCCCATGCGAGCTGTGGCTGCTCAGCGTTCGCAACACCGGCACCGCCGCGCGGCGGCTGCGCAGCTTCAGCTACGCCGAGTTCAGCTTCTTCGACGCCTTCAACGACATGGTCAACCTCGACTGGGCCCAGCACATCGTCTTCAGCTCGTGCGAAGAGGGCATCATTCGAGTCCGCACCAAGTTCAACCCGCTCGTCTACTTCTTCGGTTCGAGCGAGAAGCCGGCCGGCTACACCTGCGATCGCGAGGACTTCGTCGGGCGCTGCCGGGACCTGGCCGACCCGATCGTCGTCGAGACGGGCCGGCCCTCCAACGCTCCGTCGCCGCGCGGCAATAGCGTCGGTTCGCTGACCCACGACATCGAGCTTGCTCCCGGGGAGGAGCGCCGGCTCGTCTTCGTCATGGGCGCCACGGAGCAACCCGCCGAGATCGCCCCGACCGTGGCCCGGTTCACCGACCCGGCCGAGGTCGATGCCGCGTTCACCGCCCTGCGCGACGACTGGGACGCCTACCTCTCGCGCTTCACGGTGGAGACGCCGGACGCCGACACGAACGCGATGCTCAACTTCTGGAACCAGGTTCAGTGCCGGACGACGCTGTACTGGTCCCGCTTCGTCTCCGGCTACGAGAGCGGCATGGGCCGCGGCATGGGCACCCGGGACAGCGGCCAGGACACCCTGGGCACGATGCACACGGTCCCGGACCACGCCCGCCGGATGCTGACCCGGATCTGGGAGATGCAGTTCGCCGACGGCCACACCTGGCACCAGTTCTTCCCGCTCACCGGCGAGGGCGGCCCGGGGCTGGCCGCCGAGTACCCGAACTGGCCGCAATGGTTCTCCGACGATCACCTCTGGCTGGTGATCGCCGTCTGCGCCTACCTGCGCGAGACCGGCGATTTCGGCTATCTCGACCAGCGTGTCGCGTTTGCCGACGGCGGCGAGGAGTCGGTCTGGGGGCACATGCTGCGGGCGGTCGAGTTCACGCTCTCCAACCGCGGGCCGCACGGCCTGCCGCGCTCCGGCTTGTCCGACTGGAACGACACCCTCAACGCGGATCACGGATCGGGCAAGGCGGAGAGCGTCTGGACGGGCATGCAGTTCTGCCGGGCGATGCTCGATCTGGCCGACCTGTGCAAGCACGCCGGCCGCGTCGCGCTGGCCGAGGAAGCCGAGCGGTTCGAGAGGCTTCACGCCGAGATGGCCGCGGTCGTCAACGGCTGCGCCTGGGACGGCGAGTGGTACGCGCGCTCCTTCGATGACGACGGCCTGCCGATCGGGGTCTCCGGCGCGCCGCACCACGCCATCGACCTGATCGCGCAGAGCTGGGCCGTGATCGGCGAGATCGCGCCGCGCGAGCGGGCCGAGCTGGCGATGCGCTCCGCCGACGAGAAGCTCAACACGAGGTTCGGACTGGCGCTGATGTGGCCGCCCTACGACGGCTTCGACCCGCGCGTCTGCGGCACCTCGACCTTCGTTCCAGGGGCGAAGGAGAACGGCGGCATCTTCTGCCACTCCAACCCGTGGTCGATGGTTGCCGCCGCGATGCTCGGTAGGGGTGACGACGCCTACCGCTACTACCGCCAGATCCTGCCGCTGGCCCGGACCGACTCGGATGTCTACAAGGTCGAGCCGTACGTCTACCCGCAGAACATCTGCGGGCCGGCCCACCCGTCGTTCGGAATGGCCCGCAACGCGTGGCTCACCGGCGCGGCGGCCTGGACGTTCGTCGCCGCCACGCAGTGGATCCTCGGCATCCAGCCGACCTTCAAGGGCCTGCGCGTGGCGCCGGCTATCCCGGCGGCCTGGCCCGGGTTCAAGGCCCACCGCAGGTTCCGTGGCGCCGAGTACGAGATCTCGGTACGGCGCGAGGGGCCCGGAAACTCGGTCTCGCTGGTCGTGGACGGGCGGGCGATCGAGGGTGACGTCGCCCCGTTGCCGGCGCCCGGCACCATGACGGTGCAGGTGGAAGCCGTCCTGCGCTGAGCCGGCGCCGCGCAGCGGAAGCGATCGAACGGCGCCCAGGTTGGCGCGCTCGGTCGCGCTCTAACCTGCTCCGGCAGTCGCAACGGCGGCAGCCGGCTGAAGGCCGTCACTACCTCCAGCCCGCGCAACGGAGTGCGCCGATTCCCACTCTGGGATGTGGGGCAGTGGATGATTGCGGTCCTGGTTGCGTGCGCTCGCAGAGCGATCCCGATCCGGCAGCCCGAGGCATCCGATGCAGCCCCTTCGTTCCGCGCTCTTGCGGCCGGCTTCCCTCATCTTGCTCAGCCTTGCGGTGACAGCCTGCAGCTCGAGCGGCAGCGGCGCGCCACCGGCCTCGGACGGGCCTCAGGTCTCGAGTGCCGCATCGGCGGTTGCGTCAATGGCGGTCGATGAGACCCTCGCCGCCGCATCTCCGGCGGCGAGCACCGCGAACGGGGCGCCGGGCGGCGCGGGCGAATGCCCGACGACGCTGCTCAGCGGACACGAGAAGTACACCCTCGACGGGTTCGAGGCCTGGCACATGTGCGGCCCCGCGACTGCGTCGATCACTCTCGGTGGCACGACGGTCCAGATCGCGAGCGGCTCGTGCACCACGATGGGGTCGACCTACTTCGTCTCGATCGGTACACAGCTCTTCGGATCGCCGGCTTCTTCGCAGGAGCCGGATCTCCTGATCATCAACGTCGACTCCACGACCGGGAGCGGCTCGATCAGCGGCGTCGTCGCGCACAAGCATTGGCTGCTCAACAGCCATCCGGTCGCGTTCGGGCCCGGCAAGCTGAGCGGGACCTTCACGGGCGCCACGCTGGTTCCCGGAGGGACCGTACAAGGCAGCTTCACCTGCTGATGGCGGAGGCTGTGGCCGCCCGCCGTTCACGCGTCGGACCGGGCAGCGCTTCGCCGATTGCCTTCGGACGCGGGGAAGCGCATGCTTGGCGCCTGTCCGACCCCCGTGCCGATGCCTCGGCCCCGAGACTGCGTCAGGCCGGCTGCGGGAAGAAGCCGATGCTCCCCCTCGTCTTGTCGTGTGCCCTGGCCGGCGTTTGCGAAGGAGGAGCGCGGTGACGACTCCACGAACCACCGGCGTGTGGATCTCGGCCGCCTCGGCAACGATCCTGCGGTGGGGCCCCGAAGGGGTCACGATCCGCGAGCATATCGACTCCCTGGTCCCTGGCCGGCACCGCTCCACCGGGCGTCCGCCGACCGAAGATCACCCGGCGGGCGAGGGTCACCGAGACGAGCATATGCGCGCGTTCTTCGCTCAGGTGAGCGCCACCGTGCCCCTCGAAGATGACCTTCTGCTCGTTGGTGACGGCGAGGTCGTCGAGCACCTGGCGCGCCAGATCGAGGCACGCGACTACGGTCGCACCGCCAGCCGGCGCATCGAGGTGGACAAGAGCGGCCCCATGACCGAACCGCAATTCCTCGCCCGAATACGCGCTTTCGCCGGCTCCCCGGCCAGACGCACCCTGCCAAGCTGAGCCAGGAGGACCACACCATGACTCGAGCCACGAACGATCGCACCGACCGCCCAAGCCGGCAGGCCAGCGCCAACGAATTGCTGAACGAGGAGTTCCACACGCTTCTGCGCGAGGCCGCCGAGAAGCGCGAGGGGCGGGCCCTTCTCCAATCGTCCGAGGACGCGGTCGCGGCCAAGCAGGAATCGGCCGATCTCCTAGCCCTCGCCCGAAGCCAGGCCTCGGGGCAGCGGGCCGCGGAGTTCTGATTCCCCGATCTCAGCTCGCGTCGATGGCACCGCGGCTCTAACGTCGGCGGGCGGGGAATCATGCCCGAGGGTTTTCATCCTCGCGGCCGGCGCCGGATCCAGCGTACAGTCGGGTCAGGAAAGAACTCGACCGCATAGCGCTCCCCGCGCGCCGGGCATGGTTCGCAGACAGCGTCGGCCGGAGCGCGGCCGCGTGTCACGGAAGGAACGTTTCGATGGCTTCAATGGGTTTGATTGCATGGATCGTCGTCGGCGCGATAGCTGGCTTCCTAGCCAGCGAGATCATGGGTTCACGTGAAGGCCTCCTGCTGATGATCGTTCTTGGCATCATCGGCGGCCTCCTGGGTGGGTTCGTCGCAACGACCTTGCTCAAGATCGGCTCGGTCAACGGCTTCAACATCGAGAGCATCGCCATCGCCACGGCCGGCGCCATCGCGGTCATCTTCCTGGTGGGCGCTTCGCGGAGCGGTCGCCGCTCCTGGAGGTAGCCCCCGTCTCCGGGGAGTCTCACAAAGCGAGATGGACTCCGAACAGGACCGACTCCCTGCGAGCCGGTCCTGTTCTTGTGTTCGTACCAGCGACAAGCGGAAAGAGAGCCAGACATGACGATCCTCGAGATTGAGCGACACCCCGTGCGTGACCACCTGACGGGCATCGGCCGGCGCGTGTCGGGATCCTTCAAGGTCACCCGGACGGGCGCCACGAAACTCATCGAGCGCGCGCCCGCCACGGTGCGCGCGACGCGGGCAGGCGCGCATGCCACGACGAGCGCGTTGCAGACACTGCCCGACGCGACGCTTCGATCGCTGGCGGCCAGCTCCGTCGGCCTGGGCGCCGGGCTCTACCTCGCCGGCAAGCGGCGGTTGGTCATCGTGGCAGGCGTTGCGCCGGCGCTGATCATGGGCGCGGCCATCGCCCTGCGTCCGGCCAAGCCGATCGCCCCAACAGAGGCGAAGTCATGACGTCGATGCAGAACCAGGGGCTCGAGGGGCTCAACGTGCTCCACGATCAGGGTCTCCCGAACACCCTGGGCGGGCTCGGTCCTCCAATGCCGGTGCAGCAGCTTCGCCTTCGCGTAGGTGCGCTCCTCGCAGTCGCCGCCGTGATCCTGGCGATGCTTGCGATAGTGGCCTTGCTCGTGGTCCCAAGCGCGCGCTTGGGGTGATCGGCCGAAACGCGGGCTACCGCGACAGGAACCGACGCCTCAGACCGCCAGCTCGAACCCGGCCGCGCTGAAATCGGCGTCGACATACGTGCGGCTCAGCTGCCTGGCTCCTCCTCTGCCTCTCCTTCGTGCTAACCTACCGCCAACCTTTGCGGCCGGTCCTGTGAGGCCGGCGTACCGGTCCAGTGAGGCCGGGAAGGAGGTCCATGGTCGCCTGCAATGAGGACCACCGCGCCCACTCGGCCGGTGGCCTTTTTGTGTGAAGCAGCCGCCGTTCCCACGATCCAGCGCCGTCGTCGATCCCAGAGTCGGTGATTATGGGCCAGCGCTCCTGGCCCTCGAAGACGGTCGCCTTTTCGCCGGCATTGCCTTCGGCGCGCAGGTAGCCGGGCAGGGCGACCTCGTCGTGAACACCAGCCAGACCGGCTACCAGGAGATCGCCACCGATCCCAGCTATGCCGGCCAGCTCGTCGTCATGACTTACCCCCTGATCGGCAACTACGGCCGCATCCGCTACGACGACCAGTCCGAGCGGCCCTGGCTGCGCGGCCTGATCGTGGCCAACGCCACTGCCGCCGTCCTCGACGACGCCCTTCAGCTGGCCACGATGTTGCGCGAGGCCGGCATCCCGGCGATTGCCGGGGTCGACACCCGAGCCCTGGCCCGACATCTCCGATCGAGCGGCTGCCTGCGCGCGATCCTGACCGCTCCCGGCGAGACGGACCCCGAAGAAGCTCGCACGCTCGCGCGAGCCGTGCCCCGCTGGGAAGACCAGGATTTCGTGGCGGAGGTCTCACCGGCGGCCGCGCGCGACGAAGGCGATCCCTCGGAGGGCGGCCCTCTCGTGGCGATCCTCGACTTCGGGCTCAAGACGAACATCGTGCGCAGCCTTCGCCGGCGTGGGGCGCGGGTGCGCGTGCTGCCCCATACGGCCCCAGCCGCCGAGGCGCTCGCGCCCGACATCGACGGCATCGTCTTCTCCCCGGGTCCCGGCGACCCGGCCCGCCTCGACGGCCCGGTGGCGCTGGCTCGCGCGGCGATCGCGGACGGGCGGCCGCTGCTTGGCATCTGCCTTGGACACCAGATCATCGGCCGTGCCGCGGGGGCGAACACGCGGCGGCTGCCTTTCGGCCACCACGCCGCGAACCACCCGGTGAAGGACCTCGAGACGGGCCTGGTCCAGGTCACCGCCCAGAACCACGAAGTCACGGTCATCGGCGAGACGCTGCCGGAGTCGAGCGGCTTTGTGGTCAGCCAGATCGACCTAAACGACGGCTCGGTCGAGGGGCTGCGCCACCGCACTCTGCCGATCGAGACGGTCCAGTACCACCCCGAAGGCGGCCCGGGCCCGCTCGACGCGCTGGCCGTCTTCGACCGGTTCGTGAGCGCCGCCCGCGCTCGACATGGCGGGAATGCGCCCGAACCGACGGTCGGCAAGGTCGAGCCGGTCCACCTGGATACGGCCGAGCTCAAGCGACGGCTGCAGGGGATGGGCTGACAACTGCGATCCCCGTGTGCCGGCTTGGTTCGACGGCAGCCGCGCTGCCGTGATGTCGACCTCGGAAATGTCACCGTGCGCCAGGACGGCGTTCCGTCGGGCGCGACAGACGTGTCGCCCTGCCGACCGGAAGCCGGTCTTCGCCGAGATACCAAGGGATAAGTCGCCAGACGCAGATTACCCCTGTCGCCGATAGAGCTCGAAGCCGAGAGCGGCGAAGGAGGAAATCTCGATGGATCCGAACACCGCCTACATGCTGAGCAAGGCTCGTATCTCGGAACTGCACGCCGAAGGAGCCTCCAACCGTCTGGCGGCCGAAGCGCGCCGCAAGAACCGGGTGGAGTCGGCTTGTCGAGCGGAGGCCGCTGGCCGCCATGCCCGGGACCTTCCGAAGATCGACTGCTCGTGGATCGATCGCCTGCTGGCGTTTGTCCGTCGCGCCATGCCGATGCATGCCGCCTGATCGGTCCGAACAGCCCCGAGGCGAATATGCGTCCGGGGGTCGAGAGTTGTGCTACCATGTGCTACATGAAGACTGACGAACGGGTGTGAGCGAAGCTGGCTCGCGCGCCCGAGTAGGCGTGCGTGAACTCCGTCAAAACCTATCGGTGTACCTGCGGCGCGTGGAGAAGGGCGAAACGCTCGACGTCACCGAACACGGGCGCCTGGTGGCGCGCCTCGCGCCGGCGCCACCTCCGGAGGCCAGCGTCCTGGACAGACTGATCGCCGAGGGCCGCGCCACGCCGGCCAGCCGTCCGATTGGCGCCCTGCCAGAGCCGATCGAGCTCACGCCGGGCGCCCAGAGCCTCTCGGATGTGCTCCGGCGGATGCGCGAGGATGAACGCCAGTGAGCCCGGCCTATGTCGACTCGTCGGCCCTCGTCAAGCTCATCGTCCGCGAGCCCGAGACCGACGCGCTGCGGCGGTATCTCGCCTCGGCCGGATCGCTCACTTCGAGCGTTCTCGCAAGCGTCGAGGTAGCACGGGCTGTCGCCCGGGTGGCCCCCGAAGCGAGGGCCGCCACGTCCACCGTGTTCGAGGCGCTGTCGGTGCTGGCCTTCGACGCCCGGATCGCCGCCTGGGCAGCCGCGCTCAGTCCCGCCAGCCTGCGCACGCTCGATGCCATCCACCTTGCCACGGCCCTCGAGTTGGGGGACGAGCTCACGGCCTTCGTCAGCTACGACGCCCGCCTCTCCGCCGCGGCGCTAGATCTGGGCCTGCCGGTGGTCGCCCCGGAGGGCATCTAAGCACGGGACAGGGACAGGCCCCGGAGGAATCGCCCCGCGGCCGTCGACGCTCGCGGTCTTGACCGCGAGGTCGCCAGGGAGTTCCATTGCTCACGCGTCTGAGAAAGGGGGACATGCTGTGAGCAGATCGGTACGCTTGGCGAGCGCCTTGCTCGCCCTCCTGTTGGCTGGCGCGTGTACGGGAGGCACGAGCACTCCAACTCCAAGTGGATCGGCCGGGGCCAGCGCCTCGTCGGTGCCGACCGCTGAGCCCACGGCCACGACCGAACCGTCTGCCACCTCGACGGCGACGCCTACTCCCGCGCCCACGCCGACAGCCACGCCTACGCCCACGCCTACGCCCACGCACACGCCCACGCACACGCCCACGCCCGCGCCCACCGCGGCGCCTACCACGCCCCACGGAGTCTTCCTCGCGACGGGCTCGATGACCAAGCCGCGCGCCTTCGAGACGGTGACGAAGCTGAAGGACGGCCGGGTGCTGATTGTCGGGGGCCTTTCCTCCGAAGTGATCGACGCGACTACGGTCCTCAAGACCGCCGAGATCTACGATCCCGCGACAGGCGCATCCCACGCCGTCGGCTCGCTCCACGCGGCGCGCTACGACCATTACGCCGCGCTCCTGAACGACGGCCGGGTGCTCATAGCCGGCGGAGAGAGCGCCGTCGCCTTACCCACGTCTGCGGAACTGTTCAACCCCGCGAGCGGGACCTTCAGCCTGACCGGCTCCGCGCCCTTCATCGACTACGGGCCCTGCAATGCCACGACGCTGAAGGACGGCCGGGTCCTCTTCGCGGGCGGCTGGTCTATCGGGTCCTTCGCGCTGAACAGGGCCGTCATCTACAACCCCGCGACAGGGACCTTCGCCACGACCGGGTCCATGGTCAGGACGCAGTGCACCTCCACGACGGTACTGCTGCCGAGCGGCAAGGTCCTGATCGTCGGAGGAGTGGCTCCAACGGGCAGCGGCGACAAGGCGACGGCTCTGGCCCAGCTGTTCAACCCCGCCACCGGGACCTTCAGCCTGACCGGCCCGATGACCGTCGCGCGGAATGCCCCCACCGCGACGCTGATCTCGTCGACGAAGGTCCTGGTCACAGGCGGCTGGACCGCCACCTTCCTGCGGCAAGCGACGGCTGAGGTGTACAACGTCGCCACAGGCATCTTCAGCCCCACCGGCTCGATGTCCTCCAAGCGCGCCGGGCATACAGCGACTCTGCTTGGGTCGGGCAAGGTCCTTGTGACAGGCGGCGTCGTCGATCCACCCGTCACGCCCTGCCCGGCCGATACGCCGGCCGAGCTGTACGACCCAGCTACCGGACACTTCGCCAACACGGGCAAGACGATCCTGTGCCGGTCTAGCCACCATGCCGTCCGGCTGAATACCGGCAGGGTGCTTCTCGTCGGCGGCGGCCCGATGGTCGGCCATGACCAGGACAAGACGATGGAGCTGTACTGGCCGTAGGCTTCCACCCTCGGGCCGTTCGTGACGGGCCGTCCCCCGTCCTCAGTCGTCCCAGCTGACCCGGACACCCTGCCGGATACCGGGCAGCGGCATGGATGCAGCCTCCGCCTCTATCGCCTCGCGCTCGGCGGGGGAGAGCCGGCGCCACGACTCGACCTTGACGTCGGTCTGCGCGCGTCTCCACGTCCCCACGATCTCGCCTTCGACGAGGACGGCGCCAGGCCAGACTCGAGGGGTCCAGAGCTGGCGACGGTGGTCCGAGTCGGGGACCAGGAGCTCCCGATCGGCTCCTCGCAGGAGGAAGTACGCGTCCCCGCTCGGGAGAAGCCGCGCGGACGCTGCGGGCCCGCCGGGGGCGCGGTACGTCGGCTCGTCGCTGGTCATGATCCACGCATCGCCGACGGGCGTTCGCACGGGCGTCAGCGATGCGTTGAGTGCGTCGAATGCGTCGCGGCCAGCCGCCCGCGGCCGGATCCCGGCCCACTGAGCGAATGCCGCGGGCGTTGCCGGACCGAAGGCGTGCACGTATCGGCTCGCGAGCTCGAGGCGTGCGTCGCGAGGGTCGACGTCAGGCGGCGGCACGGTCCAGACGTTGGGCTGGCGCGCCCCGTCCCAGCGGATCAGCACGGTGCCGGTCGGCGCTGCGTACCGCAGCGAGTTCGGGTGCACGCGGAGCGCGTGCCCCGCTTCGCTGCAGCTCATCTTTCGGCCGTCGAGGAAGGCGTGGAGGCGGCCGGCGAGGTCCTCCGCACGGCGTCGCCCCGGGGCGTCGTCGGGGAGCCGCCCGAGCGAAAAGACCGCGTGGTCACTCGCAGCGACGACGTAGGCGCTGAACCGCGGCCCCCACAGCTGCACGAGCGACGGGTCCTCCCACGTGTCCGGTCCAGTTCCGTGGACACGGGCATGGATCGAGAGGACCGCCGCCCTTGGCATGCTGTCCTGCAGGCCCGCCCAGGCTGCGCGCCTGAGAGACTCGGGGCCGGGTGGCAGCCGCTCATCGAGAGCGCCGACGGACCGGCGGTATGTCAAGATTTGTTCGCGTGTTAGCTCGAGACGAGCCGTGGTCACGTCACGTGTCCCTTCCGCGCTGAACGATTCGGGCGACGTACCCGTGATCATGCAACGCCCCGGAATTGCGTTGCGCGGGCGGGCTTGTCGTCCTGACGGGCGCGCGGCGGGTAGGCAGGCCCCGGATGGCCCCGAGGCCTGCAGTTCGGATCTAGCGCGAGTAGTCGTCCCGCTCGCTGCCGTCGAAGTCGCCCGAGCGCATGCAGCAGCTCTTGAAAGCGCAACGCCGAGCCGCACGGACAGAGGTCGTTCCGGTCGAGCTTCTCAGCCAGCTCCTTGTCGCCGTGGACAACACGGAACCCGCGCCGAACCCTCGTCTCGGACGGGTATCCCTCTCCTCCGCTTACCTGTCGGCTCGAAAGGAGGGGAGGTGTCGCAGAAATGGGGGAGTCCGTCTGCTGGGGACGGCCTTCGGCCAATAGGGCGGAAGAGGCGATTGGACGGACAGAGAGGAGGCGCCATCGATCAGCATCGGACTCCGCCTGGAATCGAAGCGCCGGGACGAGAAGGATCGCCACCGCCCTGCCCAGCCTCACTGACGTCAGGATGGGCCCCGGGTGACTCCGTGAAGAGTCAAGATAGTAATGTCAGCCTCGGCACGGGAGACTCGAGCGATGCCGCCGGTCGATCCACGTCCGGATCCAGTGGAAGCCGACATGCGCTCATCTACAGATTCCGTCGGCGAGCGAAAGTCGGTCTACTTGGGCCCGGGCGTCGACTGGTGATATCGTCCGGAGCCGCCAGTCTGCAGTCGGATCTCCGATCTGCCGCAGGAGCATGAAGGGCACGGCTAGATGAGTGTCGACGAGATCCTCTCGATGCGTCTGCGCAACTACAAGTGCTTCAGCGACGAGGGTGCCGGGTTTGATCGCATCTTGCCGCTGAATCTGATCATCGGTAGGAACAACTCGGGCAAGTCCAGCCTTCTCGAGTTGGTGGAATACGTCGTGCGGCCGACCGACATATCCGCATTCGGGCACAAAGGTCGTCCTCCAGAGGTCATTCTCACGACGACCCTGACCGAAGGATCCCTCCGCAGGCGTTTCTCAGAGACCACCTCACATGGCCCCATTCCCGGCAATCACTGGAAGTTCGGTCAACAGTGGGTGGGAAGGCCTATTACATGGAGTCTAGGCAGGTCCGGGAAAGGAGCCTTCATCAGCGTTGACCCAGCGCCTCCACAGGGCACTGGACTCCAGCAGTTCAAAGAGATCGCGTCCGACTTGCCGAGCCCGCTCGCGGGTCTGATCTTCAAGCGCTTGCGATCCGACCGAGACATCTCCCCTGAGGCAGATGGCCACGACACGGATGTGATGCAGAATGGAGAGGGCGCGACAACCCTGATCAGGCACTTTCTGACGAAGTCGTCCCTATCGAGCACGGTGGTTGAGAAGGGTCTCCTGTCCGAACTCAACAAGATTTTCGAGCCGGACGTCAGGTTCCAGGACATCACCGTGAGGCAACTCCCAGACACTCGCTGGGAGATCTACCTTGGTGAGGAGAAGAAGGGGCGAATCCCCCTATCCCAGTCTGGGAGCGGGCTCAAGACGGTATTGCTCCTTCTGACATTTCTTCACCTGGTGCCCGTCATCGAAAGCCGGCCCCTCGACAGCTACGTTTTCGGCCTCGAAGAGCTTGAGAACAACCTTCACCCGGCCCTTCTTCGCCGGCTCTTCCTCTACCTCCGGGGAGTTGCGGTCGACAGCCACTGCACCATCTTCGTCACAACGCACTCAAACGTTGTGATCGATCTCTTCGGCGACGACGAGGCTGCTCAGATTGTCCATGTAGAGCATGACGGGACAAGCGCCAAGGCATCGAGGGCCCTGGCATATGTGCAGCGCCGCGGCATCCTCGATGACCTTGACATACGTGCCAGTGACCTCCTTCAGGCCAACGGTGTTGTCTGGGTGGAGGGGCCGTCGGATCGTCTCTACTTCAAGAGGTGGATTGATCTTTGGAGCGACTCCGAGTTGAAGGAAGGGGCGCACTACCAATGTGTGTTCTACGGAGGGAGACTGCTCGCGCACCTCTCGGGCGAGGACCCAGAGATTGAAGTGGACGATCTCGTCAGGATACTCAACGTGAATCGGAATGCCATGATCCTGATCGACAGCGACCGACACAAGAAGTGGGCTCGCCTCAACGCAACCAAGAGTCGCCTGGTATCGGAGGTGGAAGCCCTTGGGGGCTTCGCATGGGTCTCGAGTGGCCGTGAGGTCGAGAACTACATTCCCTCGGCAACCCTCCAGGCTTACCTCCAGCTCCCGGCTCAGCCTGCGGCTGACCAGTACGCCGAGTTTGAGAGGTCGCTCGAGAGCTTGAGGCCAGGCGAGGGCAAGAGGTTCTTGGGCAACAAGGTCCGATTCGCCGCGCAGATCTGCCCGCTTCTCTCGAAGGAGTCGCTCGCGTCCTGCCTGGATCTGGCCACTCGTTTGGATCAGGCCGTCGCGCGCATCCGATTGTGGAATGGCTTGGCACTGAAGTAGGCTCTGACCACCGGCCACTCCTGATGTCCGATCAACGGTTTGCCGATCGGCGCCTTGGCGTGTAGGCCTGGCGCCGCGGGTCGGCCCCCAAGGCCTCCGGATCCGAGGTGGACAGCAGACGCCCACGGCTCCCTTCGTGCTAACCTACGCCTAACCTTTGCGGCCGGTCCTGTGAGGCCGGCGTACCGGTCCTGAGAGGCCGGGAAGGAGACCTGATGAGCGCGTGTAAGCTGAACCACCGAGCCCACGAGGCCGGTGGCCTTTTTGTGTGAGGCAGGCCCCGTTGCCGACCCCCACCATGCCCGTGCCCGCCAACCCGGCGCCGCGCGCCGAGCGGCCTAAGCCGAAGAGCGCGCTGATCATCGGCTCAGGGCCGGTCGTCATCGGTCAGGCGGCCGAGTTCGACTATGCCGGCACGCAGGCCTGCCGGGCCCTTCGGGCTGAGGGCGTCCGGACGATCCTGGTCAATTCGAACCCGGCGACGATCATGACCGACGCCGAGGTGGCGGACGCCGTCTACCTCGAGCCGCTCACGGTTGAGGCGATCGAGGCGGTCATTGCCAAAGAGCGGCCGGAGGGGCTGCTCGCCGGGCTCGGGGGCCAGACCGGCCTGAACCTGGCCGTGGCGCTGGCCAAGGCCGGCGTCCTCGACAAGTACAACGTCCGGCTGATCGGCACGCCCCTCGAGGCGATCGAGATGGCCGAGGACCGCGAGCTGTTCCGCAACCTGCTCGACCGGATCGGCCAGCCGTACGCGCCGAGTCACGTCGTCGGGGGCGAGACCGACGAAGAGCGGGACGCCGCGGCCCACGAGGCGCTCCGCAAGATCGGCCTGCCGGCGATCATCCGGCCGGCCTTTACGCTCGGGGGCACGGGCGGCGGCATCGTCGAGACCGAAGACGCTTACTGGGAGCGGACGCGAACCGGGCTGCGCCTCAGCCCCATCCGCCAGGTCATGATCGAGCGCTGCCTGGTGGGCTGGCAGGAGATCGAGTACGAGGTAATGCGCGACGCGGACGACACCTGCATCGCCGTCTGCTCGATGGAGAACGTCGATCCGCTGGGCATCCACACCGGCGACTCGATCGTGGTCGCGCCCGTCCAGACGCTGCCGGACCCCGTCCACCAGCGCCTCCGCTCGGCCAGCCTGGCGATCATCCGGGCGCTTGGCGTGGAGGGCGGCTGCAACGTCCAGTTCGCGCTCTCGCCCGATTACACCGAATACGCCGTGATTGAGGTCAACCCGCGCGTCAGCCGATCCTCCGCGCTGGCATCGAAGGCGACCGGCTACCCGATCGCGCGCGTCGCGGCCCAGATAGCCGCGGGCCGGCGGCTGGCGGAGATCCCCAACGTCGTGACCGGGACCACGGTCGCGGCCTTCGAGCCTGCCCTGGACTACGTCGTCATCAAGCTGCCGCGGTTTCCGTTCGACAAGTTCCCGACGGCCGATCGAACGCTCGGCAGCCAGATGAAGGCGACCGGCGAGGTGATGGCGATCGACCGAACCTTCGGCTCGGCCCTGAACAAGGCGCTGCGCGCCCTCGAGCAGGCCGGCGCGGGCTTCCTGGCCGAGAACGCGGGCTGGCAGGCGACGCTCGACTACCTGATGGAGCCCGCGGTTGCCGAACCCGCGTTCATCACCGTGGATAACAGCGGCCTGGTGTGCGAGGCAAAGGCGCACGCCGAGCGGATGGCATACCCGATCGTGCTGAAGCGGTTCCTCGCCCCGTCCGACTCGCGGCTGTGGCGGATCCTGGCCCTGCTGCGGCGGGGGATGCCGGCGGAGCGGATCCGGGGCGTGACCGGCATCTCGGCCTGGTTCCTGTGGGAGTTCGAGCGGGCGATCGCGCTGGAGCGCGAGGTGCGCCGGATGGGCGCGCGGATCGCGGAGCCACGGGACGACGAGGCGGCCACTCTCCTGGCGACGGTGAAGCGCGCCGGCTTCGGGGATCGCGAGCTGGCGCAGATGGCGGGCATCGATGCCGAGGCGATCCGCCTGGCACGGATGGAGCTGGGCCTCGTGCCCGGCTACGCGATGGTCGATACCTGCGCCGCGGAGTTCGCCGCGGAGACGCCGTATTTCTATGCCACGTACGCGGCGTCGGGCTCCGAGCCGGAGCTGCCGCCCGTGGAACGGCCCGCGGCGCTGGTGATCGGGTCGGGGCCGGTGCGGATAGGGCAGGGGATCGAGTTCGACTACTGCGCGGTCCAGGCCGCGGCCGAGCTCCGCGAACGCGGCTGGCAGGCGGTCATGATCAACTCAAATCCGGAGACGGTCTCGACCGACTTCGACGCCAGCTCGCGCCTCTACTTCGAGCCGCTCGATCCGGAGAGCGTGCGCTCGGTCGTGGAGGCCGAATCGCCGGGCGGCCGGCCGATGCTCGGCGCCTTCGTCCAGTTCGGCGGCCAGACGCCTCTCAATCTCGCCGAGTCGCTCGCCGCCGCCGGGATTCCGCTCCTGGGCGCGAACCTGGAGACGATCGACCAGGCCGAAGACCGCATCCGCTTCGCCAACCTGGTCGAGTCGGTCGGCATCCCGCAGCCCGAAGGCGGGATGGCCCGGTCGATCGAGGAAGCGCTGGCGCTGGCCGACCAGATCGGCTACCCGGTCATCGTTCGACCCTCGTTCGTCATCGGCGGCCTCGCCATCGACTTCTCGTACTCGCCTTCGGACCTTGTGGAGCAGCTCGCGCGCGCGACCGTGGTCGACCCCGACCGGCCCGTTCGGATCGACCGCTACCTCGAGGGGATCGAGGTCGACGTGGACGCGATCGCCGACGGCGAGACGGTCCTGATCCCGGGCCTGCTCGAGCACGTGGAACGGGCGGGCGTCCATTCGGGCGACTCGGTCGGGATGTTCCCGCCCCAGACGGTCTCGGCCTCCGACCAGGAGCTGATCGTCGCCGCGATGGACCGGATCGTTCGGGCGCTGGAGGTCCACGGCCTCGTCAACGCGCAGTTCATCGTCCGCGACGACGGCGTGTACCTCATCGAGGTGAACCCGCGAGCCAGTCGGACGGTGCCGTTCATGAGCAAGGTCACGGGCGTGCCGATGGTCAGGTTGGCGGTCCGGATCGCTCTCGGCGAGACGCTGCGTGAGATGGGGTGGGGGAATGGGCTGCTGGAGCCGCCGCCGCTGGTCGCGGTCAAGGCCCCGGCCTTCTCCACGGCCAAGCTCCGTGGCGTGGACCCCTCGGTTGGCCCCGGGATGCAGTCCACGGGCGAGGTCATCGGGCTGCACCGGGATCCGCGCGTGGCGCTGGCCAAGGCGATGCAGGGCGCGGCGCTGATCCCGCCGCGGCCGGGCGCGGGCGGAGCCCTTGCCCTGATCTCAGTCGCGGACCGCGACCACGCGGAGCTGCCACGTGTCGCCGCCGCCCTCGCTCGGGCGGGGTATCGATTTGCGGCCACAACCGGAACGGCGGCAGAGCTGCGCAAGCTCGGCCACGAAGCGCAGATCGTGGCCAAGGTGGGGGAGCGGGCGGGCAACGGGCGCGTGCCGATCCTGGATCTGATCGCCGGCGGCTCGGTCCGTCTCGTCGTCAACACGCCGGCGCCCAGGTCAGGCCCGGTCCGAGACGCGGCCGAGATTCGCCTGGCCGCCACCGCGGAGGGGATCCTGTGCCTGACCGCGATCGAGACCGCGGTGGCCGCGGCCGAGGCGCTGGACCCCGACCTCCGCACGCGCCTGGCGGAGGTTCGCTCACTGGGCGAGTGGGTCCCGGAACCGGGCAAACCGCGAGGGGTCAGGCTCGGGGTGGCCGCGGCCGGATAGGGGAGTTGGGCCTGTGCGTCGGGCCCCGGCTCGGCTAACCTGAGCGCGCGCCGCAATCGGGCGCACCATCAGGTCCCGCCGCCAGGATGTCATCAGTGTCGCCTTCGCTCCCCGGACTTCGCTTTCGCCTCTTCGGCTTCCCGGTCACGATCGGCGTCGATTTCCTGCTGATCACGCTCATCATCGGCCTGCAGGCCCGACCCGGCGTCTACATCTTCGAGTGGGTCGTGGTCGTGGCCGTCTCGATCCTCATCCACGAGTTCGGGCACGGCTTTGCCCTGCGCATGTGCAACATCCATCCGGAGATACGGCTGTGGGGCATGGGCGGTCTCACGATCTCGAGCTTCGTGCTGCCGCCGCGCAGGTCGATCCTGGTCAGCCTGGCCGGCCCGCTGGTCGGGATACCGGTCGCCATCGCGGTCATGCTGGTGAAGCCCTGGCTTCCGTCGAGCGACCCGTTTGCGTTGACGGCCGGCGACCTGATCTTCGTGAACCTGTGGTGGGGCATCCTGAACCTGCTGCCGATCGCCGGTCTGGACGGCGGCAACATCCTGACGAACCTCTTCGTGGTCGTCCTGGGCCAGCGTGGCAAGCAGCCGGGCCTGGTCGCGGTCGCGCTGTGCAGCGTGGTTGTAGCCATCGGCGCGATCCTCGTCGGCTTCGCCTACCTGACCGTCGTGATCGTCTTCTTCGGGATCTTCAACCCGGAGCCGTATTTCGCGCTCTGGCGTCTCGCCTCCGGTGGGCCTCGGGTCGCTGACGCCGCCCCGACGAAGGGGAGTTGGGCGGGGCTTCGAGCGGAGTCGCGTCAGGACACGGGTGGGGACCGGACAGCCGCACAGGAGCGCGGACGGGACAGGCAGCCGATCGCGATAGTGGCGGCGGAGTCGCGTCGCGCCTTCGGCGAGGCTCTTGCGGAGACCTTGCCGGGTGACGCGGGCCGGGCCCCGGCGGTGGACCTCGACGAGCTGGAGCGCCGGCCGGCGCCGCTTCTGCCGGACGTGAGCGGCATGGTCGCGCGGCGCGACGACCCGGCCGTGGCCGCCCGCCTCGCGACCGAGACGGACCCGCTGGCGGTGCTCGGGATAGTGACCCGCGTCGTCGAGAGCAAGCGGGTCTCGCAGCTGCTCGGGGCGCTGCGGCGCGACCAGACGGACGATCGAGTTCCGGCCCTGCTGAAGCTGCAGGTCGGCCTCCACGCTCTCGGCCGGTTCGACGATTCGATGGCCGCGGCGTCGATTCTAGGGCGGTCCGGGGGCGCCCGGAGCGCGGTGTTGGAGGCGCGGAGCGCGGCCCGGGCGGGCGATCGGAAGCGGACGATAGCAGCCCTGGAGCGAGCGCTGGCGCTCGGCCCGGTTCGACTCTCCGACGCGGCCCTCGGCGACATCGCGCGGCTCGGCGCGGACCGGAAGGTCGCCGAGCTGCTGGCGAAGCTGCGGAGTGCCGTCCCGGCCGGCTGATCCGGTCGTGGGTAGCCTGCTCCTTGAAGCCGGATCAGGCGTGCTCGAGCAGGCTGACGGGCGTCTCTACCAGGGTCGGCACGAGTTCGGCCCCCGGGACGGATTCCGGAACCTCCCGGGGCGCGCGGTCGGCGCTGCGGAACCACTTCCAGAGTAGCGCCGTGGCGATCGAGTAGAGCACGATGATCGTGACAAAGTCCACCGCGTAGCCCCCGGTGAAGCCCAGGGTGGCCTGCAGCGTGCCGTAGTAGAGCGGTGCCACGGTCCAGCCCAGAGCCCAGAGCAACGTCATCAGCGCCGAGAGCGTGGCCCGTTCCGCCACGGAGACCTTCTCCATCGAGAATGCATCGAAGATGGGGCTGCCGGCGTTCATCAGCGAGTTGCGCACGGCCAGGGCAATGACAACCGACCAGAGCAGGGGCGAGAAGCCGAGCACGACCAGGAATGGAATGCTGGCGCCCTGGACCAGGACGATCGAGCCGATCCGCCCGAAGCGGCGCGCAATGGCCGGCTGCATCAGGATGGCCAGAGCCGTGCCCAGGCTGGTGATCGCGAAGACCGCGTTCACCGACGCCAGGTCCAGGCCGAACTTCTTCTGGATGAAGACGTTGAGGAATGGGATCAGCTGGCCCGCACCCAGTGATGTGATGAATCCCGGCAGCAGCAGCTTCACGAAGAGACCAGGGTTGGACACGTGCAGCCCGAATCGCCCCGGTCGGCTGGGCTGCCGCGCTCGCTCTGCGGCGAGTGAGCGGCGATCGTCCGAAAGCAGAAGTACCGTCGCGAAGCCGGCGACCGCGAGGACGGCGACGCCCACGAGGAGCACCTGATATGGGGCGGCCGAGGAGGTCAGGTGAAGCTGGCCCGCCAGGGTCTGGGCGATGGCCCCGCCCAGGAGGGCCGATACGAGCCCGGTCATGAAGCCCAGCGCGGACCAGGTCGCGAAGAACTCGTTGCGCTGCTCCGGCCGGGTGTGCTCGGTGATATACGGGACCTGGACCACGTTCACGATCTGCGACCCGGCCCCCAATAGAGCGACGCCAACGAACATGAGCGGCAGGTTGCCCGGCAGGACCGCGAACAGCGCCACGGCCACCAGGGCCATGCCCGCGGCCATGACCGTCCGGCGCCCCAGGTGATTGGAGATCGCGCTGGCCGGCAGGGCGACTATCACGCCCGCCAGCTGCGAGACGGCCATCAGCCAGCCGATGGTCGGCCGATCGATCCCGATAGCCTCGAGGTAGAGGTTGAAGTCGATCCAGTAGAGGCTAACGGCCGCGCCGTACACGACGGTCGTGATGAGGAACCGCCGCGCATCGGGACCGAATCCCGTGAAGCTCCTTATGTATCGGACCAGGGCCTGAGTCACAGATTCCCCACTCCAGCGTGCCTTACGAATCCTGCGTTACGAATTCACCAGGTCCGGGCAGGGCGATTCGTCTTCGCGGAGGGTACGCCCAACGACGATTAGGAGTCGGCCCAGGCGCAACTGGAGTCCGCTGACCCGTACCAGCGACCTGCCTGGCTCCTCGGATCGACCACCGCCGCGAATGTCCCTGACTGCCGCGCGGATCTCCGCCTGCCGCTCCCGCACCATCAGGAGCATCTGTTCGGGTGGTTGGTAATACATTCGTCCCACTCTCTTAGTTAGGTAGTTGCGTGTGCACCGTTAGTTGTCCATCTAACACGAAGTCAATTAGAGTCAGTGCCCGGTTCGAAGTGGTCATCGCGCCAGGAAGGCGCTCAGCTCCGGTCCGGCCTCAGCGGCGCGGTCCCGGCGGAGTGTGTAGTAGGTCAGGTTTCCCTGTTCGGTCATGGTCACGAGTCCCGCGCTGCGAAGCTGGGCCAGGTGATGGCTGACCGTCGGCTTGCTCAGATCCAGCGCGGTGGCGAGCTCGGTGAGGTAGAGGTCGCGCTCGGCCAGCAACCGCAGGATGCGCAGCCTGCTCTCGTCGCCAAGGGCGCGGTACAGGCGCACCGTCGCCACCGGGGGAGTGGACCGTCCGCCCGCCCCGAGCGCCGAGTCGGCTATCGGGTAGCAGACCAGCGTGATCTCGCCCACCTTCGTCAGCGAGTTGTACGGCCGGCCGAAGTAGCTCGGCGCCAGAACGATGCGACGGGTCCTTTGGTCCGGCACCATTCGGATGCCGTTGGTCGCCTTTTCGACGAAGCCCAGCGGATTGGCGACCGCGTCGTCTGCGTGCCGTCCGGCGACGTCTCGGGTGAGCATCCGACCGACGCGATCCTCGACCCGCTCGAAGCGGGGGAGCCACCCGTGAAGCGCTCGGCGGGTGCCCGGAGCCAGCTCGGCCAGGGTCTCCGGCATGACCGCGTGGCCCTTCCAGTGCTTGAGCTGGTCGCCCAGCGCGGCGTAGGCTTCGCCGTCGCCGTTGAGAGCCCGGCGGGCAAAGTCGGAGACTTCCGGACTGTCGATCAGCTCGCCGAACAGGCACTCGAGCAGCTCGGCGTCGGAAAGCTCGTCGACGGCGGCCACGACCTGACGGGCGGTCTTGACCTCCGGGCGAACCACCAGCAGGCGGCCGATCTCGCCGCCGAAACCGATGCAGGCCCTGGCGGATTCGGTCCCACCCACCTCGGCCAGCACGGCCGCCCGGCCTTCCTGGAGCCAGCCGCGATCCTCGGGCAGAAGATCCTCGAGCTCGCCGCAGTCGTTGCAGGCGCTCATCAGGAAGTCGTACACCGGGCGCACGTCGAACTCGACCACCGGCAACTGAATCGTCGTCAGACCCGGCCTGACGAGGCCTGCGGATCGATCTCGAGTCGTGCGCGTCGGGTTCTTGAGGCCTGCCACTTCTAGTAGTTCCTCTTACTCATGTTAGATAGAAATCTAACAGCCTCGGGGGAGTAAGTCAAGAGTCGGGCCGCGATGCGCGACCGGAAAGCGGTGCGTCCGGTCGGCGCTTGCGTGGCTGTGCCCGGAGCGGCTCACCGTGAGGGTCGCGCAACCGGCGCCTGACACCGTGGCCGAGCGCGGCCCCTACAATGCACGCACCGCGGCGTCGCAGGCCCTGATCGGCGATCGCGCATCCTCGAGGAGCTGGACCGCATGACCGCACCGATCGTCAGGTTCACCGACGAGCGACTGGCCAACGGCTTGCGGCTGATCATCGCGGAAGACCACCTCGCTCCGGTGGTCGCGGTCTGCATCTGGTATGCCGTCGGCTCCAAGAACGAGGTTCCGGGCAAGACCGGTTTTGCCCACCTCTTCGAGCACATCATGTTCCAGGGGTCGCGTCACGTCGCCAAGACCGAGCACATGGGCCTGGTGCAGGCAGCCGGCGGCACCTTGAACGGCACAACCTGGCTCGACCGAACGAACTACTTCGAGACGATGCCCAGCCACCAGCTCGAGCTCGCCCTCTGGCTCGAAGCCGACCGGATGGCGACGCTGCTGGAGGCGCTGAACCAGGAGAACCTCGACAACCAGCGCGACGTCGTCAAGAACGAGAAGCGCTCCAGCTACGACAACCGGCCCTACGGCCAGTGGTCCAACAAGCTCCAGGAACATCTCTTTCCGCCGGAGCATCCGTATCACCACCCGACGATCGGGTCCATGGAGGATCTCGACGCGGCCTCTCTCGAGGACGTGGCCTCTTTCTTCCGGACCTACTACGCGCCGAACAACGCGGTCCTGGCGATCGCCGGCGACGCCGACCCGGCGCAGGCGAGGGCCTGGGTCGAGCGCTACTTCGGGGAGATCGCGCCGAACCCGAAGATCCCGCCGCTCGGCGATCTCAGCCTCCCGGCGACGCTGGGCGGCGAGAGCCGCGAGGTGGTCGAGGATCGGGTGCCGCTGCCCCGCCATTACTTCGGCTTCAGGGCGCCGCGCTTCGGCGATCCGCGCCTGGACGCGCTTGACGTTGCGGCCCAGATCCTGGCGGGCGGCAAGGGCAGCCGGCTCTACCGGCGCCTCGTGCGCGAGGAGCGGATCGCACAGGACGTCGCCTTCTTCGCTCTCCCGTTCATCGGCGGGGCATCGATGGCGGCAGGTCAGGCGACGGTCCGGCCGGGAGTCGATCCCGACATCGTCGAGCGCGCCTTCGAGGAGGAGCTCGAACGCCTGGGTCGAGAGCCGGTGACCGACGACGAGCTGGCCCGCGCCCGGGCACTCATCGAGACCTACGAGCTCGAAGCGCTCCAGCGGGTGGACGAGCGGGCCGACCGACTGGCGATGTTCGCCACCCTGGTCGACGATCCGGACCTCATCAACCGCCAGCTGGAGCGGTATCTGATGGTGACGCCGGCCGAGATCCAGGCCGTCGCCGCGGAGGTTTTTCGGCCGGACAACCGTGTTGTGCTGACCTACATGCCCGCCGCCGGACCGGCGGGCATGGGCGAGGACGAGGAGTCCGCGGCATGACGCTCGAGGAGGTCCTCGCCGTCCGGCCGTCGCCCGGCCAGCCGCGTGCCTACAGCTTCCCGAAGTTCGAGCGGACGGTGCTCCCGTCCGGCCTGCAGGTCCTGGCGGTCCACGTCCCGGGCCGGCCGCTCGTGTCGGCCAACCTGATCTTCCGGACAGGGGCCGCCGACGAACCGGCCGATCTGGCGGGGGCGACCGTTCTCACCGCTCGGTCGATGACCGAGGGCACGGAGCGGTACCCGGGGCTGGAGCTGATCGAGGCCGCCGAGAGACTCGGCTCCACCCTTCACGCCGACGCCAGCTGGGACGCCTTCGCGGCCAGTGTCGAGGTGGCGGCGTCGCGCCTGCGGGCCGCGCTCGAGCTGCTCGACGAGCTCGTGGCGCGACCGACGTTTCCGGCGGAGGAGGTCGCGCGACTGCGGGACGAGCGACTGAACGACCTGCTGCAGTTGCGCGCCGAACCGCGCCGCCGCGTCGAGCAGGCCTTCTCGCAAACGATTTACACCGCCGAGTCGCCCTATTCACGACTCGCCGGCGGCGACGAATCGACCGTGGAGCGGCTGACCCGCGACGAGCTGAGGACGATCCATCGGGCGGTGCTCTCGCCCGATCGAGCGGCCCTTGTGGTCGGCGGCGACTTGACCGGGCTGGACGTGCCTCGCATGGCCGAGGAAGTGTTTGGGTCGCTGGCGCGCGACGGTTCGGGCGCTTCGGGCGGGCCCGGCGCGCCCCTCGCCGGACGAGCCCCCGTCGCCAACCCGGCCGTCGATCGGCCGATCGTGCGCCTCTACGACCGGCCGGGCTCGGTCCAGTCCGAGGTTCGGATCGGGCACGTCGGCCTGCCCCGGCGCGTCCCGGACTTCCACGCCGTGCAGGTTATGGCCGCGATCCTGGGCGGCCTCTTCAACTCCCGCCTGCAGCTGAACCTGCGCGAGGAGAAGGGCTACACCTATGGCGTCGGCGCCGGGTTCGACATGCGGCGCGGCGCCGGGCCGTTCGGCGTCCGGATGGCTGTCCAGACCGCGGTCACGGTGCCGGCCATCTCCGAGGCACTCAAGGAGCTGCGGCGGATGCGAGAGACCCTCGTCACCGACGCGGAGCTGGCGTTGGCGCGGGACTACATGGTCGGGGTCTTCCCGCTGCGCTTCGAGACGCCGGGCGCCGTCGTCGGCGCGATCGGCGGGCTGTTCGTGAACGACCTGCCGGACGACGAGCTGGCCCGCTACCGCGGGCTCGTCGAGGCGGTCACGGCGCAGGACGTTCGCCAGGCGGCGCAGGACCACATCCATCCCGAGCGGCTGGCGATCGTCCTGGTCGGCGATGCCGATGTCGTGGTCAGGGACCTCGAGGCGGCCGGCTTCGGCGAGCTCGAAGTGATTCACGAGGAGCCGCCGGGCGAGACCGACGGGCCCGGTGCCCCCGGCGGCGCCGAGGAGGGCGAATGATCGTCGTCATCGGTCTGCCCGCTTATGCGGGATCCGCGGGCGGGGAGGAGAGTGCCGGCGGGCTGGCCGCCGACGTGGCCGCTGCCGCCCATTCCCAGGGCAGCTCGGTGGAGCTGGTCGGCAAGATCGGCGACGACGGGGCTGGCGACGCGGTCGTGCTGGCGCTCGGCCGTGTCGGTGTCGGACACGCGGCGCTGCTTCGAGATCCGGCGCGCCCCACGCCGGTGCTCTCGGCGGTCGCGGTCTCGACGGAGCTAGCAACCGCGGGCGAAGCCGCCGACGCTCTGCCCGCCGACGTGCTGGCGGGCGACGGCGGCGACGACGGCCCCCGACTCGAGGTCGAGCTGCTTCCCCCGGACCCGGCCGCGCGCCCCGGGCTCGAGGCCGGGGACATCTCCCTGGCATTGCGATACCTGGCCGAGACGCGGGTGGTGGTGCTCGCCGAGCCGCTCCCCGAAGACGCGGTTGCGGCCGTCGTCGAGGGCGCGACCTTCGCCGGCGCCCGGCTCGTGGTGCTCGTGCCGCCCGGCGCCACGCCGCCCCCTCTCCCGCCGGAGGCCACGCTGCTCGAGGCACCGGCAGTGGACGACGGCTCGTTCGGTCGCGTGGTGGGGGCCTTCGCGGCCGGGCTGGACGCCGGGACGGAACCCGCCGCAGCGTTCGCCGAGGCGGTCCTGGAAGCGGGCTGGGAGCCCGTCGCCGACTGATAGCTCGACGCCCGCGCACGGGCCAACGTCCGGCGCTGCGCCGGCCATCTTCCTTCCTGTAGAGTGCCCGCCATGGATCGTGCTTCCGAGGGGCTTCGTTTCGAGGGCTCGCCCACCGTTCCGGCCGGCTTCGACCCTGCGGCCGGGGGTCCGCTGGATCGACCCACCGCCATCGCCGTGATCCGCCGGGCCGACGAGTTGATGGAGGCGAGCGAGCCGGATCAGGCGCTTGCGCTCTACAGCCGGACCGTCGGCGTGCCTGACAGGGACGTCGCCGCGGCTGGCCTGTTCGGGTTGGGCAACGCGCTGTATCGCCTCGATCGCGATGCCGAAGCGCTCGACGCCTGGGAGCGAGTCACTGCCATGGGCGAAACGCCGGCGACGTATCGAGCCTGGCGTCAGGTGGCGGCGGCGCGGGTTCGCGCCAAGGACCTGGAGGGGGCGCTCGACGCCTACCGCCAGTGCGAGCGGCGCGCCCCCGCCGCCGACAAGGCGTTGATCGCCTCCCGCCTGGGGTGGCTCTCCAAGGAGACCGGCAACACGCGCGCCGCAGGCCGCTACTTCGCCCGCAGCCGGGGCGATCTGCTGCCGTCTTTCATGACCTATCTCATCATCGGGGTGACGATGGTCACGTCCCTGGTCGCGATGCAGGGCGTGCAGCAGATCGGCGGCTTCACGTACGCCGGCGGCCCCCTCGAGTACCAGCTGGAGCTCGACAAGTTCGCCGTCGCCCACGGCGAGATCTACCGGCTGCTCTCGGTCGTCCTGGTCCACGACCCGACCGACATCCTTCACCTGCTCTTCAACATGTACGCCCTCTGGTATGCCGGGCAGCTCGTCGAGCGGATGTACGGCGCGAGGCTGCTGCTCTTCTTCTACGTCCTCACCGGGATCGCGGCTTCGATCGCCAGCTACGTCTTCGGGGACAGCGGCGCCTCGGTCGGCGCGTCGGGAGCGATCTTCGGGCTCTTCGGTATCGTGCTGGTGGCGACGCGCTACCACCACGCCATCCTGGACATGCAGTCGCGTGCCATCGCGTCGCAGGTCGGCTTTCTGATCGTGCTGAATCTCGTTCTCGGGATCTCCGGTGTCTTCGGCAACGTGGACAACTTCGCCCACGTCGGAGGGTTGCTGGCGGGCGTGTGGCTCGCCCTGGCCATGCCGCCCGGCCGGGTTCCGACGCTCGGCTCGCTCTGGCAGACGCCCGGCGGCGGAGGCAAGTCGCAGCTCGGCCGGCTGGCGCTGCCCGCGCTCGGCTTCGTCGCTCTGGTCGCGGTCCTGGTGGCGGGCTACGTCGCCGGCACGAGCAAATGGCAGGCGGATCCGCTCTATCGCTACTACAGCTCTGCGCCGGCTCCTGTCGCGACCGTGACTGCGGGTCCGCAGCTGCTGGACTTGAAGCTGGACTAGCCGAGGCTCAAGAGAGGTCCTCGCGCCAGCCCCACCGGTCGAGGACGCGGTACATGTTGCGCCGGCCCAGGCGAGATCGATCGGGCGGCCACGGGAGCTCCTCTCGGTCCAGCGGCAGATCCAGGCGCATCGCCCGGCGCGGCGGCGGGAGCTCGGCGCCCGCGTCACCTGGGGCCGCCGGCCGCTCGGCTGCCTTGGGTTCGGCGGCATCGCCCTCTTCCCGTTCGGCTGCGTCGTCATCGGTCCAGTCCGGGTCCTCGCCCGCTCGCAGCCGCAGGCTCCACCAGACATCGAGCCAGGCGGGAGTGACGAAGCGCTCGTCGAGCGGCCCGAGAGCCACGTAGTCGGTGCGGCGGAACGCCATCCAGCCGGCCAGCAGGGCTCCGACCTCGCGTCCATCCGAGGGCTCGAGCGCCGACGACCGAAGACGTCCGGGTTCGGCCGTCGCAAGTCCGAAGGCTCCGGCGACGGCAACCTCGTTGTTCCTCAGCGCATCGGCCAGCGGTGCGAGTGCGTCCCCGATCGGCCAGGCCGAGCCGTCTGCCAGCAGCACCAGCTCGCCGGCCGTGCGCCTCAGCCCGATGTTCAGCGCGGCGGCGTGGCCCAGGCGGGTGGTGGTCCGAAGCACCTCGACCTCGCGCCCACCGATCGTGGCACGATCCGGAGATCCGGCCGAGAGCGCCGCCTGCTGCGGTTCGCTCGGGTCGTTGGCGACGACCACGACCTGCGTTCCATCGGGGGCGTGGGCGCGCAGGCCGGCCAGCAGCCGGGACACGCGTTCGGGCGCCTCGGACGCGAGAACGATCGCCGTCCAGGGCGAGTCGGGCGGCTCCTGCAGGCGGGACGGTACCGCGCCGGCAGATCCGTAGCGAACCTCGCCGTTCATCTCGACGGTGGGCGGTGCGGCGCGGCTGACGGAGGTTCGACCGCCGTGGTCGACCACCTTCCAGCCGGCGGCCTCGATCTCGACCTTGAGGGAATCCGCGGCGGCCCAGTCGCGGCGGGCCCGGGCTTCGGTGCGCTGGCGGACCAGGTGGGTGATCTCGGCCGGCGGACCGGACGGGTTGGTGGGGTCGCTCACCCTCGAAGGATAGCCGGAGGCGCCGATCGGTCGCCGGCGCGACCGGGAAGCCCGAGACCAAGGCCTGTCAGGCCCCGGCTTCGGGGCTGTCTTCCCCCGACTCCGCCACGCCGCCGATCGCCGGGCTGAGCGGCAGCAGGACCGTCACTCGGGCGCCGTGCGGGGCGACGTTCTCGGCCCAGGCCTCGCCTCCGTGGGCGCGGGCCAGCTCACGGACGATGGCCAGGCCCAGGCCAGAGCCGCCGCCGGTCCGCGACAGATCGGCGCGGAAGAACCGCTCGAAGACCCGCTCCGACGTTCCGGGCGGGAACCCGGGGCCGTCGTCGGTGACGCTCAGCGAGATCCCGGGCGGGCGTCCGGACATCCGGAGCGGCGCCGCCCGCAGCCAGACGTGGCCGCCTCTGGGCACGACCGAGAGCGCGTTCTCCACGAGGTTCTGGAGGATCCGTTCCACGGCCAGCCGGTCGCCGGTGAACGCCAGGGCGGGCTCTCCGCGGATCGCCCCGGCGACCTCGATGGCCAGACCCAGGCCGGCGGCGCGGCTCTCGAAACGGGCGGCGGCCTCGGTCAGCAGCGCGGTTGCGTCGAGTGCCTCCGGACGGAGCGCCGCGGGACCCTGGCGCAGCCGCTCCACGACGCCAAGTTCGCCGACGAGTCGCTCCAGCCGCTGGGCCTCCTCGGCGATGGTCCGCGCCGCCGCGGTGGCTCGATCGCCCGAGGCCGTCCCGTCTGCGATCGCCTCGGCAAAACCGCCGATGCTCGTCAGCGGCGTCCGCAGATCGTGGCGCAGGTTGGCGAGCAGTTGCGTCTCCTCCTGCCGGGTCGACGCGAGCTCGTGGGCCATGGCGTTGAAACGTTCGGTCAGGACCTTCACCTCGGTCGGGCCCTCGAGCGGGAGCGGCTGCGTCTCCCCCGAAGCGGCCGGCAGTTCAGCGGCCGCTCCGGCAAGCCGTCGCATCGGCCCGGTCAGGGAGCGTGAGAGAAGCCAGGCGACCGGTATGCCCACGACGAGCAGCACCAGGACGACGATGAGCAACGCGCGAGACAGGTCGCCGAGAGCCAGCTGCACCGATCGGTCGGGCACCGCGAACACGATCGTTCGGCCGCGCGTGGCGTCCTTGCTCGGTTCGATGTAGATGAACGGCTTGCCGTCCGAGGTCTTGGTGGTCCCGATGGCCGTCTTCGCCGAGCCGGTCGGACCGGGCGGCATCTGCAACGACGAAGGACTGCCGGCCAGGACGCGGATGGCGCCGTTGGGGTTCTGGACCAGGATGTAGCCGCCGTCGTCGGCGATGGAGGCGCCGGTATCCGCAAGAGTGGCATCCCATTGGCCTGCCGGCTCGCCGGCGAGCGTCACGACGACGAGCACGACCTGGCGCGAGAGCGAGTCCTTGATCTCGTTCTCGTGAAGCTCGTGGAGGACGAGGAACAGGGTCGCCGCGACAGCGAGCAGCATCGCCGTGGCCAACCCGGCGAAGGCAAGGACGATCCGGCCGGTCAGGCTGCGCGGCAGCATCGGTGGGCGCTCCTAGTCCGGGGTGGGGGAGAAGCCGGGCTCGGCCGCGCTCCGAGGCGGAGGAACCAGCCGGTATCCGAGGCCGCGAATCGTCTCGACCTGCGGCCCGTCGTCGCCGAGCTTCTTGCGCACCTCGGCCACGTGGACGTCCACGGTGCGCGTCTCGCCGGGGAAATCGGTTCCCCAGACGTCCTCGAGCAGCGCGTCGCGGGTCAGCACGACTCCGGGATCCCGAGCCAGCGCCGCCAGCAGGTCGAACTCGCGCGCCCGAAGCTCGAGCCGGCGGGTGCCGACGGTCGCCTCGCGGCGGCGCGGATCGATGCGCAGGTTGCCGACCTCGATCGGTCGTCCGCCCTTGGCCGTGACGTCCGTCCGGCGCAGGATCGCCTTGACCCGCGCCACCAGCGCTCGCGGGTTGAAGGGCTTGGTCACGTAATCGTCGGCGCCCAGCTCTAGGCCGACGATCGCGTCGACGTCCTCGGAGCGGGCGGTCAGCATCAGGATCGGCACGTCGCCGCGGCGGCGCAGCTCGCGGCAGACCTCGAAACCGTCCAGCTTGGGCAGCATCAGATCGAGCACCACGAGATCCGGGCCGCTGCGCTCGTATTGGACCAGCGCCTGCTCGCCGTCGCTGGCGGCAACGACGGCAAAGCCCTCCTTCTCGAGGTAGAGCCGGACCAGCTCGACGATGTTCCGCTCGTCGTCGACGACGAGGATCGTTTTCATGACGGCAGGATACGTCGGCCGGCGGCAGCTCCGTGGCGCGTATGTAAGCCGGGCGTAAGACGAGGAGAACCGAGCGGGGACGTGGCCTTCGGTCAGCGGCGCCGTCCGCAGCGGCGCCGGCCGCGCCGGCCGGGCGACCCGGTCACCGGATACCATGACGAAGCCCCGAACCTGACCCACCGATTCGCGCCCGGGAGGACCGATGCATCTTTCTGGAGAGACGGACATTGAGGCCAGTCGCCAGCGAGTCTGGGACACCGTCAGCAACCCGAACCGTGCGGCCGCCTCGAGCTCCTCGGGCCAGGCCCAGATCGAGAAGGTCGACGACCGCCACTACAGGGTCACGGTGACGGCGCCGGCGGCGATGATGCCGATGAACGTCGTGCTGGACCTGCAGCTCACCGATCTCGCTGCGCCGTCCCGGCTGGCGGCGACCATCGAGGGGGCGATCATGGGCGGACCGATCAACGGCAGCGGGTCGATCGACCTGACCGAGCTCGGACCGAAATCGACCCGCGCGACCTGGGTCGCCGACGCCACGCTGGGCGGGATGCTGGGCGGCTTCGACGCGATGATCCAGGGCCCGATGCAGCAGGCCGCGAATCAAGGCTTCGCCTCCTTGAAGGCCCGGCTCGAGGCAGAGGAGGCTGAGGCCGAAGCGTAGCGACGCCGGTCGAGAGCGGCACTCGGGGTTGGTCGCGGTCGCGGCTACTTCTTGCGCGTGTAGGTCGCGGTCAGGGTCGTGTGACCGAGCAGGACGCGGGCCAGTGCCCCGCGCACTTCGCTCGCCGACGGAGTGCCGCTCAGCGTGAGCGGCGCCGAAAGCGCATAGAGCGTGAATCGGTAGTGGTGCGTGCCGCCGGGCGGGCACGGGCCGCCCCACCCGGCGCGGCCGAAGTCGTTGCGACCCTGCGGCGGAGCGCTCGCCGCCCCGGCTCCTTCGGGCAGGCCACCGGCCGGGCCGCCGGAGATGTTGTACGCGACCCAGTGGACGAAACCGCGGGCGTCGGGATCGTCCACTATCAGGGCCAGCGCGGCGGTCGAAGCCGGAGCGCCCTCCCACACCAGCGCCGGCGAGACGTCCTGGCCGTCACAGCTGTGCTTGATCGGGATCGCGCCGCCCTCGACGAAGCTCGGGCTCATGAGTTCGAAGCCGGCCATATCGGTCTCCTCCGCGGACTGGGATGCAGGGGCGGGCGTAGCCGCACCGCTCGAGCAGGCCGCGCACCACAAGACCACCGTGAAAGCGGCCAGTCGGGCGCGGCAAGGTGCTGGCAAGCGGCTCATCCACCTGAGCATCCCTGCCGCCGGCCGCGCGGTCAAGCCTGAACGTCGCAATAGCCGATCATCTAGGCTATCCCCGATACGCCTTGCGGGCCATGCTGTCGGCCGAGGCGTTTCGGACCGCCTTGTGGAATTTCCGCTGTTCGTCTCGCCGCCTCGTCGGTGTCGGCTGATCGGCCAGCTCGTGGGCCAGGCGGCGGTAGTTGCGCAGGCGTCTCTCGTCGAGCCGGCCTTCGCGAACCGCGGCCACGATCGCGCAACCCGGCTCGGTCCGGTGGGTGCAGTCGCGAAAGCGGCACCGGGCCGCCAGCTCCACGATCTCGGCGAAGGTGTCGTCCACGCCCTCGGCCGCGTCCCACAACCCGAGCTCGCGCATCCCCGGCGTGTCGAGCATGAGGGCCCCGCCCGGGAGCCGGAACAGCTCGCGGTGCGTCGTGGTGTGGCGCCCGCGGGCTTCGTCGTCGCGAATGTCGCGGGTCACCATCAGCTGCTTCCCGGCGAGACGGTTGAGCAACGTCGACTTGCCGACGCCGGACGAGCCGACCAGGGCGATGGTCCGGCCCGGCGCAAACCAGCGGGCGACTTCCTCCACCCCAAGGCCGGACCTGGCGCTCAGCGCCAGGACCGCGACGCGCAGCTCGCCTTCGAGGCGGGCCACGACGTCACCGGCGTCCGCCACGAGGTCCGCCTTGGTCAGCAGCACGACCGGCTCCGCTCCGGATTCGCGGCCCATCGCCACGTACCGCTCGAGGCGGCGCGGGTTGAGGTCGCCGTTGAGGGAAGTGGCGACGAACAGGGTGTCGACGTTGGCGGCCACGACCTGGGCGCCCACCCGCGGTCCCGCGGCCCGCCGCAGGAACGCGGAGCGACGCGGCAGCACGGCGTCGATGCGGGCCGCGCCGTCGTGCGGGGAGCGCACGCACGCGACCCAGTCTCCGACGGCGGGCAACTCGCCTTCGCCTGCCTCATGGCGAAATCGGCCGGTGAGTGACGCCGGCCGCTCGCCCAGCTCGGCGGCGAGCAGCCACAGGCCGCGGTGCTGGGCGATGACGCGGGCCGCGGAGCGGCCGTTGCCGCCGGAATCCGCGCCGGCCCCGAACGCCGCGGCCCAGTTGCGATCCCAGCCCCAGGAATCCAGGGAGCAGGGAAGCGCCGCCAGCAAGCTGCCCGTGGCGCTCGAATCGATCGTCATTTTCAACCCACCCTCTTCAGCTTTCCCGTCCGCTTGGCGTAGCGCTCGGCCCGGCCGAAGCCCCACATGCCCAGCGGGATGAAGACGCAGGCCATCGCCAGCAGCGGCCACAGGTCGGGCAGCAGCTGGTCCACCGACGCTCCGTCGATGAGGGCCTTGCGAACGGCGTCCAGGACGTACGTGGCCGGCGAGATGCGGGACAGAACCTGCATCCAGCCGGGCAGGATCTCGGTCGAGTAGTACACGCCGCTGATGAGCAGCAAACAGGACTGCAGAACAAACACCATCTGCGAGCCGCGCTCGACGGACATCATCGGCAGGATGGCGGCCAGCATGCCGATGCCGATGAGGCTGGCGGAGCCGACCACCATGAAGATCGCGGCCGCGCCCAGGTTCGCGTGCCCGAGGTCGAGCGAGAAGAAGAGCGCGAGCACGATGAGCAGCACGGCCGTGTGGATGAGGCCATACACGACTGCGTACAGGGCGGACCCGAGCAGCTGCACCGAGCGTCGGACCGGCGCCATCATCGTGTACTCGAGGGTGCCTTCCCAGCGCTCCCATGTGATCGTGTCGCCTATCGACTGGAAGACGACCGACAGGTAGTTCCAGAAGACGGCTCCGACCACGAGGGACATGAGCAGCCGCCGGCTGCCGACGGATTGCCCGATTAGAGATACGGACAGGGCGCCCGCGACGGCGTAGACCAGGAATGCGACCTCCCAGCCCCAGTAGCGCTTGGTGAGGTTGAAGTTGCGCTCGACGAATGCGTAGCCGGCGCGAGCGTCGCGCCGAAATGCGGTCACGGTGTGAGTCTCCTTGTGGGCGTGGCCGCCCGACGCCTCAACGTCGGGCGGCCAGCTGGAGCGGGCCGTCGGAAGCGAGCATCGACCCCAGCTGGATCAGCCCGTGACCGAGGCGGTGGCGGAGAGAGCGGCGTCGGATCAAGCTCCGGTCTACCGACCGGAGATAGAGCCGCCGTTCGATCTCCCGCTGGCGTTCCCTGTGTATCTCCAGGGCCAGGTTGTGCGAATGCAACGAAGTGTCCCTTTCAGGTCTGTTGGTCCGATCTGATAGCCGGGCCGCCGGATGCAGTCCTGGGCGGCTCCGAGCACCGCAGCGAGCGCACTTGAAGGTGCGTGAGCGAGGAGCGCAGGAGCCAACGACGGAATGCGCCGGCCGACCGCCTATTCGGCCGGTTCGGCTTCGCCTTCCTCGACGTCGTCGTCGAGGGAGCGGCCGGTGTACTTCATGAACACGCTCTCGAGCGTAGGCGGCAGGCCGTGCTCGATGGCGATGTCGGACTTCAGCCGTTCGGGCGTCTCCTCGGCCGTCAGTCGCCCGCCGGCCAGGATTCCGATTCGTCCGCACAGCCGATCGGCTTCCGCGAGGTCGTGCGTCGTGAGCAAGATCGTCGCGTCGTGATCGGCCTGAAGTTCCTCGATGAAGGTCTGAACGTCGAGCTTGGAGCGCGGGTCGAGCCCGGTCGTGGGCTCGTCCAGCAGCAGCAGCGCCGGGCTCGTCAGGATTGCCCTGGCGATCGCGACCTTCTGCTGCATGCCCCGACTCATCTGCTCGACCGGCCGGCCCATCCGCTTCTCGCCAATCCCCAGCCGGGCCATGATCTCGGCCGCCTTTCGACGGGCTTCGCCCGAGTCGAGGCCGTAGAGACGGGCCGCGAACGACAGGTTCTCGGCCGGCGAGAGCTTCTTGAAGAAGGCGGCGTCGACGCTGACCCGGTTGATCAGCCGCTTGACCGCCATCTCTTCGCGAACCAGGTCGTGGCCGAAGACCTCGACCCGACCTGCGTCGAGAGTAAGCAGGCCGCTTACCAGGCGAATGAAGGTGGACTTGCCGCTTCCGTTCGCCCCGAGCAGTCCGTAGATCTCGCCCCGCTCGATGCGGACCGAGACGTCGTCCACGGCCATGACCGGCGGCTTGCGCCGGTCGACCTTGAATCGCTTGGTGGCGTGGTCGACCAGCAAGGCTGCCGGACCGGCCGGGATGGATCTGACGATGAGCCGGCTCGGAGCCGGTGAAGTTGTCGTGTCCAGGACCGCGATGCTCATGGCACCTCCCTCGTGGGTGGCGCTCGCGGCGTGGAGAAACCGCGAGCTGGATCGGATGGGCACGGGCTCGCGGCCTGCCCCCGCGGCGAATGTCGCCTGCAGAGGGCATCAAAAAAGCCGGGGGCCCGATCTGGCCCACGGCTCAGAGGTTTTTCCTGACGGTCCTGCCGCCTGGGCTACCTCTCGGTGGGCGCAGATCTCCCGCACACAGCAGAGCTACCGCTCGCACGAGCGGTCCCTGCCGGCGCCTTGAAGAGATTGCGCACGAACACACCTCGCGATGATGCTGCCGATCTGGCAGACCTGGGGGAGTCTACGAGAAGCGGTGGAAGACTGTCAATGCCCGGACCCGTCGGCCGATCCGGGCCGGCGTACGGTCAGTTGCGCGCGACCCGGGCGGGATGGACGCCGTTCAGGGCCATCGGCTCGAGAAGAGCCACGGGTCGGGTGCTGTCCCGGACGATGAGCTCGGGCATCAGCAGGGTCATCTCGGGTGCCGTTTCGTGAGAGCGTCGCGTTTGCCGCGCCTTGCCGATCAGCTGGTCGATTTGCTCGACGGCCAGGGCGCCGGCGTCGCCGAGCGGCTGGGAGACCGTGGTCAGAGGCGGCCAGAAGTGAGATGCCTCGGCGATGTTGTCGACGCCGACCACGGACAACTCCTCGGGCACGCGCCGGCTCAACCGATGGGCCGCATGGAGCACGCCCAAGGCCATCTGGTCGTTGCTGGCAAAGACGGCGTCGATATCCGGGCACTGCTCGAGCAGGCGGTACAGACCCTGTTCGCCGCTCGTGACCGTCCAGTCACCCTCGACGATGAGGCGGTCTGAGGCCGCAAGCCCGTGCGCCTCGAGAGTCTGGCGCCAGCCTCGCAGGCGCTGCTGCGCCTCCCACCAGCTCAACGGGCCGGTGATGATCCCGACACACCTCGCGCCGCCGGCGAGTAGATGTTCGGTGGCGAGACAACCGATCGCCGCGTTGTCGATGCCGATGGAAGGCAGGTACGGCTTGCCGGCCATCCCGCCGACGAGCATGACCGGGACGGGCAGCTCCGAGCCCTTGGTCCGAGACCAGGCGCGATTGTTGCTGACCTCGGGGATGGCCCAGATGATGCCGTCCACCTGGCGAGCGCGAAGGGCGTTCAGGACATGGTCGACGTCGTCCGTTTCGGGCTCCAGGATCAGATTCAGCGAGATCCCGTAGCCCATCTCCGCCGCCTGTCGCTCGATCGCCGTTAGCACCCGCGAAGGTCCGAAGTACTCGAGCCCGTAGGCGACGACGCCCAGAGTGTGGCTGCGACCCTGGGTGAGGCTTCGGGCGAGCATGTTGGGCGCATACCCGGTCTCCCTTATGACCTCCTGGACGCGCTGCAGCGTCTCGGGTGCGACGTCCGGCCGGTTGTTGAGGACGCGCGAGACCGTCTGGGTCGAGACGCCGGCTGCGGCGGCCACGTCCCGGATTGTCAAGCGCTTCCTATGCGCCACCGGTCCGATCCTCCCTTTTCACCCGAGAGCCGGTCTCAAAAGATCTCCCCGCGTCTGACTTCGACTATTGACTCGCGTCTGACGCCCGTGCTAGCTTGTTGCCGCTCCCGGGAACGTTCCCGGGAACGGTAACATGAACCACAGCTCAGGCGCAACGGCGAGTCCGGTGCCACAGGGAGGATCGCACGGGGCTGCAAACACGGGTGGCCCAGGAATGCGCCCGTATGTGCCCCCCGGTCGTCGGTCGGAGCTGGGTTTGTGAAGCTTAGGGAAGAGCGAGGATGGGTGAATGATCGGGGCGGGTCCGCCGATCGCCCGGTTGCTCCCGGCCACCGGACGGCTGCGCCTCCGGCGGGCTTTTGCGCGATCTCCGAGATCCACCTCCGCGATCACGCCCTGAACCGCCGACGCTCGAGGAGAAGGGAGGTAGTTCCAGCTTAGGATGAAGCGGTGCCCGACGCTCGACGGTCAACTCAACCCGCCACCTTCCACTTCACCCATCACCTTGAGGAGTGCAATAGGAATGTCTAGACCCTTGATGAGACTGCCGCTGCTGTTGGCGGCGTTTGTCGTGGCGGCCTCAGCCTGCTCCAGCAACAACGCCACGCCCAGTGCCGGTTCGTCGGCGGGAAACTCCGGCGGGGCGGCCCCCGCGGCCCAGTTCTGCAGTGGCATGAAGATCACCTTCTTCCCCGGCGGGGCGCCCGGCGGCGGCTTTGAGACGGTTGTCTACAACGGCGCCAAGGCCGCCCAGGCGGCCTTCGGACCGGACGTGACGTACCAGTGGTCCAACTGGGCCCCCGCCACGATGCTCACCCAGTTCTCGCAGGCCGTGGCGACCAAGCCCGACGGCATCGCGGTCATGGGTCACCCCGGTGACGACGCTTTCGACCCGCTCATCGCGGACGCCGAGAAGCAGGGCATCATCGTGACTGTCATGAACACCGAGCTGCAAAAGGCCGAGGCCCAATACGGGTCCGCCGGCACGGGGTACGTCGGCGCGGTCCTGAAAGATGCCGGCGCCTCGCTCGCCAATGAGGCCATCAAGCGCGCTGGCCTCAAGTCGGGCGACGAAGTGATGGTCTGGGGCCTCAAGGCCCAGGCCGGCCGCGGTGAGCGGACGCTCGGGATCACCGATGCGCTCACCGCCGCCGGCATGCAGGTCGACTACTACGAGATCGACGACGCCACAAACAAGGATGCCACCCTCGGCGTGCCGATCTTCACCGGCTACATCTCCTCACATCCGAACGTCAAGGCGGTCTTCATTGACCACGGCGACCTCACCTCGGCAATCGAGACGATGATGCAGGCCGCGAACCTGCAGCCGGGCAAGATCTACGCCGCCGGCTTCGACATGTCGCCGGCCACGGTAAAGGGCGTCAAGGACGGCTACATCAGCTTGGTCATCGACCAGCAGGAGTACCTCCAGGGCTTCATGGCCGTCGAGCAGCTGTGTCTCTCCAAGAAGTACGGCTTCGGTGGTCTCTTCATCAATACGGGCGCAGGCTTCGTTGATAAGTCGAACATTGACGCCATCGGGCCGCTCGTTACCGCCCAGATTCGCTAAAAAGACCCTGTAGCACATGACCCTCCCGCCTGCCGGCGAGTACGGCATGCCGGCTGGCGAGCGCGAGAGCGCTCGCCAGCCGGCTCAACTCGCGAACCCGATCATCGCCGCTCTCGAGCCCGCGGCGGCGCCCCCGCCGAAAGGCGAGAAGCGGCTCGAGCTTCGCCACATATCGAAGTCCTTCGGGGGCGTGCAGGTCCTCCAGGACGTCAACATGGATCTCGGATCGAGCGAGGTCGTCGGCCTGCTCGGCGACAACGGCGCGGGCAAGTCGACCCTCATCAAGATCATCACGGGGGTCCACCGCCCGGACGCGGGCGAGATCCTCTTTGGGGGCAGGCGCGTCGGGGGACTGACCGTCCAGAGAGCCCGAGAGCTCGGCGTCGAGACCGTCTACCAGGAACGCGCTCTTGCCGACCAGCTCCCGCTCTGGCGCAACATCTTCATGGGCCGTGCCATCAGCGGTCCGCTTGGTTTCCTCAAGGTCGGCGATATGCGCCGCATGACGGCCGAGCTCATGGGCGAGTCGATGGGCTTCACCTCCGCCGTGCTGACCCCCGACACCGTGGTCAAGGGGCTGTCCGGCGGCGAGCGCCAGGGCCTGGCGATCGTCCGGGCGCTCCATTTCCACGCCGACATCATCATCCTCGACGAGCCGACAATGGGCCTATCGCTCAAGGAGACCGAGAAGCTGCTGCGGTTCGTGGAGGGCATCCGGACCGCCGGGAAGTCGGCGATCTTCATCGACCACAACATCTTCCACGTCTACTCAGTCGCCGACCGGATCATCGTCCTCGACCGCGGACGCATTGCCGGCCAGTTCCCGACCTCACGCTATTCGCTCGACGAACTCCTGGACATTATGCGCGAGGTCGCCGCCGGAGGAACCTTCACCGAACAGGAGCGCTACCGCCTGGCAGATAGGCCGCCCGAAGCAACGACGGGGGCCAGCGAGGAGCACGAATGAACCCCGCCGTCGCCACGAGGACGCCGCCGCGACCCCGCTCCGCCCTCACCGCGTTCACCTCCACCTGGGCGTCACAGATCGGCATCACCGTCGCCTTTTGCGCGCTCTGGCTAGGCTTCATCGTCCTCGCTCCGAGCACGTTCCTGTCCGACCGGATCTATCTGTCCTTCGCCCAGACGACACCGTACTTCGGCATCGTCGCCATGTTCCTGACGATGGTCATCATCGCCGGCGACATCGACCTCTCATTCCCGTCGGAGATGGCTCTGGGCATGGTCGGCTTCGTCTTCACCTGGCAGGCGACCGGCAGCGTCGAGCTCGGGATCCTCGCGGCGCTCGGCGTCGGCGCCCTGGCCGGCCTGTTCAACGGTCTCGTCGTTACGTACATCGGCATCCCCTCCCTAGTCGTGACGATCGGCACCCAGTTCCTCTTCCGCGGCCTGACGCTCGTGCTCGTCAACGGCAAGAGCTACGCCCTCGTCACGACCAGCACGGCCCCGTCGTACCAACTTCTCGTCGGGAAGCTGGGGGGCATCATCCCGATGGAGTTCGTCGGGCTCCTGATCCTCGCGGTCGTCGCGTGGGTGCTCCTCAACCGCCACCGGCTCGGCCAAAACGCGTACGTCATCGGGGACAACCGCCTGGCTGCGGGGCTTATGGGCATCCCCATCCGGCAGACTCGCATCCTCCTGTTCGTCCTCACCGGCGTGGCGGCGGCGCTGGCCGGCCTGATGACCAGCCTCCAGATCGTCAACTTCTACCCGTCGATGGGCGACGGCTTCCTGCTCCCGACTCTGGCCGCCGTGTTCGTCGGCGGGACCTCGGTGTTCGGTGGACGGGGCAGCGTGTACGGCACCTTCCTGGGCGCTTTCATGATCGGCGCGATCCAGGCCGGGATCGTGGCAGTAGGCCTGACCGACTACTACACGAACCTCTTCTACGGCGCCATCGTCCTAGCCGCCGTGTCAGTTCACGCCATGCTCCAGCGCCGGTTCGAGTAGCAGCTGTCGGGCGGCGCGACGCCTCGCTCAGAGGGTCGGCTCCGAGGCAGTGATCGTTGGGATCAACAAATGTACGGTCCAGTTGACGGGCGTCAAGCGCACGGAGACGGGATTCGAGTTCAGCTGGCAGAGCTTGAACCCTACCCAGTATCCGGCGTACGTGCATATCGGGCAGCCTCCGGACATCGGCGCGGACGGGATTATGTTCGGGTTCTATGAGAGCCCGCATCTTGCGGACACTCCGATCACGCCTGCCGGTGGTGATGGAACGTGGACTATGACGGTACCGGCTCCGAAGGATGTTCCCGGTTCCTATATCCTCCTGCCCGTGGAGACGCAGCAGGAGAAGTTACTTCGTCGACCACGTGCTGGATATCACCGACACGTAGCTCTCGCTATAGGGTTCATTGGACAGCTTTACGTTCATCGGTAACGCTTATGGCGCTGCTTGGGCGCGCCGTGGTTCGGCAGGTAGTTGGGGAGTAGATCAGTTGAAGGCGCTGGGCGAATTCGAGGTCTGGTTTCTGACCGGTAGCCAGGACCTCTACGGCGAGGAGACGCTGCGGCAGGTTGCCGAGAACTCGAAGAAGATCGCTGCCGGGCTGGACGGATCCGAGTCGATTCCCGTCCGCGTGGTGTGGAAGCCTGTCGTCAGGAACCCGGAGGCGATTCTCGCGGCCTGCATCGAGGCCAGCGCGACGGACAAGTGTGTCGGCGTCATCGCATGGATGCACACCTTCTCGCCGGCCAAGATGTGGATTGCCGGGCTGCGAGCGCTGGCGAAGCCGCTTCTGCACCTTCACACGCAGTTCAACCGCGATCTCCCATGGACGGAGATCGACATGGACTTCATGAACCTGAACCAGGCCGCTCACGGGGACCGCGAATTCGCGCACATCGAGGCCAGGCTTGGGCTGGCCCGCAAGACGGTGGCAGGCCACTGGCAGGAGGCCGGCGTACACGCCAGGATCGGCACCTGGTCCCGAGCGGCATGCGGGCTCTACGAGGCGAAGCACCTCAAGCTCGCCCGCTTCGGCGACAACATGCGCAACGTGGCGGTTACCGAGGGTGACAAGGTCTCGGCTCAGATGCAGTTCGGCGTGGCCGTCAACGGGTTCAGCGTCAGCGATCTCGGCGATGCTGCGAGGGCCGTGTCGGACAGAAAGGTCGACGAGCTGGTCGAGGTCTACGAGGCCAGCTACGACATCGTGCCGTCGTTGCGCGCGGGCGGAGCCAACCGCGAGGCGCTGCGCGAGGCGGCGCGGATCGAGATTGCGCTCCGGGAATTCATGGCTGCGGGCGGTTACGGTGCCATCACCGACACCTTCGAGAATCTCGACGGGCTCAAGCAGCTGCCCGGCATCGCCGCCCAGCGCTTGATGGCCGACGGCTACGGGTTCGGCGCCGAGGGCGACTGGAAGACCGCGGTCATGGTTCGCCTGGTCAAAGTCATGGCGAGGGGTCTTCCCGGCGGAACGTCCTTCATGGAGGACTACACCTACCACTTCGACCCTGCCGGACCAAAGGTTTTGGGCGCCCACATGCTCGAGGTCTGCCCGACGATCTCGGACAAGAAGGTCTCTTGCGAGATCCACCCGCTGTCGATCGGCGGAAAGAGCGACCCGGTCCGGCTGGTCTTCGATGCGGGCTCCGGGCCGGCCATCGTCGCGGCCCTGATGGACATGGGCGATCGCTTCCGGATCGTCGTGACTGAGATCGACCTGGTGCCGCCTGACAAGCCGATGGCCAAGCTGCCGGTGGGACGGGCGGTGTGGAAGCCTCGCCCGGACCTCGCCACGGCGGCTGAGACCTGGCTCATGGCGGGTGGCTCTCATCACACCGTCCTGACCCGGGCCATCGGTGCCGAGGCGATCGCCGACTTCGCCGAGATGGCCGGTGTCGAGTTCCTGCTGATCGACGCCGACACCACCGTGGCAGGCTTCAAGAAGGAACTCCGCTGGAACGAGGCGTACTACCATCTGGCTCGCGGGCTCCGCTGATACCGCGAACGCCGGCCTTGCGGGTTTGACTAGGAGCTACCGTGCCGCCGCTCTCTCTTCCTCACCTCCGCGAGCAGGTCTGGCGCGCCAACCAGAGCCTGGTGCGAGCCGGTCTCGTAACTCTCTCGTTCGGGAATGCCAGCGGTGTGGACCGTGAGGCCGGCGTGCTGGTTATCAAGCCCAGCGGCGTGCCGTACGACGAGCTCCGCCCCGAGCACCTCGTGGTCGTGTCCCTCGACGACGGCCGCGTGGTGGAGGGCGATCTGCGTCCCTCGTCCGACACGCCGACCCACCTCGTCCTGTACCAGCGCTATCCGGAGATCGGCGGCGTGGCGCACACCCACTCCACGGCCGCAACGGCCTGGGCCCAGGCCGGCCGGTCCATCCCGGCTCTCGGAACGACCCATGCCGACCACTTCCACGGCGCCGTGCCGGTCACTCGCCAGATGACGGAGAGCGAGGTCGAGGGCGCGTACGAGCACGAGACCGGAGTCGTCATCGTCGAGACGCTGGACCGCCTGGGGCTCAGCGCCACGGAGATGCCCGCGGCCCTGGTGGCTTCGCACGGGCCGTTCACCTGGGGCCACGATGCGGAGGACGCCGCGGACAACGCCACAGCCCTCGAGGCCGTGGCGGCGATGGCCAGGCAGACCTTCGCCTTGAACCCGGATGTCCAGCCGATCTCGCGTTACCTGGCCGAGCGTCATTTCCAGCGCAAGCACGGCCCCGATGCCTACTACGGGCAGAAGCGACCCTAGCCCGACAGCCCCGTACCAACCCGTCATTGTCAGTCTGTCGAAGGAGAATTGATGGCGCAGGCTCGCTTCGCAATCGGAGTCGACTTCGGGACCGAGTCCGGTCGTGCCGTGCTCGTCGACGTGGCCGACGGTCGTGAGCTCGGCGTCGAGGTTTACCGCTACTCGAACGGCGTCATCGACGAGAGACTGCCCAAGCCCGACAACGACGTCGTCCTTGGTCCCGACTGGGCTCTGCAGGATCCGAACGACTACATCGAGACCTTCAAGCGGACCATTCCCGCGGTCGTCGCCAAGGCGGGTATCGATCCCTCCCAGGTGATCGGCATTGGCATCGACTTCACCGCCTGCACCATGCTCCCGACGGAGGCGGACGGTACGCCCCTCTGCCAGCTCCCAGAGTGGCGTCGCAACCCGCACTCCTGGGTGAAGCTGTGGAAGCATCACGCTGCCCAGCCCGAGGCGGATGACGTGAACCGCGTTGCCGCGGAGATGGGCGAAGATTGGCTGCGCCGGTACGGCGGCAGGATCTCCTCCGAGTGGTTCGTCCCCAAGGCCCTCCAGATCCTGCGCGAAGCGCCGGAGATCTACAACACCGCCGACCGCCTCATCGAGGCCGCGGACTGGGTCATCTGGCAGCTCACCGGCAGGGAAACCAGGAACAACTGCACGGCCGGGTACAAGGCGATGTGGTCGGCCGAGGAGGGCTTTCCCAGGCCGGCATTCTTCGCTGCTCTCGACCCGCGCTTCGCCAACGTCGTCGACGAGAAGATGGCGCGCCAGATCGATCTCCTGGGCCAGAAGGCCGGAGGCCTGACCGAGCAGGCGGCCAGGTGGACCGGATTGCTTCCCGGGACCGCCGTGGCCGTGGCCAACGTCGACGCGCACGTCTCGGCGCCGGCCTGCACCGCGACGAAGCCCGGCACGCTGGTCGCGATCATGGGCACCAGCACGTGCCACATCATCCTCGCCAACAGCGCGCCGGTCGTGCCGGGTGCCTGCGGCGTCGTCAAGGACGGCGTGATCCCGGGCTACTTCGGGTACGAGGCGGGCCAGACGGCTGTTGGCGACATCTTCGGCTGGTTCGTCGAGCATTGCGTGCCGCCGCTCTACTACGACAGGGCCAGGGCGCGCGGGGTCAGCGTCCACGAGATCCTCGAGGAAGAGGCCGATGCGCTCGCACCCGGCGAGTCGGGCTTGCTCGCGCTCGACTGGTGGAACGGCAACCGGTCCGTTCTGGTCGATGCGGACCTGGAGGGCCTGATCCTGGGCATGACTCTCATCACGCAGGCGCCCGAGATGTACCGCGCCCTGATCGAGGCCACGGCCTTCGGTACCCGGACGATCATCGACGCGTTCGAGGCCGGCGGCATCAAGATCGACAACGTCGTCGCCTGCGGTGGGCTCCCCGAACGCAACAAGATGCTCATGCAGATCTACGCCGACGTGACCGGTCGGACGATCCAGATCGCGGCGTCGGCGCAGACTCCGGCCCTCGGCTCGGCGATGTTCGGTGCCGTCGCGGCTGGGGCGGAGGCCGGCGGCTTCGCCACGATCGAGGATGCCGCAAAGCGCATGGCCCATCTGCGAGACGAGGTCTACAGGCCCATCGAGGCCAACCGTCGCGTGTACGACCAGCTGTACGCCGAGTACACGCGTCTCCACGACCTCTTCGGCCGGCCCGGCGGGGATCCGGCCATGAAGACGCTCAAGCGGATCAAGATCGCGGCGAAAGAGGCCGCCGGCACGCCGGCCTGAGTCGCGTCCAGAGCGAACCCAGCGGCGGGTATCGCGTTCTGCTGGCCGATCGCGGCGAGAGCGCCATCGGCCTCTTGCGCGGGCACAAGAAGCCGCTCGCCCTGCTCCTGGTCGACGTCATCCTGCCGGACATACGGGGGCCGCAGGTGGCGGACGTGGCCCGCGTGATACACCCCGTCTCGGCGAGCTGCCGGCGGACATCGACCTGATCGAGAAGCCGTACGTGTCCGACCAGCTGCTGGCCCGCGTTCGGGATCGGAGAGATCGGGCGGCAGCCGCCACGGCCCACGCGGCGATTCTCGAGGGCGCGTCGAGCGGTCCGACCGACCCGGCCTGAGCCGTCCGCTCGGCGGCGGGGGAAGGTCCATGCGGCACGGTGGCAGGCCCCAGGCTAGCTGTACCATTCACCAGCCATCAATGGACCCGTTCCCGGCTCTGGTGCGCCCGCTGCGCCCGTGGCCGGGCATGCTCAGGAGAACGAACGCAATGCCCAAGGTTGCCGGCTCCGTCAAGGAGCTCCTCGCCGCCCTCGACGGCATCGCGCGGATCGAGGGAGAGCGACTCGTCGTCACCGACGAGGCAGGCCTCCGGACGCGCGGTATCTACGACGTTGCCTGGACCGCCACTTTCAGTGAAGACGAGGCCACGGTAGAGGCCGCTCGCTGGATCGTCTGGGAAGCCAGCCAGGCCACGGGCGCTCGCTCTGCGAGCATCCAGGAGCTGTACAACGCTCGCGCTCGCAACGAATACGAGGGGATGACCGTCCCGGCCATCAACCTGCGCGCCCAGTCGTTCGACATGGCGCGGATCATCCTCGAGACGGCCAGGAAGAACGACTCGGCCGCCGTCATCTTCGAGCTGGCGCGCTCCGAGCAGACCTACACCTTCCAGCGCGTCTTCGAGTACGCCACGAGCATCCTGGCCGGCGCCATCGCGGCCGGCTGGAAGGGTCCCGTCTTCATCCAGAGCGACCACTACCAGTTCAACGCCAAGAAGTACGCGGCCGACCCCGAGAAGATGACCGAGGAGATCCGCAAGGCCTGCCGCGACGCCATCGCCGCCGGCTACCGCAACATCGACATCGACAGCTCCACGCTCGTGGATCTGTCCCTTCCGACGCTCGACGCCCAGCAGCATGAGAACTACATGCGGGCGGCCGAGCTGACCGCCCTCATCCGCGCCCTCGAGACCGACGGCGTGACCATAAGCGTCGGCGGCGAGATCGGCGAGGTCGGCAAGAAGAACTCCACGACGGACGAGCTCAAGGCCTACCTCGACGGCTATCGCCGCGAGCTCGACGCGCGAGCGAAAGGCGCGATCGGCCTCTCGAAGGTATCCGTCCAGACCGGCACGAGCCACGGCGGCACTCCGCTGCCGGGCGGCGGTGTGGCCGAGGTGGCCCTCGACTTCGGCGTCCTGACGGAGCTCTCCGCCGTAGCCCGCGAGTACGGCCTCTCGGGCGCGGTCCAGCACGGCGCCAGCACCCTGCCGGACGAGCTGTTCCACAAGTTCCCGGCCACCGGCTGCGCCGAGATCCATCTCGCCACCGGCTTCCAGAACGCCCTGTTCGAGCACCCGGCCTTCCCAGCCGAGCTCCACAAGGCGATCGAGGAGTGGTGCTTCGCCAACTGTCAGGACGAGCGTAAGCCCGACCAGACAGACACGCAGTTCGTCTACACAGCTCGCAAGAAGGCCATCGGTCCGTTCAAGCGCCAGCTGTGGGATCTGCCGACCAAGGACGTGATCCTCGCGTCCCAGGCCGCCAAGGTCGCGTTCCTCTTCAAGCAGCTCGGCACCCCCGGCAGCCGGGCTCTCGTGGAGAAGTACATCAAGCCGGTCGCGTTCCACAGGCCGCTTCCGGAGGCCGTCAAGGCTGCCCTGTAGGTTCGCGTTTCGAATCCGCTCGAAGGGCGCCCCGCGAGGGGCGCCCTTCTCGATTCTCCTCGCACCAGTCGGGCGGGAGCGGCTACGACTCGATCCTCTTTCCGACCGGGGTCGTGGCGGGCGGCTGGTGGGGCGCGGCGAGCTAGTCCCGCCAGGCGCGTGAAATCGCTTGTCGCGCCTCGAGCCAATATCGGACAATCGGTCGCCAGGAGTGTCACATGGACAGGTGGAAGTTCCACGACATCACGTGTCGCGATCACGTCAGCTGCAATCCGACGAGCGTCGGGAAGCTCGACGAGCTGATCGGACTGCTGGACCTCGGGTCCGAGCCCCGCGTCCTGGACATCGCCTCAGGCAAGGGCGAGTTCATCGTCCGGGCCGCAGAGCGCTGGGGAGGCGCCCGCGGGCGTGGCTTCCACGGTGTGGCGGTGGACATCTCGCCGTTCTGCGCCGCCGAGCTACGAGCAAAGGTGGGCGCCCGCGTTCCCGAGGCGGACCTGCAGGTGCTCGAGATGGACGGCGCCGACTACCGACCGAAGCCCGGGACGTTCGATCTGGCGACCTGCATTGGCGCTAGTTGGGTTTACGGCGGGCACCGCCAGACCCTGCGCGCCCTCGCCGACGCGACCCGGCCCGGCGGGCTGGTTCTGGCCGGCGAGCCCTTCTGGAAGAAGGAGCCCGCGGCCGAGTACCTGGCCTGGTCCGGGATGGGCCGGGGCGACTTCGGAACGCACGCCGAAAACCTAGAAACGGGCGAGGCCGAAGGGCTGATTCCACTGCTGGCACTTGTGAGCAACGGCGACGAGTGGGATCGCTACGAGACGCTCCGGTGGCGCGCCGCCGCCCGCTACGCCGACGCGCACCCGGACGATCCGGACGTAGCCGAACTCGTGACCCGCGTCGCGAAGAACCGCCACGAATACGTGACCTGGGGTCGAGAAACGCTCGGCTGGGCCCTCTACCTCTTCGCAACGCGGCGGGGATAGCGCACCGCCGGCTCCAGGCCCGGCCCTCCGTCTGCTCAGGCATGGATGGCGTCGAGCGTTATCCGAGTGGCATGGATGCGGGCGATCACGCGCGTCTCCAGCGCCCGCTGCTCGACCGGATACACGTATCCGTAGTAGCAGGGGTGCGACGTGTACTTGCGGGTCAGGCGATCCAGGTGGTCGATGGCGCCCTCCTCGACGAGCTCGGCCAGGCCGCGAATCTGGATGAACCGGCCGGTGTTGGCCGGGTCGATCACCAGCAGGCTGACCTTCGGGTTGGCCTCCATGGCGCGGCCCTTGCGGCGCTGGCGAGTCGTGTTGACGAGGGCGCACTGGCCGTCGTAGTCGACCCAGACCAGGCTCGACTGGGGCTGGCCGTCGGGCAGCATCGTCGTCAGCACGCCATGGACCGGCCGGGTCAGCAGGTCAACGTGGGAGTCGGGGACGCGGGCCTCGGCCGCTGGCGGCGCGGCCGCGGGCGTGGTCGCGGGCGCGCTCGGCTCGGCCATATCAGGAGCCCTCCCGGCAGTCCAGCGTCACGACGTGGGTCGGCAGGATCCGGCACAGGACGGGAGTCTCCGTCTCTCGAAAGCGGGCGTCGATGCAGCGACCGAAATAGGGGGCGACGCCGGCGTAGCGCAGGGACAGCCCGTCGAGGTGGTCCATCGCCCCGTCTTCGGTCATCTCCACGACCGTGCCCCGGACCTCCAGGTAACGCAGCGGCTCGCCCGGATCGAAGCACAGCAGCGTCACCTTCGGGTTGGCGCGCATGTTCTTCTCCTTGCGAAAGCCGCGCATGGTGTTGACTCGAACGTGCGTGCCGTCGAAGTCGCACCAGACGACCGACGTCTGGGGGGCGCCGTCGGGCATGACCGTCGTCAGGGCGGCGACGGGCGGGCAGTCGGCCAGGTCGAGGAAGTTCGGCGGGATCGCCGTCGCCGCTCCGGGCGGGCTCGGTCGGCTGGCCACGTCAGCCGGCCTTCCCCGTGGTGGCCGACACGACGGCGACGTCCGGCTTACCTTCGACCATTCGTGACTCCTCGTACGTGCCCGGCCCGGCCGCCACGGACGTGCCTAGCTCGGGCGTCTCCGGAGTTTCCGCCACCTGAGATGCGGGCGAAAGCGCCGACTGTCACGAATGCGGCGCCGGGCCATTGCCCCTGGCCTCGTCGCCGCGAGCCGTCGGTCCGGCGCTCCTGCCGCTACGATCCGCTCATGACCGAACGCATCGCAGGTTCCGCCGAGCTGACCCGATGGCGCGACGCGGCGCTCGCCATCTGCGACGAAGCCGACCAGATCGCCCTGGCGGGCTTCCGACGCGACCTCAGGGTCGAGACCAAGCCCGACCGAACCTACGTCACCGAGGTTGATCGTTCGATCGAGCGCATGGCGCGCGAGCGCTTGCGGGCTGCCTGCCCCGGTTGCGGATTCGTGGGCGAAGAGGAGGGGACTGAGGCCGCCGACGCCGCGATCTGCTGGTACGTCGACCCGATCGACGCCACGGCCAACTTCGTGCGCGGGGTGCCGGTCTTCGCTACTTTGCTGGCCGTGGCGGTGGAGGGTGAGCTGCAGCTCGGCGTCGTGAGCGCCCCGGCATTGCACGAGCGCTGGGTCGCCTGGCGGGGCGGGGGAGCCTGGCGCGGCGATCGGCGCCTGACCGTGAGCCGCATCGCCCGAATCGACGAGGCGCAGCTGCTGTACGGGAGCCGCACGGACGACATGCGCTCGGGTGAGATGCCGGGCCTGGACGCGACCCTCGCCCAAGCGTGGCGCGAGCGTGGCTTCGGGGACTTCTGGGGTTACATGCTCGTGGCGGAGGGGGCCGCCGAGGCGATGATCGAGACCGGCGCGCATGCCTGGGACTGGGCCGCGCCGGCGGTCATCGTCGAGGAGGCCGGCGGCCGCTTCACGACCGCCGCGGGCGAGCGCCGCATCGACGGGCCCTCCGCCGTTGCCACGAACGGCCTGATCCACGACGATCTGCTGCGGCGCTTGCGAGGCGAGTCTCGGCCATGAGGCGGCCGCGCTAGCCGAGGAACCCGCCACTGGGCTACGATCCTCACATGCCATTGGGCCGACCATTGGCGAACACACATGGAGGCACGATCATGGGCGACAAGACACCGAAGCGACCGCCGAAGACGAAGAAGCCGAAGCCCGCGCCGCAGCCGCCCACCAAGGGCGCGTAGGTGGCCCGCGAAGTACGGCAGAAACGGCCCACCGCACCGGGCCATCGGTTCAAGAGGCGTGAGATCGAGCTCGTGGAGGGCGGCAAGCTCGTCCTCCACACCGACGGCTCGATCGGCCAGGTCGACGGCGAAGGCGTGGTCAAGCACACCTGGGCCGCCGACGATCCCGAGTGGGCGCGCCACGCGATGCGTTTCGGGCTGCTCCCTCAGCCCAGCACCGTCGTGCCGCCGGATTCCCGCGTGCGCGCTTCCAAGACCGTCTAGCGGCACCGTCGAGGCCATGGCGAGCCTGAGCGCCATGAGCGGCTCGGCGATCGAGCGAAAAATCGCGGCGCAGTCCAACGGGGAGTTCGCCAGACTGAGGGGACTCTGCGAAGAGCCGAACGCCTTGCGCTCAGGCCGACTACGATCTAGACCGCTCGAACGCCCACTCACATCCGGAGGCCCAGCCCATGCCCGCGCCGATCCGTCCAGTCGTTCTGCTCGGCGCGCGCCTGCTGGACGGCCGATCGCCCGACGCGATCGCGGACGGCGTCGTCGTGACGGACGACCGGGGCCGAATCGCGGCTGCCGGACCGGCCTCTGCCACCGCCATCCCCAGGGATGCCGAGCGCATCGACGCCGCGGGGCTGACCGTCCTGCCCGGCATCATCGACTGCCATGTCCACCTGGCCTACCTGAAGCTCGAGCCTCTCGACGAACAGGTCCGGCACTCGTCCACCGATGTCGTCGTCCGCGCCCTCCAGACCGGCCGCGAGTTCCTGGAAGGCGGCGTGACTACCGTCCGAGATGCCGGCTACGCCCCAGCCGGGATAAGGCGCGCCTTCGCCTCGGGCGCGTTCCCCGGGCCGCGGACCCAGGTCAGCATTCACCCGCTGTCCCAGACCGGCGGCCACGCCGACGACTGGACGCTGTCGGGCGCGATCGTGAAGACCGAGATGAGCGATCTGCCGTGCGGCGTGGCGGACGGCGTGAACGCGGTCCGACGGGCGACCCGCCTCCAGATCCGTGCCGGAGCAGACTGGATCAAGGTCATGGCCACCGGTGGTGTGCTTTCGGCCACCGACACGCCGGACGCTTCGCAGTTCACGATCGAGGAGATCCGGGCCATCGTCGAAGAGGCGAAGGCGGCTGGGATCAGGGGCACGATGGCCCACGCCGAGGGGACGGCGGGCATCAAGAACGCCCTTCGCGCCGGCATCACCAGCATCGAGCACGGCGACCTGATCGACGACGAGGGGATCGACCTGATGCTCGAGCGCGACGTGCCGCTCGTGCCGACGTTCGCGATCAACTTCGCGCTCATGGACGAGGGTCGGGTCGCCCGCGGTGAGATACCGCCCTGGGTCGTGGACAAGGTGCGCTACCTGTTCGACCGCCAGCAGGTCAACTTCCGCCACGCGGTCGAGCGCGGCGTCCGTGTCGTGATGGGCACGGACAGCTTCAGGGGCATGTACCCGCCGGCCGAGCTGGCTTATATGGCCGCGCACGGTTTGGGCGCGTTCCGCGCGCTCCAGGCCGCGACGACCGAGGCGGCTCGGCTTCTCGGCCTGGCCGATCAGGTCGGCACGCTGGAGGCGGGCAAGCAGGCCGACCTGATCGCGGTCTCGGGCGACCCGCTGGCCGACCCGGAGCTGTGGCGCGACCCGGCCCGGATCGTGTTCGTCATGCAGGGCGGCCGGGTCGCGGCCGATCGCCGCGGGGCGTGACGGCTTGGTCTTCTTTCGGGCGTCTCAGCTGATCGACCTCTGGCTGGCGGCGGCCAAGGGGGTCCGCTGGGCGTGGCGGACGCTGCCGGGAGATCTCCTTGGCTTCATGGTGATGCGATGCAGCGGGGTGTCGCGGCCGAACCGCATGTCGGAGGCCGGCGATGTCACCGCTCTCGTGGTCGAGGACCCGAGGGTCGGCCGCTACCTCGATACCGGCTTCATGCCGATCCACGCCCAGACGGTGGGCCGCTACGTCTTCTGCCGCGGGCCCATGGACGAGCGCGTCCTGGCCCACGAGTGCGAGCACATCCGCCAGTGGCGCCGCTTCGGGCCGCTGTACCTGCCGTTGTACTTCGGTTTGTCGCTGGTCGGCGTCCTGCGCGGTCGGCGGCCGTACTTCGACAACCGGTTCGAGGTCGCGGCTCGGAGGCGCGCGGAGCTCGATACCTGACGTCACATGTCTGCCGGCAGGGATACTCTCCGCGCAGACGAGGAAGGAGACGGCGATGGCTACCCGAATCCAGGTCGTGTTCGATTGCGCCGACCCCGGCAGACAGGCGCAGTTCTGGGCGGAGGCGCTCCACTACCACCTGCAGGAGCCCCCAGAGGGCTTCGCGAACTGGCAGGACTGGGCCAGGGCCGAGGGGATCCCCGAGGAGAGCTGGAACGACTGGGCCTCGGCCGAGGACCCGGACGGGGCCGGCCCTCGCCTCTTCTTTCAACGCGTCCCCGAGGGCAAGGTCGCCAAGAACCGGATGCACCTCGACCTCAACGTCTGTGGCGGTCGGGAAGCCACGATGGACGAGCGCAAGGCTCGGATCGCGGCTGAGGTGGCCCGCCTGAAGGCGCTCGGAGCCAGCGATCGACGCGGCGCCATCGAGCGGGGAGACGAGTTCTGGGTCCGCATGAACGACCCAGAGGACAACGAGTTCTGCGTCCAGTAGCGGTGGGACCGCCGGCGGGCGTATTCCCTACTAAAGCCGTAGGATATTGGAACACCAGGTGCGCGCCGTCCGCGCCCCACCACCGCGAGATCTGAGGAAGCCGACCGAATGCCCACTCTCACGCAAGACGCCGTCCTGAAGGCCCTGGGCACCGTTCAGGAGCCCGAGCTCGGCGGGGACCTGATCTCGCGCAACATGGTCAAGGACCTGACGATCGAAGGGACCAAAGTCGCCTTCACGATCGAGCTGACCACGCCGGCCTGTCCGCTCAAGGACGAGATCCAGGTCCGGGTCGAGAACGCCCTCCGGCCGATCGGCGCCGAGGAGATCGAGGTCGCCTGGGGCGCAGTGGTCCGCCGGGCCACGCCCGCGACGCCCCAGCTCCTGCCCGGCGTGAAGAACATCGTGGCCGTGGCCTCCGGCAAGGGCGGCGTGGGCAAGAGCACGGTGAGCGTGAACCTGGCCGTGGCCCTGGCCCAGGCCGGAGCGTCGGTGGGCCTTCTCGACGCCGATATCACGGGTCCCAACATCCCGATGATGATCGGGGCCGAGGGCCAGCCGGTGGCCAGCCCGGCCGGCCGGATAACGCCCATCGAAGCCTATGGCGTGAAGGTGATCTCGATCCAGTTCTTCCTGCCCGAGGGCCAGCCGGTCGTGTGGCGCGGTCCGCTCGTCGGCGGGGCGATCCAGCAGTTCCTGCGCGACGTGGAATGGGGCGAGCTGGACTACCTGGTCGTGGACCTGCCGCCCGGCACCTCCGACGCGCAGCTGACCCTGGCCCAGTCCGTGCCGATCACCGGCGCCGTGCTGGTCACCACGCCTCAGCAGGTGTCGCTCTCCGATGTGACCAAGGCCCTGGCCATGTTCCGGCGGGTCAGCGTCCCCGTCCTGGGCATCGTGGAGAACATGTCGGGCTTCGTTTGCGCCCACTGCGGCGAGACGACCGACATCTTCGGCCGGGGGGGCGGCGAGCGCTTTGCCGCGGAGAACGGGATCGACTTCCTGGGCGGCATCCCGCTCGACATAACCCTCCGCCAGGGCGCCGACGTGGGCGTACCGGCCGTGGCTCAGCGCGAACCGGGCCCCGCGGCAAAGGCCCTCACTCACGTCGCCAGGGCGATCGCGGGCAAGGTCAGCGTCCAGGCCGCGCGGGAGCAGCCGGTCCTCACCGTCTCGTAGGCGCGGCCGCGTTCGCGTACCATCGGGACGCCCTTCCCGTTTGGGGTTGCCCGATGCTCTGTCCCGATTGCGCGGCGCCGAAAGCGCCTGGAGCCCGCTTCTGCTATCAGTGCGGCAGGAGGCTGGACTCGCCGTCTGCCGGCCTCAAGGTGGGCGATCGGCGCGTAGTGACCGCCCTTTTCGCGGATCTGGTCGGCTACACCACGCTCGTCGACGAGCTCGATCCCGAGGAGGTCCGATCTCGCGTCGACGGCGCCCTGGCTGTCCTCGGCGAGGCTGTCGTGCGCTTCGGCGGCTCGCTCGAGAAGTTCGTCGGAGACGCCGTCCTGGCCGTCTTCGGCGCCCCCGAAGCCCACGACGACGACGCCCTGCGGGCGTGCCTGTGCGCCCTCGAGATGCAGGCCGCACTGGCCCGAATAGGCGTCGGGATCGACCGGCCGCTGCGGCTGCGAGTCGGGATCGCAACGGGTGAGGTCGTCGCCGCGGTGCGGGACCTCGCGGGCGTGCGATCGGTGGCGCTCACGGGTGACTGCATGACGACCGCGGCGCGCCTGCAGCAGCTGGCCGAGCCGGCGGAGGTGCTTCTCGACGAGGCCACGGTCCGGGCCGCGGAACCGAGGATCGGCGCCGACCGTGTCGGTGAGCGGTTGCTGCGCGGCCAGAGCCACCCGATCCTGATCCACCGCCTGCGCGACGAGCGGCGCCGCGCGCCGAACGTCGGCCGAGGCATCCGGCTGGTGGGTCGCGAGTTGGAGTGCCGCCGCCTGGCCGAGGTGATCCACCGAACTGCCCGGACCGGCCGCGGCGGCGCCGTCCTTGTGAGCGGCGAGGCCGGGATCGGCAAGTCGCGGTTGCTGCTGGAAATGGAATCCGCGGCGCGGGCGGCGGGTTTCGCCTGGATGTGGATCGACAACGCGCCTCATCTGGTGGACTCACCCTATCGGGGCGTGCGGTCGATGGTCGATTGGCTGGCCGACGAGAAGGGCGTCAAGGCGGGCGTGTTGGGCCGGCAGCTGCTCTTCGGCGCGGAGCTGGACGAGGAGACGGCGCGGCAAATCGCGGGCGCCGTGGCGGTCCTGGCGCGCGACTCGGAGATGCTGCTCCTGCCTGAGGAGGGCTGGAGCCAGCAGGTGCCCGGGATAGCCGATCCGGCCGAGCTCGCGGCCGGGCTCAAGGTCGCGACCGACCTGTGGTTCACGTCCATGGTCGCCGAGCAGCCGCGTGTCGTCGTCATCGACGACTTCCACTGGCTCGACCCGTCGAGCCGTCTCCTGATGGACGAGATGGTGCGTATCGCCGGGGAGCTACCGCTGGTGGTCCTGACCGGCACGAGGCCGCCGCTGATGCCCGAATGGGTAAAGCTGCCTCACGTCGACGTCATCGAGCTGGGCGGCCTGGACGAGGCCGCCACCGAGGAGCTGGGGATGGTGGTGGGGGGCGCCGAGCTGGAACCGGATTCGGCTCGCTGGCTCTACCAGCGAACGGCCGGCAATGCCCTGTTCGTCGGCGAGATCATGCGGATGCTGCGGCTGAGCGGGCGGATGGAGCGCGTTGGCGAGCGGCTGCGCATCGACCGTGCGGCCGCGCAGCGCGGCGTGCCGCTCAGCTTGCGGGCGCTCCTGGGGGCCCGCATCGACGCCCTGCCGCCGCGGCAGCGATCCGCCCTGGAAGTCGCGGCGGTGATCGGAGTCACGTTCCAGGACTGGCTGCTGCGCGAGCTGCAGGGCGGGTCGGATGTGGCCGACGACCTGCGCCAGCTCGCGGAGGCAGGGATCCTCGTGCGCTGCGAGGGTGAGGCGGGGGGATCCGGAGAGGCGCCCCAACCCACCGGCTGCTGGCGATTCCGGCACCAGCTGTTCCACGACGCTGCCTACGGCCGCCTGCTCATAGACCGGAAGCGGCATCTGCACACGGCCCTGGCGGATCGGCTCGAGACCGCGGAGCCGGCCGTGGATGCCGCCGAGCTGGCGCGGCATCGGATGGCGGCCGGCGATGTGGCTCGCGCCGTGCCGCTACTGGAGCGGGCGGCGGTGGAGGCCGATGCGATGGGCGCCCTTGCCGAGGCGGAGGCCTTCAGGCAGGCCGCGACGGCGCTGCGAGACGGCCGAACGGTGCCCGAGATCGTCGCCTGAGCGGGGTGGAGCCGAGCCGGGGCCGCGCGAACCGGCGCCGACGCCTGGCGCGGGGCAGTGGTCCGCGCAGCCGACGCCATGCCCCAAACGGAGCGGCTCCAAGGAAGCCCGCCAGCGCCGTCCCGCCGGCCCCGCCGGGATCGCCGGCCCCGCCGGGCGCCAGCGCGGCAGCTCCGGGCGGGAGCGGCACGTTGGCCCAGTGGCCGGCCTTCCAGGCCGCGGCGGCCATCCTTGCCTGGCCCGAGAGCGAGGGGTGGAAGTAGTCGACCGTGCTGAGATCCTTGATGGTGAAGTCCTTTTCGGACAGGAGGGCGTCGTTGCGCAGGCAGTGGAGCTTGCCGGACCTGCCGTCGGTCGCCTCGATCTCGTCGCAGACCTGATAGAGGGTCGCGTCGTAGGTGGACAGCACCTGCTCCGCGGCCTGGAGCGAGAGCGGGCTATCCCAGCCCAGGAAAGGCGCGCAGGTTTGGGAATGGGAGGTCAAATTGAGCATCTCTTTGGCCTTCGCATCGGCCTGAGTGATGTCGTAGAAGTGGGCGAAGTCGGGGATCGAGAGCATCAGGATCCGGCTCCCGCTCGGCAGTCCGGACTGGAGGATGGCGATTGCGGATCGAAGCTGGGCCTCGAAGCTTGCCGGGTCCGTGGTGGGGTTGTCGCACAGGTCGTTCGTGCCGAGCTCGAAGGTGACGTACACCGTCGAGCTCGCGGGGAGCTGCTTCGCCGCAGCCACGATCGCCGTGGCCTGGCGCGCGGCGTCGCTCATCTTCTTGCCTGAGGTGGCCGCATCGACCACCATGATCTTGTCGCCGAGGGCCTCGAACCGCTCGCGCAGGCTGAAGACGCCGTCGCGCTTGGTCGTGCCCACGGCCCACGAGAAGCCCGGGTGGTCGCGTTTGTAGGCGGGCGAGACGCTCCACGCCTGGGTATAGGAATCGCCGATCGCGGCCAGCATCGTCGGCAGGCCGAGCGAAGCCCTCGGCGCGGCCGTGGGGACAGCGGTGGGCGTGGGAACCGGGGAGGGCGACGGTGAGGGCGAATCGCTCGGCGTGACGGTGGCGGTGGACGAGGCGGCCGGCGTGGCGGTCGAGGAGGCCTGGGCCACCGGGCCGAGCGACGGAGTGGACCAGTCGCCAGCGAGCAGCTCCCAGCCCAGGCCGAGCACCAGCACCGCAACGAGCGCGACCGCGCCCACGGCGAGTCCAACTCCGATGGCACGTTCCGTGGAAGGACGTTGCATGGGTCAATCGTAAGGGGACGTCGCGTTGAGCGTGGTCGTGCCGTGGAACACGCCGCCGTGGCGGGTGCTCGACGCTACCATTCGGCCATGGCGAACGATTTCGCGGTCGAAGCATTGGGCCGTTGCCCGCTCTTCTGCGGGCTGGGCACAGGGCCGCGCCAGGCGATCGCCCAGACCCTGCGGACGCGCCGCTTCCGGCGGGGCGAGGTGCTGTTCCACGAGGGCGACCCCGGAGACTCGCTCTTCATCGTGGCCTCGGGCTCGGTCAAGGTCGTGGTTCCCTCCGAGGAGGGCGACGAGGCGATCCTGGCGACGCTCCGGCGCGGTGACTTCCTGGGCGAGCTCGCGCTCCTGGACGGGGCGCCCCGGTCCGCCAGCGCGATAGCGCTCGAAGCGACCGAGGCTCTCGCCCTGCCGCGGGACCGGTTCACCGCCCTGGTCGCATCGGAGCCGGCGATTCGGGACGCGCTGCTCAGCGCCCTGGCTGCCGAGCTGCGGCGTCTGACCGCCCACGTGGCCGAGCTCCACTTCCTCGATCTCACCGGCCGGCTGGCGGCGCGGCTGGCCCGCCAGGCCGAGGAGCACGGCTCGCGCGCTGCCGACGGCTCGATACGGCTGGACGCTCCGGTGACGCAGAGCGACCTGGCGGCGATGATCGGAGCCACGCGCCAGAGCGTGAACAAGCTGCTGGGCGAGTTCGTGGAGAACGGGTTGCTGCGGCTCGACCGCGACACGATCGTGATCCCGGATCTCGAGGCGCTGGTGCGCGTCTCGCGCCGGTAGGGGCGCCGCGGCCCCGGCGCCGTCAGCCCGCGGAGATGACCCCCTCGCGCCCCAGCTGGAGCAGCTGCGCGCGGCTCTCGTCCAGGTGCTGGGTCGCGATCCCGAAAAGCCGCCGCAGCAGCAGCTGAGACTGGGAGGAGCCTCCCGTCAGCAGGCCGAGCAGTCCGGCGGCCGGCATCGAGAGCATCACCGCCGGGCCGATCGCTCGGGCGGTGGACAGGGCCGTCGGGTCCTCGCGCAGCGCCGACCAGCCGAGCAGGTCGCCCGCGTGCAGAGACGAGACCAGGACCCAGCGCCCGTCGTGGCAGACGCGCAGTGCCAGCTGGCCGCTCTCGAGCCAGTGGATCTCGGAGATCGGGTCGCCCATCTCGACCAGGGTTTCACCGTCGTTCAGGCGGCGCCGGCAGGATGCGGCCGCGAGAGGTGCGAGGTCGGCTTCGGTCAGGCCCTCGAACAGCGGCAAGCGCGACAGGTCGGCCGCCTCGATCCTCTCCCTGGTGCTCATGCTCAGCTCCAACTGCGGGCCCGGCGGAAACCCCGGTTCGTATTGTCCGCCAGAAGCGGCGGTTTTGCGCGGCCTTAGCCCCCACCCTCGCCGGGGGTCGGCGCGTCCCGAACCGTGGCGTGGAGGAACGCGGCGGCCGCGATCCCGGCCCGCCGGCGGCCCTCGCTGCCGCCCAGAAACGCCGTCTGGCCATTCTCGCAAGCGCCCCAGGGGCCGCTGATGGCGACCTCGACGTGCGTATCCTCGCCCGACTCTACGGCCCGCACGGCGATGCCGACGGTCGAACCGGCGATCTCCCGGGCCTGGGCTGCCAGGGCGGCTATTGGGGCGTCGCTCTCCGCGGGTGCGAGCAGACGCGACGAGACGAGCCACGGGGCGTCGCCGAGGAGCCGCATCGTGGAGCCGCCCGTGCCGGCCTCGACGAGGGCCACGGTCCACTCGCGGGCCGCCAGCTCGCGGCCCAGGACGCTGGGCCATGTGTCGCCGTCGCGGCCCCAGACGTGCTTGCCGACCGCGGCGAGCACGACGGCCGCAGCTTCCTCGACGAGCTCCTCAGGCGAGCGGCCGCCGTCGGCGCGGGCGGAGATGCGCACGTCCACGGCATCGGACCGGGCGTACGTGGCCACGACGGGGTTCTCGGCGCGGAGCAGCCGCTCCCCGAGCAGGGCGGCGACCGCCGATTCGCCGATTCCCGCCAGGCGATACGTGCGCGTGACGCGCCCCTGGCCCAGGCCCCGGGCGACGAGGTGGGGGAGCACCCAGCCCTCCCACATCGGCCGCATCTCAGCCGGAGGCCCCGGTAGCGCGACGATCACCCGCCCGTCCGGCCGATCGACCCACCACCCCGGCGCCGTGCCGCGTCCGTTGGGGATCGCCGTGGCCGAGGGGAGGAGCCAGGCCTGCTTGACATTGGTCTCGGGAAAGGCGATGCCGCGGCGCTCGAAGAGGTGGCGCAGCCAGCGCTCCAGCTCGGGGTCGACCGCGGGCCGCTCCCCGACGACGGCGGCGACCGCCTCACGGGTCAGATCGTCGGGCGTGGGGCCGAGGCCGCCTGTCGTGACGACGAGATCGGCCGCGGCCAGCGCGTTTCGCAGCGCGTCGACGACGGCCGCCAGGCGATCCGGTAGCGCCGCGATCCATTCGACATCCACGCCGAGCCCGGACAGCGACCGCGCCAGGTCCCCGCTGTTGGTGTCGCGCGTCTCGCCGACGGTGAGCTCGGTGCCGACCGCCAGGAGCACGGCAGTCCGCATTGGGCGCGCTGCCGGCGCTGCTTCGAGCTTGGGTGCTTTCGGTTCGGGCATACCGGGAGCGTAGTCGGTTCGCCCGCGTTCGTCCGGCGTGGCCCCTTCAGGCTTGCCGAAGCCGCCCGCGCCGCTGCTATGATCGCCGTGCTGCAAAACCCCAATCCGAAGGAGGTCCCTTGGCCGACCGGCCCTCCTCATCCGATCCGTCGCCGTCAACCGGCAAGAGCGCCGCCTCCGGCAAGAGCGCGGACTCGCGTCCGCCCGGTCTTGGCGCGCAGTTCGGGCGAACTCGGAGCGCCCTGTTGGGGCTCGTCTCGGCCCACCTCAAGCTCCTCTCGACCGAGCTGTCCGAGATCATGGACGAGATCAAGCGCGCGGTCGCGCTCGGCGGCATAGCTTTGGCGGTCCTGGCCCTGGCCGGAGTGATGGCCGTGGTCGGGTCCGTCCTGTGGCTGGACGAGTGGGCGTTCGGCTCGATCGGCTGGGGCGCGCTCCACGGCACCACGCTCCTGATTGCGGTCACGGTCACGCTCGTCATGTTGATCATCCCGCACGCGGCGCCCCGCGTCGGGCTCGCGTTCTTCGTCGCCCTGCTCGTTGCCGTCGTCGTCGGCTTGATCCTGTGGCTGCAGTTGACCAGCCGCGCCTGGGGCTGGGTCGGCGACAGCTTCTTCGGCTCGCTCACCTCGCCGTTCGACGGGCACGCGATCTCGGCAGCCCATCGACCGATCGCGGCCGGGGTGATCGTGCTGGCCGTCTTGTTCGGGGTCGTGGGCGCGATCGTCGGCTTCGTCGTCGAGAGCGGCCTCTTGAACCGCGTCGCCGCGGCGGTCGGCATCGCCATTGTCGGCGCCCTGCTCGGCGGCCTGCTCGGCGGCCTGCTCGGCGTGCCGATGAGCTGGGGAATCGCGATTGCGGTCGCCCTGGCCGTCTTCCTGGTCCTTTACGCGGTTCTGGCCGCGTTCCTGGTGCTCAAGAACGCCGACTTCGAGGAGCTCAAGAACCGCCTGCTGCCCAACCAGACAATCGAGACCACCAAGGAGACTATCGAGTGGGTGCGCGAACAGATGCCGCTCGGGCGGAAGTCGTAGCCCGCCGCCAGCTCCTGCTGGACGAGGTCATAGGGCTCGAGGCCGCCGCACGTTCCGCGTTCGACATTCCCGGCAAGATCAAGCGGGCGCCGGCCAGGACGGCCGCGCTCGCCGCCGGTACGGCGTTCATCGTCCTGGGCGGGCCGCGGCGGACCTATCGCGCCTTTCGACGGGCGATCCTCGGGCCAAAGGCAGATCTTCCCAAGTCGATGCTGCCCAATCAGATCGACAAGGCGCTGCGCTCGCTCGGCGACGACGGCGAGCAGGTCCGCGGGCTGCTCGAGCGCGAGTTCGGCGCCTACTTGGACAAGAGCCGCCCGGAACGTGAAGCCCGCAACCTGAAGGGCATGGTCTCCGAGCTGGGCGGGAACATCCTTCGCCCCGTGACCGCCGAGGCGGGCAAGCGGCTGGCAAAGGAGCTCTTCAGCCCCGAAGCCGGGGGCTTCGCGGCGGCGATGCAACGGATCCGGGCTCGACGTAAGACTCGCGAGGCCGATCAGCCGGGCGAGGCAGCCTCCGGGCCCCAGAAGGCCACCCCCTCGCGCTGGGAGCGGCGGCCGGGCCCGCACCGCAACCGGCTTCGCCCGCACTGACCGAGCTCCGCGCTGGGTGCAGGCCGCTGGGGCGCGGACCGCGCCGCTCGCCGGCGGGCGGCCCCGCTCAGATCCCATAGCGCCCTGTCAAGCCCCAACGCCCCAGTTGGGGTCGAAATCCTGCCCGTTGCGCCAGACTCCCCAGACGATGCTCAGGGCTTTGCGCATGCAGTGGCCGAGCGAGTTCATGGG